>UMKH01003073.1_pt1 | contig 16884 bp, 17 predicted proteins | sample 1966271 | NCBI WGS metagenome assembly UMKH01 (sample SAMEA4836172, study PRJEB28245) | human gut metagenome | biome: gut microbiome; material: fecal sample | place: Denmark | collected 2008 | reverse complement strand
AGCCTTTCGTATTTTGTTTACATCACTTCTACTCTTTTTTGTTTCAAAACCTTCAGCAACAAAGCCAGATCCTCAATGTCGTAACCGTCATTATTTACTTCCGGTACAACATGTCCCTGTAAAACACTGCCAAGCAGCGTATCTACACTGCACTTAAAGAAATGCGCCAAACGTAGCAATACCCTCAGACTGACACTGACGCGGCCGTGCTCAAGGTTGCTCATATGCGTCTGCGAAACATCTAAACGCTGAGCAAGTTCACTTTGACTGATACCGTGTCTGATACGCATTAACCTGATATTCTTACCAATTTCCTTATAATCGGGATTCATAAAGATACCTCCTTCATCACCTGTTACTAAATAAATTTATTTTTGCGCCGATTCTGTTCCTGGCGGCAGATCGCTGATAAGTTCAGCCGGATCTACCTCAAGTGCCTGTGCGATAAGAAAAAATACTTCCAAACCGCATCTGGCAGCACCACGTTCTATTTTTGATATATAGGAACGGGTCAAACCGGCTTTAATAGACAATGCTTCCTGACTTAAACCTTTCAGTCTTCTGTAATATAAAATATTTAAGCCTATACTTCTATATTTCTCAGCAAACATGACTTTTTTCACCTTAACAATTAAACTTTTATAGATATTGGTTTTATACTTATTATCTTACAAAAAAAATGCATTTGCTGTATAAAATACAGCACATACGTGCACTATATTACTCATTTATACAAAATAAAATTATACATGCAAAGAAATTATATGTCTTTAAATATGTAAATGCACTTAAAATTAATGAATTTTATTATTTTTTATATTTCAAATATTTTGCTATTTATATGAAATAATTATATATTTTATATAAAATTACGGCTTGTTATAGCTATAGTTCTACTTATTAGTACTCACCGTACAAATAAGTTGTTTTCAGAAAAGCAATATGCGAATTACGAGTAATTAAAAACTCACACCCCGGAAGATGTGAGTTTTTAATTACTTTTCTTCGTTATTCTATTCGTCCTGATCTTCGGTATCACTATCAGAAGACATACTCAAATCAGTATCGTTACCACCAGCCAGATTATCCATCTGACTACCTTGCACATCGCCTGTATCGGAACTGCGAGAATTACTGTCAGCTTGTTCTTCCTGACCGGCACCATCTAAAATATTCTCGAAACCAGCACTAAAACTGCTGCCAGAACCACTTGCATTCAGGCTGTCATCACTGTTATGTATTTCAATTGTTCCGACACCAATATTCGTGTTTTCACCACTTGGATTTATTATTACAGGGGTATGCAGCTCAGAAGTTACAGCAGAGCTGCTACTATGATAATTATCCTCAAATTCAGGCAGTTTAGTAATATCATGCTCATCTTCAGGCAGTTCTGGTGGATCAGGCGGTAGTGGCGGTGCCGGAAAGATATCTGCATAAGCCTTGCCAACACCTTTGTCGTTATACTTAGAAATATCGTAAGTATTGCCATCTTTATCGGTCGTCGCATAAACAGCCTTATCAGAAACAATTGCACCTGGTCCCCATCCTACTATCCCACCACAATACTGTGCATTACCGTCTGCAGCAATGACCTGCCCTAAATTCAGTGCATTCTCTACTATCCCTTCAACAGAATTACCAATAATTCCGCCTACCTGATCCCTGCCTTGGACTGTACCTGTATTTAACACATTATCAATGCTTTTAGAAGATGTGCCTACTCCTATAATCCCACCAACACTATTACCGCTACCGCTAACAGCACCACTGTTTTCAGCCCTACTGACAGATACACATCCAATACCGGCACTGGGAGGTCCTGACATAGACACGCCGCCCCCCATACCAACAATACCGCCTACCGCTGTTCTTCCTGTTATTGTCCCTGAATTATTGGTATTCTCTAAAAGCATATCATCATCACAATAATAATATCCTAAAATTCCCCCAACACTATCTAATCCGCTAATGTTACCATTGTTGATGGCATCGACAATTATTTTTCCAGAAGCATTACAGCCAATAACACCGCCGACATAACTATAACCTTTTACTGTACCTTCATTTTTTAATTCACTGACATAGTTGGAACCTTCAGCATCATTATAACCTAGTACACCACCAATATAATAGCTTGAACCAACACTCACACCATCGGTTACAAAAACACTTCCTTTATTAAGCGCTTTGCTCACAGTTCCGTTATTTTCACCAATAGCTCCGCCTACTTCACGAGCTCCGCCTACAAAACCTCTATTTTCAATATTATATACATAACCATTTACTTTATTTTGTCCACAAATCCCGCCGACAAGTTCATTTCCCTTAATACTTCCATCATTGATACCGTCAGAGATATTCCCATTATTCTGTCCAACAATTCCTCCGACAGTACTATTGCCACTAACAGAAGCATAGTTATGGACACTATTTATAATACCTGTATTAGCTCCGGCAATACCACCTACAGCACTATTATTTCCAGCATCAATTTTTCCTTTTAGTAAAATTCCATCAATAGTACCTGTAGAAGTATTTTGTCCAGCAATACCACCTATCCCAACACCGCCGCCAGTCAAATCAATTTCTGCATCTACATTTTTAACACTTCCAGCATTATAGCCAACTATGCCCCCTGTATAACCACCCGTACTATTAATAACTTTTATCTTACCAACTATACCATCAATCTCCCCAAGACCCTTATAATTATACCCTGTAATGCCGCCGGAATAACCGCCGCTAGTATTATTTACTGTTATATCAACTTCAGCATTCTTTATTATTCCTGCATTAATGCCAACAATACCTCCGGTATATTTACTTGTTCCTGAAACAATACCACTTACTGCAACATTTTCAATTAACCCGTTATTCTGACCTACAACTGCTCCAACAGCCTGGTATCCACTAATATTACAATTGGATAAAGTAAGATTTCTGATTACACTGCCACTTGCAGTTTGTCCGAACAACCCTTTGTAGCTTCCATTTCCACCATTTACAGTTACATTTTTTATCTCATTCTCCAGACCGTCAAATGTTCCCTTAAACGTACTGTCAGCGCTGATGGGTATAAAACTATTAATGCTGCTAGCATCAATATCATTTTTTAAAGCATAATTGCCGCTTAGATTAGTATTAATGTCCTGCAGCTGCTCAGCATTTGTCACCCACATATAACCTTTTACACTCTGAGCTCCGCCATTGATATCAAAATTTTTATCCTTACCTGCATAACCGTTAGCATCATGAGCGGTATACCCCAACACAACGTTACCATTGGCAAAATCTCCGTTAATAACAGCATTGCTGCCGTCAAAATCATCTCCGCCCAATTTTATATTATCAGTATCTAAAACGATACGGCTGCCCTCAAAACGCAGTGTGTCTGCTTCCAGTTTACCCATATTGACAAGCTCAGCAGTTCCCGCTATCCCAAAATCACTGATACCAGCGCTGTTTTTAAAATTTTGTAAAGCTGCATCGACATCAGATAAGCTCTTAGTAGAAGCCGTCAGCGAACCAACATTTACCTGTGCCGTTTTACCAAACAAAATCCCATTGGGATTGATCAAAAAAACATGTACCCCTTGTCCATTCAAAGCGCCAAAAATCTCACTGCCCTGTCTGCCGGTAACATAATTCAAAATAGCGTTCATATTCTTAAAATTTACCGTTTCTCCAGCAGCAACATTAAAACTATCCCACTTGACCGACACATTGCCTGTACCGGTAATATCCATCTGATTACCGCTGGACGTATAACTGCCGTTACCAGTAACTACCGTCCCACCCTGTGGCAATCCCCATGCGCAATTAGAAAAAGCCAAAGTGCTAACTACTATAGCGACCGTTGTTTTCCCTAGTCTCTGCCTGTTTTTCATCTTAATCCGCTCTTTTCCGCTCACGATATTCTTAAAACAATTTGTATAACCTGAACCATAACCTGCCGTTTTTATCTTCCGCCTCACTGCGATAAGATTCACCCTTTATCTTGCGTGCATAATCCAGTCTTGCGTACAAGCTGCGATCCAAGCTATAAACTGCGCCAATACCCCAACCTGCCAGCCTGCGATGCGGATCGGAGGTATCTCCGTCCTTTCGTGCCAAAACCTCACCTACATCAGCAAACAACGTCATACTCATACCTTTGACCGGAGTTTGATACCTTAATTCTGCCGTTGCCTGATAACCGCTGTCACCGCCTGCTTCGCCCTGCGGATAGGCTCGCACCGCATCAGCACCCCCCAGATAAAACTGTTCACTGCTGTCTAGATTGCGGTTTGCTAGCTGTCCATGTGCAAAAATATAGAACTGTGTCACTTTGCTTAATTTACTGACATGATTAACATCAAAATTAAAGCGGCTAAAGCCGCCTTCCGTCCTGCTGAATTCATCAGCAGCCTGAGCTTCCCAGCTGCGCAGCTTTAAATTACCGGCACGTAAGACAGCACTGTAACCACTATAACTAACAGCACTTTGCAGACTTCCAGTCAGTCCAAGATGAAACACATCACTGCTTTTACGTGCCGTATAATCAAAAACACGCAGTTCATCATTCAAACGGTTATGCTCATAGCCGTAAATCAACCGTAAATTTCCGGATTTCCTGCCGCTTAAAGGCTGCGAACCATATAGGCTCACCGTTTTAGCCGTTCCTACAGCACCTGCCTGCGTAAAATAATCCCCTAAAGTATAATCCGACTCCGCGCAGCTGATACCTAAACGACCTCCCGTTCTATTAACCGCTGTTTCATAGCATAAATTATAATTTTTCATCTTCTCATTACTAAGCATCCCGCCAATAACAAGCCTGTCCCCGCTGCGCAGCGGCTCATTAACAATGACCTGCATTCCGTAACGGTAACGTCCCGAATATTTACCGCCATAATTGTCAGTATAAACAGCGCCTTCCACAATTGGCGATGCCCCTAAAACAATTGTTAAACTGCTGCTGCCAATCTTATCACCAGGCTCTAAAATACCTTTGGCCTGCACACCGGGCAATGCATTCAGATTATTCAGCGTCATTTCTAAAATATCACTGCGTAACTGCATCCCAGCATATAAATTTTTTAAAAACCCTTCCACAAAACGATCTTCAAGACTTGTAGAATTTTTCACTCTTAACTTATCCAATATCCCAGGAAAAACCTTAATTGTCACAATACCAGCCACAATATCCTGCCGAGGTAAAAATGCAGTTGCCACAGGATATCCCTGTTTTCTGTAATAGACAGATAAAGCTTTCGTCAACTGCTGCAAATCGTTAACAGCCAAATTACGTCCACTGTATTTTCCCAAAAGTGCCTTGGGGGGGGGCAAACACTCCTCTATTCCACTAACATCAAGTTGGAATCTTTTAACATACACCATCGACTGCGATTTTTCCGCATGTTCCGAAATATCATCTTTATGTACAACGACACGCTGATTATTAAGCATATTATCAGACATCCCATTCTGCTGGACGTCACTGCTTGGAAGCTGGTTAGCAGCATAACATCCGACAGTCTGAGACAAGACATAAAGCATAATTACAACTTCTTTTTTCACCCCTGTCCATCTCCCCACTCTTCCAGTCATAATAATACCTATTATAAATTTTAGTTTCTATTTTAATCTATTATCCTACTAATGATTCAAAAAAGCAATTATTTCGAATAATAATATTAAAAATAATTAAATCATATGTATTTTATTATACATTTATTAGAATTTATATTTTAATCAAAAGACTATCAGGGATTATGTGCTGATTCTATTTATTTTAACTGCAGACTTTTCTGATTTATGCTGCAAGCTTCTATTACCCGTTCCAAATCGTTTGTCAATTTCTATAATCACTTACTAAAAGCTAACAAACCACTATAAAAAAACTAATATATTTTTATACTATAAAACCATAACAAAATATAGAAAATTTCTATTATTAATGATACAATATTTATATTATAACAAATTATTTTAATCTTATTGCAGTAAAAATTAGGTAATTATGGACGAGGTATATATATGAATACCAAGATCAAACAAACAATAGCTTTATTTTTTACAGTCATGTTATTGTTTGTTATGGTGCTGCCACCACTATCCGCAGCCGCAGATGCAAGTCCTATTAAAGTAGGCTATTATGAGGACGGCGACTATATGTCCAAAAGTCAAAGCGGAGAATATAGCGGATATAATATTGAATATCTACAAAAAATTTCCAAACAATCAGGACTTCCTTTCGAAATGGTTGATATTGCAAGCTGGAATGCTGCATATGATATGCTGGTTAAAGGTGAAATCGATCTGCTGCCGGCAGTTTATCATTCAGAACAGCGGGCAGAGGAAATTTTCTTTTCCGGCCAACCAATGTGCAGTATTTATACTACCCTAAACGTTCGTATGAATGATCCACGCTATGATTATGAAGATTTTAAAGCTTTCCAGGGCATGAATGTCGGCATTATCCGCGGCGGAGTAGACGGCGAAAGGTTTAAAAGTTTTTGCCGTGAGCATAATCTTGTTTTAAATATTATTGATTATGACGAAACAAGTGTACTTTTAGAGGCACTTGATAATGGTACACTGGACGGTGTTGCTATTACCCACCTTGGAAAAAACAGTACTTTCCGCAGTGTAGCCCAGTTTTCTCCCAGTCCTTTATATTTTGCCGTAACCAAGACAAATCCCGAGTTACTGTCTGAAATCAACAAGGCCATGAATAATATTCTATTGGCTAATCCTGGTTACAGCCGGGATTTGTATGATAAGTATCTTGCCCCAAGTGTTAACCAAAATCCTGTTTTTACTAAAGAAGAACTCCAATATATAAAACAAGCTGCACCGATATTAGTATCTTATGACCCTTCTTTTGCACCTTTAACATACCAGAGTAAAAAAAGCGGGCAAATTACTGGCGTAACTGCAGATATTTTTGAATTTATTGCCAAAAACAGCGGTCTGCGTTTTGAATTTGAAGCACATAATCAAACTGAAGCTCTGCAACTTTTACAGCAGGGGAAAATATCTGCTTTGGCTTTATCTGACGGTGATTACCTTTGGGACAGTAGAAACAATATCAATTCCACACTTTATTATCTACGTGCACCTACCTCAATGATCACCAGATACGATTCAGATAAATTGGAAGTAATTGCTTTGCCTCAAGGGTATCAGCTTTCTGAAGCTATCAAGGCAGCAAATCCACATTATACCTTCAAATACTATCCTTCTATCGAAGACTGTCTTAACGCAGTTTTGCACAATAAGGCTGATGCTGCCTGTACAAACACTCATGTTGCCGGCGCTTATCTAAGCAGATCAGCTTACCAGGGTATGCGCACTATAACCTTAGCTCAGCCAATCAATGAAATGTGTGTAGGATTATCTGCGTCGGGCGATCCGAAGTTGTTTTCGATCATTAATAAGTGTATCCAATATCTTCCTACAGAGCAGGTAGACGCCTATCTTGTAACGCATTCTGCCAATACCAAAGAAGTCAGTATGCTGGAATTTATTGAACAGCATCTTTGGCAGGTAGGCTGTATTGTGATACTGGTCCTGAGCATAATAATTCTGCTGATAGGCAGTAATTTAAGAAACGCTTTACGCAGTAACCGCCGTATTCAGGATCTGCTGTATAAGGATGAACTGACCGGTCTTTATAATATGAACGGATTCTATCAGAAATGGGAAGAAAATAACACTCCCTCCAAACAACAGTCTTTTGTTGTACTTTATAATGGTTTCTGGAAAAAGAAGGAAGAAAATAATACCCCCCAAAAACAGCAGTCTTTTGTTTTACTCTACAGTGATATTTGTCAGTTTAAATTTATCAACGATAACTTTGGTTTTTCTACGGGTGATCAGGTACTGCAAGCCAGCGGTAAAATATTACAGGAAATCCTGGAAGATGATGAATTCTGCGGAAGGATATCCTCCGACCATTTTGCTCTCCTGCTAAAGTATAATTGCTGGGAACACTTAGACAAACGCATGCAAAACTTTGTTAAAAAGCTGAATTGCTGGCGTAAAGCGAAAACCGATATTCCTTATAAAATTGATTTCGTATTTGGTGTTTGTCTGATTGAAAAAAATGCTACTATTGACCTTCATCAAAAACTTGATTTAGCCAATTATTCAAGACGCTACGCAAAAGATACTCCAGGCAGTTTTATTGTTTTATATGATGAAAAAATGCGTGCTCAGGCACTTTTAGCACAACAGTTGGAAAGCCGCTTAGATCAGGCTCTGCAGGAAAATGAATTTGTAGTCTATTATCAGCCCAAGGTTTCTATGAAAGATGGCTCCATTATAGGAAGCGAAGCTTTAATTCGCTGGAACCATCCTGACAAAGGTTTTCTGATGCCAGGCGTATTTATCCCTATCTTTGAGAAAAACGGTATGGTTAAAAAAGTTGACTTGTGGCTGTTTGAAGAAGTTTGTAAAACAATGCGCACTTGGTCAGAAAAAGGCTATCCGCTTTTCCCTGTTTCCTGCAATTTTTCAAGACTACATTTTCAACAAAGTGATTTCCCTGCACGAATCTGTGAAATCGCTGACCGTTGGAATGTTCCGCACCATCTTTTAGAATTGGAAATAACCGAAAGTGTCCTATTGGAAGAATCAACGACTATTGCAGAGGTTTTTCAGATACTTAAAGAAATGCAATTCAAAATAGCCATTGACGATTTCGGCTCCGGTTATTCATCTTTAGGTCAATTACAGCAACTGACTGCAGATGTTTTAAAACTAGACCGCAGCTTTGTAAGCCACGGAGTTGCAGGTATGCGTGAAAAAATAGTTGTCGGCAACGTAATCCATATGGCCGGAGAGCTTGGTATGCAGGTAATCTGTGAAGGTGTTGAAACACAGGCACAATCCATAACACTACAGGAAATTGGCTGTAAATATTCGCAGGGATTTTATTTTTACCGTCCTATGCAGCTGGAAAACTATGAAAAATTACTTGTTGCAGATAACTAAAAATACTGCAAAATAATCTATTGATAATTAAAATATAAAACACCGCAGAAATCTGCGGTGTTTTATATTTCTATGCTAAGTACAATAATGCACGTATTTTAATAATTCCAACTTCTGTATAGACAAATGTAAACAAAACCTTACTAAATATCTTTCATTTCAAAAACAGTTGATAAATGATAAAATAAACATATGACAATTTCACTGATAATCTTAAATAAAATACACTTCATTTAAAAAAGTGCAAAAATCGAGGGGATGCGATAAAATGGCAACGCTGCTACAAGAGATATTGACAAACAACCATGAATTTTTGGCAAATAACAAGTGTACAAAAGAAATATCCAAATATCCGCAGAAAAAGTTTGCCCTGCTCACTTGTATGGACACCAGACTTGTTGAACTGATCAACAAAGCACTGGGCATCCACCGAGGCGATGCAAAAATAATTCAAAATGCCGGAACCTCTTTAATCGGAGAAATGGGAGAAACCGTAAAAAGTCTTTTGCTAACCATCTATGTTTTTGATATCAAAGAAATTTTCATAGTCGGACATTATGATTGCGGTGTCGCTCTGACATCATCAAAAGACATATTACATAATATGAGAAGCAGAGGCGTCTCAGAACAGCAATTAAAACTGATTGAAAAAGATTTTCAAGTTTGGCTTGATCCTTACACCGACCCCACCAAAAATGTACTTACAGTCATTAAAAAACTTAAGGCAAATCCTTTTATTCCCAATGATATACCTATCCACGGACTTATCATTGACCCCCATACGGGTAAACTTGATCTTTTGGCAGATGGCTATAAAGAGATTTAAGACAAATCGTGCTCTCTGTTTTTTAGCGTCGTCAAATTTTTAGTTTTTATAATCACTATTCTAATATATCGACGTAATATTTTGGTCATTGCCAATATTCTACAAGACACCTCTTTACTTTATCGTTACAATAGTTTTGTAATGCTTGGAGCTTATAAAACATTGTATAGAAAAGAGGCTTATTATGAATCTGCAAAATGAAAAATGTGTCATCGTCGTTGATGAAGAGCTGCCGTTAGGAATTATTGCAAATACTGCTGTGATCTTGGGGATAACCCTAGGCAAAACCATGCCTGAAGCAGTCGGTCCTGATGTAATCGATCAGACAGAAAAGAGTCATCTCGGCATTATCAAATTCCCTGTTCCTGTCTTGAAAAGCTCTGCAGAAAAACTTAAATATATCAGGGAACAACTCTATCAAGACGATTTTCATGACCTGCTCGTTGTTGATTTTTCTGATTTAGCGCAGAGCTGTAAAACTTATGATGATTTTATTCAAAAAATGACTCAAGTACCGGAAAGCGCTTTAAAATATTTTGGTCTTGCAATCTGCGGCTCAAAAAAGAAGGTTGCTAAACTTACTGGAAGTCTGCCTTTATTACGATAATTTTATATTTTTGCCATTCAACTTTCAATGCCAATCCATTTATTTTCAAAACAAAAAATCCATGCAAACCGTAAAGTCTGCATGGATTCTACATTTTCAATTGGTGGACAACAGAAGCAATACAACGAACCTTGTTCGCTTTTATCCCAAATACTGGGAAGTATCTTTTCGATTTTCAAAAGCCTGTTAAATATATAAAAAATAAGCCTACCTTAATTGGTAGGCTTTTATTATTTTATATATAAACAAATGATTGTGGGGCAAAATTAATTCCAAATTCTTTCAATAATTTTGGATTCTTAAATTTTTTTATATTCCCCAATTTATATGCTACTGCTTTTTCTCTATTTCTATAATATTCTTCAAAGAACTCTTTTGATATTCCTGAATAATCACCAGTTATATCCCAAACATTTTCAGGTATATCTTCTATAATTTCAAGAACATCAACTTCTCCAATCACTTTACTGATAGGTGCAGTTGCATATATAACTATTTTATCTATATCTTGTTTACATTTCGTTTTTCGGAACTCATACGTTTTTTTCTTACTAATTATACTATCCACATGCTCAGGATTAATTGATAATAATATCTTGCACATTTACCCCACCCATTTCGATTATTTTATAAAACTCTTCTCGTGTGTATCTTATTTCATACGGATATGTTTGAAACAGACCGGAATCTTTTAAAGCTTTATGTATAACATTTTTTCCCTTTCCAAAAAAACCATTATAAACGAATTCAAAAATGACCAAATTCTTCCTTTTGTAAGCAACTCTAAGACCATCATCATCGAATATAGTTTTATTACCGCATATTTTAATAAACTCATCAATCGACATTTGTGCCTTACCTTCATTTTTCACTACAATTACTTTTGTTATGGTGCCAAATGATGTAATGCAAGATTTATATGTAGGGGCACCATCTGTCCCTCTATAAATTCTATATATAAAAACGGGATTGTTATTGCATATTCCCTTAATATTAAAGGGTGATCCAATAAAAACTTTACTTATTCCATTGCCTGCTGCTTCATCCCAAAATTCTTGTTCTGTATTTTTTAATTCAGAATAAGGGAGAAGTCTATCATGAAAATCGTCATAGATTGGCAACATACTTGCACTATCAAAATCAGAATTTATAAAAGGGAAAGACGTAAATGGTGTTGTATAGTTTATACTTTTTTTGCTTTTAACATAAACTAGTTCTTTTTTATTCTCGTCATAACTGTCGTTAAATAATTCCCCCTTACAAACAAACCCATATTTTTCTATTAACGCGATTAAGTCTGTATGAGTATCATATACAGTTAAATATATCTCATCAACATTTGTCTTTTGCCACTTCCAAAGAACAATTCCAATCGCACCCTCACCCAGTCTTTGCCCTTGTTGTCTATCATCTAACTTCAGGGTTCTAATTTTTATTCTATCGGCCTTAGGTAAAGTACCATTTTTTAGTTTTATTTCTTCATTTTCATTCTCTTTTAAATATACAAAAGCACACAGTCCTTTGTCATCTTCAAAAACAAACGCCTCTTCTCCCTCTTTCGCTTTCCCTCTAAACCACTCTTCAAACTTTGGGTAATCTTGTTTAAGTGAATCAAAAAAAGAATCTGCTAGACAACAATCTCGAAGTTTTTTCCTTTCAAATTTTCCTGCCACATCATCATCCCCTAAATATTTTTTATTCCTAAAGCAACATATCCTTCAGGTATCCCTTCTGGAAAATCTTTATGTTCTAACATATATATTACTTTTGCTTTTACTTGTTGTCCCGTATATCTACCATCAACAAATTCTTTTAAAATTAATACGTCTCCTTTTGCATAATTTCTATCATTAAATCTGATTTCAAAATTTTTTTCACCTAATAAAACTTTATTAAAATATTCTGGCTTAATTTTTAATTCTTGAATCATCTTAGCATTCTCCCTAAAAATTATTTTTTATTTTTCCCATTGCACTTTTTATAATAAAATCCGTAAGAGAGTCCGCCTCAAAATTCTTTTTTGCTTTTAGAAAACTTTTGGTTATGACTTCGTACTCATTCCCTCTCATTCGTAGAAGCAATGCTCTATTTCTCTTATATTCTGCTTCTTTCTTTGGTCTTCCCCTTTTGCTTTTGTTTTCCATCTCAACCTCATTTTTAGATATCTAAATATATATATTTAATTATATCATAATATATCTAGATATCAACTGTTTTCCCATAAAAAAAGCAAAGCCTACCTTAATCGGTAGGCTTTTACTCTTTTAGTACGCATATGTTACCCACACACCAGTTTTTTTATCTTGCCAATCATACTCGCCTCGAAATCCTATATATTTGCTACCTATCCGGCGGCTCACTCCATAGCTGATACCTGTAACATAGTGATCAACATTAATCTTGGCTCCGATCTCCCGCAGTACCCCTGGTGCGGATGGTGGCAAGGATTTCAAGATTTCTTTCTGTAAGTTTTCTTGTTTCTTCGACGAGTTCAGTACATCTGTCAACTGCTTCTGCAGCAGCTCTTTCTGCAGTTTGGCTTCGGTCAATTCCTGATCCGATACTATCAACTGTTCCCTGGCTGTTTGCAATTCCTTGGCCAATTGACTGCTGATTACAAACTGCCTGTTGGAGTTTTGTTCCAGTGTTGTTAGTTCTGTTTCCGTTATCATATAAACTGGCTCGGCTGAACAGATAGCAGGCAAGAAAAAGAACTGCGCCAACACCCAGACCAACAAGAAAGCGATTATTAGATATCCAACATTTGATTTTTTCATACATGTTATCCCTCCATAGAAAAAAGCACTCTGCTTTCGCAAAGTGCTTTTAGTCTTTATTATTTATGGTATGCTGTAGAACACCTAGGCGGCCTTGGTAGTAAATCTTTACAAGTTTTCATTCCGTCAATATGTTCAAACAAATCATCTTTTATATTGTTCCATAGTGGATCAAGGACAAAGTCAATTCCTTCTCTTCTTGCAAGCTTAGCCGCCGGCACAAAGTCGCTATCACCAGCTATTAGAATGATTTTATCAACTTGTTTCTTATAAGCCAAAGAAGCAATATCTAGCCCTAGACGCATGTCTACTCCTTTTTGCTTAATATTAACGACTAAATCATTTTGATTTATATTTATTGTTTTTCCATTTTGTAATGCGTCTATAATTTTATTTACTGATTCTAACTTAATCCCATATCTTATAGAATCATCAGATAAAACGCCTCTTCTGATTGCTACCTTTCTCTTCTTTTTCAGTTCTTTGAAAAAGTCCATCATCCATTTATATTGATCGGATTTCCCCAATTCCTCTGTCCCTTTTGTTAAAGGATTAAATAATATTTTATTGCTCGGCATACAATCATAATAAAATATTCTATACAACACTATTGGTTCATCGGAAACATCATTAGCTTCGGCATGCCTTTGACAATATTTTACTAAAAATGCAGCTACTTCTGCAGCACTTTGCTTCCCTTTTTGTGGGCCTTTTGTTAACGCTTGATATCTCTTTTGAAAAAAGCCACCATCAACCATAATTGCAACTTTTTGCATAAATGTACCCCTCTCATAGAAAAAGCCCCAAGCTTCAGAATCCTCCTTATATTGGAAGCCTTAGAACTTAGGGCGCTATTTGTACACATATTATCTCACAAGGTTAGAATTTAGTCAATATGTTTTTTCATTTTCTCTAAAAGGTTAAACCCTCCACTCGGAATTATAGCCCCTGGTATCCACATGAATCCAATCGCCATAATAACCAATTCCCAGATACTTTTCATACGTCAAAATACAACCTTTACCGCATAAACCTATCATCTCAGCACCTTTAATTCAACTAAATTTTTAAAGGTATCAAAACACCATTGCTTTTAAAACAAATCCCAGCAATGAACCTATAACAAGGCCAAAGATAAATCCATTTCTGAAAAATCCTCGGTCACGCTCATTAAAATATCTGGCGCAGAACGCATTGATGATTTCCTTCATTTTTATTCCGACCTTTCTATTTACCAATTATTGCTCCACCAAATTGCCTTTCCCCTAATAACATCGCCACCGGGCTTTATTATGCCGTCTCCGGGCAAGTCGGGCAATTTCCACAAATCCCAGCGCTCAAAAGTTGTACTCGGACCGTAGCCGTCAATTTCCGCAGCTTCGGCGTGCGTCATAACAGTATCAACGTTAATATCAAGACCCAGCTTTTCGCACAGCACCGCTACAGCTTTTGCCATGCCGTCTATCTGCATAGGCGTTGGCGGAACAGCTCCAAAATCGACAGTGCCGTCTTGATATGCTACAGCGTCACAGCAGCAGCACATACAGATACCTATAGCTCCGGTATTGCGGTGCCACGTATGAGCCTTGTATTCTGCCAAATCGTCGGTCGTCGCTATAATAGCTCCATCGTTGTCGATGTTCAGGTGGTAATCGTCAAAAAACTGATGATAGTTCCCTGCCGTCCAATGCAGGTAAATTTTGTTGATTTTCCCGTTAGCTGCCTTTGCAAGCTGCCGCAGTTCATCTAATGTGATTCGTTTCATTACCATTACGTCCACGCTCCCTTTCGTCCTCATCTGCTATGCCGTTACCGTCCTTGTCTACTGTACCCTTCCGCAACAGGCAGAGTGCCGTTATGAACGGCGCGCCTACTATGATTAATATAATTTCTTTCAGCTCGGCTAAACCTGCTTTGTAAAGCCAAAAGGTAAAGTATATCCATGTACCGATATACATCAATATCGTACCAAACAGCAGCCCTATGGCCGCATAAGTCAGCCATAAATTACCGCCTGTCCTTTTCAGTTTTGGCAGTTTATCCAAACCCGCCTGTAGCAGCTTTTTAATTTTCTCCATCATTTATACATCACCCCTAAAACCATGAGCACAGTCGATATCGCCCACGCTGCAAAACCCAGCCCGCCGCTAAACAGCGAGCGGCTCTTTTCTAACAGAGATACTCGTGTTTCCAGTTTTTCTATCTGCTCAAACTTCATATCACAGACTTTTTCTTTTTCTGATAGTAAAACTTCTAACCTGGCATTTTGCTGACTAAGTTGATCTAATTTATCAAAAAGCCTCCTAATAGTTTCATCTGCCATATCACACCGCCTAAAATCAATCTCCCTGCAAATACAAAAGCGCCTACCGCAGTAAGCGCTTTCACTCAATAATATTTTCCATATAACTGATTTGCCCTTTTAACTACATTCCTGATATACTCCTTCCTTTTATCAATACGTGCCCGCTTCTCATCCGGAGAAATAGCCGTACTCGTAGTAATATTTCTAATATCCTTATTAGCCTTACTAATAAGCTCCCCTGCCTTACGGATATTCTTTACAACGGCCGTCGGTCTCCCCTTAACTCCATAACCGGCATGCTGCTCATTCGCTGCAGCCAGCATATCATAAAAATCATTTACACTACGATTTTTAATATTATCATTCAATGTAAAATCCCGGATAAAAGTCAGCTCACTAAACTTCTTAGTCGGCATATTCCGCTTCTCTGCTACCAGCGGATCAAAAACCTGTGCTAAAAACATACCCATCGTACCTGTGTAACCACGGATAGTATTATCAATCTTTACTGGCGACCAATTCATAACACTGCCAACAGCCTTAGCCGCCTCACTCGTCCCCGGATTATACTGCAACTCATCCGGCAAGCGTTCAAGCCTTTTACCAGTCAGAGGCTGCTTTCGGAAAAATGAATAATTAGCCTTCCACTCAATAATCGGTAAAAAAAGTGTAGGTAAAATATTCGGAGCAGCATTAGCTAAAAATGTCTTACCAAAGTTTTCCATAGCTGCAGGATCCTCATTGCTGGCCATATCCAAAATTGCTTCTACCCCGCTGCCAAAAAAGATACCAGCCTCCTGCGGTTTTGGTATCCTGATGCCGCCCGGCAGACACCAACATGAATTCTTAACATCCGGATCCAGTTCCTTATACCAATCCTCATCATGGTTCAAGCACCACAACAAAATACTCGGCACAATAATATACTTACCCAATGCCGTCATAGTATTTACAGGGTCGTTCTTTAATAGTCGTATCATCTTATCGCCGCCCTGCAGACAAGCATTAAAGAACGGAACAATCTGATTGACCTTCTCACCCTGCACACCACTGCGACTAAAATCAAGCGTCAACTCCCGCGCGTATCTGGCAGCCTCGTCAATACTGATACCCTGTTTCCTGGCCCGCATAAATTCTCCCATACGTGTACCACTCTCAGCCAATTCCGAAAGCAAAGCCGGATACTTGAGCAGCGCCCGCCAAATATCACCGGCGCCATAATCTTTTAAATCCTTGCCGCCGATCAAATCGTCCAGGCTCTTGGCAATAGCCTCATTGCTGCCGTAAAAATTAAACTTATTCACGCCAGCCGCCTCAAACTCAGCCCGCAGCTTCGGATCCCTAAGCAAAGCATGAATACCTCTCACCGTGTCCAAAACTGGTACAA
>UMKH01005904.1_pt1 | contig 17046 bp, 11 predicted proteins | sample 1966271 | NCBI WGS metagenome assembly UMKH01 (sample SAMEA4836172, study PRJEB28245) | human gut metagenome | biome: gut microbiome; material: fecal sample | place: Denmark | collected 2008 | reverse complement strand
TTTTATCCGATTGAATGGATAAATTTGTTGGTGGGTCTGGATTCGGTCTTACATATTCCGGACACCCATACCCAACAATGGAAGAATTTCCCACAGAATAACTCCGTTCTGCAACTCGGTCAGAACTATTTCCCTCAATGGTAGAAATCTGTCCACCGGAAACATCCGCAACAATCCCGACGTGATAACCACTGCTGGATTTTGAATGAAGATAGATAATATCCCCTTTTTCCGGCGTAATACCAGCATCTTTCCATGTTTCATTCTTCTTAAAAAAGTCCATACCACTAACCGTTCCGGAAACTCTTGGAATCATGCTGGTGGGAATGCCTGCTTGATTCGCACACCATGCCACAAATGTTTGACACCAAGCATAGTTGTAACCATAATCATTCAAAGAGCCAAACCAAACATTATATTTGGTATAGTTGTTTGTTCCCTCATGATAGCCAACTTGTGTTCTTGCAACTTCCACGAGGTCTGTTGCCTGGTTGCCGGTGTTGACGTGGGTGTTCTCATAATCCGCACTTACTGGCAATGCAAAATGGAAAGAGAAACACAGAATCACTGCAAGTAAAATTGCCATCGGCTTCCAGATTGTTTTTTCTTTCATGGTATCCATCTCCTTTTTATTTTAGGGACTGGAAAACGTTCCCTTTTATGAGAATATCATACCATGATTTCTAAAAAAAGTCAATTTATTTTCTAAAAAACTGATAAAATAGCCGATTTCTCATCTCTGAAACCGTTTAAAATCACTAGATTTTAGAATAGTACCCAATTATGAGAACTTTGTCAGACTGGTTTCCGGATAGTAATACGCCAGAATTTCCTTCCACGTTGCCCCATTCTTTGCCATAGCATTCGCCCCGTATTGGCTCATTCCAACCCCATGCCCATACCCCTTTGTGATAATCGTAATGGAATCGGTTTCAGCTTCCACGGTAAATGCTGCCGACCGCAGGGACAATGCTGCCCGAACATCCTGTCCGCTCACGGAAACGCCCCCGACTTTCGCTGTTTTTACCGTTCCGGAGTCAGAAACCTCCTCTACCGTCAGCCAGCTTTCCGGCTGGTCTGCCGAAAATTTTGCCTTTGGTGCAATCGTTTTCATCGCTTTTTGTAAATCATCCTTGGAAAACGAAATTTCCTCCAAAAAATGCGGTGCACTTTCATCGGCTGCACTGTCTACCGGCACTAAATACGGAACAGCCTGTCCCCAGACCGTTTCCGCCGATTCCGTCTGTCCGGCAGACATCGAACAGAACGCTGCAATAATCGGCTCTTCCTCATAGGTCAGCAGATACGGCAGCACATCGTCTACAGCCTCTGCAATCGTTTCATAATAGGTGTCAAATTGTGCCCCGTAGTATTGTTTCGCCTGATTTTCCGTGAAGAACGCCTGATATTCTGCCGGGTCATTGGAAAAATCTGCTCCGCACAGCTCTGGTGTTGGATTTTCCTGCTCCAGCAGCTGTTGCCGCACCGCATAGGTATGGGCAGCAACTGCCTGTGCTTTGAGTGCCTCCGGCTCAAAGGTTGCTGGCATCTCCGCACAAACTGCCCCAATCACATAATCCCTCGCCGAAACTGCCAGCACCTCCCCTGTGGAAACATCCAGCACGGAAAAGTCCGGCAAATCGTCTGCCGCTTTGGACTGCTCCGCAGCGGATTCGGATTCAGATTTTGATGTATGCTGGGACAGCAACAGAGCCGGTACAACCGGAATCGCTGCCAGCAGCACGGCAAACAGCAGAATCACCATGCGTTCTCGTTTCATGGAAAACCGTCCTTTCTCTTTTCCCGTCAGACCGTCCGGTTAGGTGATGATATAGCCCGGATTCTGATAGGGCTGCTTCTGATAGCCATATTTTAAATCGGAATAAACACTCGTCAAGTCGTTCCAAGTTGCCACGTTTGCCGTTCCGGTTTCGACCAAGCCAAACAACCGCTGAAAGGTTGTAATTGCCGAACGTGTCATTGGCCCGAAATAACCAGTCACTCGCACCGAACCAATTTCCGGATAGGTCTGCCCAACATAGTTCAGATACTCCTGCAAAATTCGCACATATGGACTGGTCACACCCTCCTGCAAGACGATTCCCGGAAACGGCACAATTTCTTCTGTTCCCTCCGCCAGAGGCGGCATGGAATCCAGAATGCCCATATAGGCACGGTATAAATCATACCACGTTGCCCGGTCTACAACGCCAGTTTCCGGCAGTCCATACGTCCGCTGAAACGACTTGACAGAAGTTTCCGTCTGTTCCCCGAAATATCCGGTAATCGGGACTGGCTCTACATTTGCATAATACGCCCCAACCATGGCAAGATAATACTGCAATGCCCGGATATTTTGCCCCTGCATACCAATATGCAGTTCTTCTTCATATTGCAAGGGGAATTCTCCCTGTGCAATGCCTTCAGAGTCCAACTCTGCCAATCGTTTCACACTGGTATAGATATAATCGATTCGATACCACGTTGCTTCATCCACCGTTCCGGTTGGAGAAAGGTTGAAAATCTCCTGAAATTTCAGCACGGCTTCTTGTGTCAGATAGCCAAAACTACCCGTAATTTCGCCGATTTTCGGAATTGCCGGATAATTGCGGCTAATGCGGTTCAACTGGATTTGCAATAGGCGAACATCTTCCCCACTGTATCCCAATGCCAACGGAAAACCGGGATAGGACTGCATAGATGTTTGCACCGGAACATTCTGTACCAAGTCGATGGAATCCCCATAATAATACGTCAGAATATCATAGGGAGAATACCCCTGCTCTGCCAGTCCAACCGTTCCCCACTGCGACAACCCCTCACAAGTGACTGTCGTTCCATTACAGAACGCTGCAAACAAAGGCTCGATTGTTCCCTGTCGGCGAATATAGGTGTTCAGCTGTTCGTCTACTAGGCGGTTGATGTTTTCAAAGACTTCTCTTCCGTAGGTATACTTCTGGTCATACTGCGTGGAATCTGTAATATCAAACGGATATCCACGGGAACGATACCATTCTGTATAAATGCGGTTCAGGGCAAAGGTAATAATCGCATAGATATTTGCCCGCAGGGCTGCCTCTGGCCATGTTGGATAGATTTCACTGGAAGCAACATTTTTGATGTAATCTGCAAATGGCACTTCTACATTCATTGCATCTGCATCCGGTCTGCCCAGATGTACAGTAATGGTTTCCGGAATATACGGTTCTCCTTTCGGCATAAAAACAGAAATCTCCTTTCTATCCTATTATAATAGTATCCGGCACATTTCCAGCTGTCTGTTTATCGTTTTGGCTCTGTATTTTCATAGATAATAGTCTGTGTTGTGGCATCGGAAAATTGCGGTAGCGGAATCATCGCAAACTTTTGCAGCGATGTGATTCCGACAAAAATCGGAACACTGCGGCTCTCCATCCGAAAATAGCCCGGATAGTGAATGCTGACATCGTAACTCTGGAACAGAGGAATTTCATTTGGCTGCTGCTCCGACTTCTGCACTGGAGCAGGCAGCGGAATCCGTTCGGTTTCTCCGCTCTCGTTGGTGGTTGTTGTATAAAACAGCCGAGATTCCCCGTCTACAATAGCCGAAACCGTCACAGTGACATTTGGCATCGGCATGGCTTCGCTGGCAGTTCGGGTGATGACCTTTAAAAATCCATAGGATGTCTTTGAAGTCAGCGGTGGAATTGATTCTAATGGCAGCGTCTGCGGTGGCGGTACTTCTTCCGTTTCCAGCTGCGGAAAATCCAATACCTCCCCTGTTCCGGTAATCAATGGTTCTTCCGATTCCGGCAGTGGCTGCGGTTCTTCCGGCAGTTGCTGTTCTGCCATCGGCTCAGGAAGTGGCTCTGTCTGCGGTTCTGGCATCTCTGGCATAGGCTGAGGTTCAGAAACTGGCTCTGGAACTGGTTCTGGCGGTACTTCTGGAGCAACCGGCGGCATGGATATTTCTGGAACAGCATGAATTTCCGGTGCAGGCGGTTCTGCTGCCGGAGTAGGCGGCACTTCTGTTTCTGGATGGGCACGGCGATAAAGCTGCATCATTTCAGCCTGATATTCGGCAGCGGTTTTCGGTGTTTGCTGCATCATTCCATCTCCTTTTTCGCATTGCAAATTTCTCATGCTTTTGGTGCAGTATATGCAAATCCCCCGAAAAACAGAACAAGGGAAACACGACAACGGTGCTTCCCTTGATTCTGTGGGGGATTTTTGGGGGGCTTTACAAATTCCTGCTGTTAAGCGGCATCGGTTGCCAGTGCCTCCCGCCGAAACAGGAACGAGATACACCAAACAGCAGAAATGGCAACCAAAATATAAACAATTCGGCTCAAAGCACTGGTTGCACCGCCAAACAGCCAAGCAACCAAGTCAAATTCAAAAATGCCAACCAGACCCCAGTTGACACCGCCAATCACGAGCAAAATCAATGCCAATTTATCCCACATATTTCCCACACCTCTTTTCTTGTCACAGTTTTACTGTGCAGCCATAGTATTTCCAGATTTCAGGAATCTATGCAGACCCACTTTGAAAAAATGCATTTCACTGTAAAAATTTCCTACAAAATTTCATATAATTTGGTCATATTGCCCAAAAATCCGAATTTCAGGCATTTTTTCCGAAAAATGCTTGACGATTTCCGAAAAGTACGCTATAATAAGAACAGTGAGAATAATGTTGAATTATTATCACTCGTTTTGTTGTCTCCTTTCTTTTGTTCTACATATGTTTTTCGCCGCTGGTGCATTTCCAGCGGCAATTTTTTTCGACTTTTTTATGCAATCTGCAAAAAAGAAAACAGCAGGGATGCACCAAATTGGTGTATCACCTGCTGTTTGTTTTTTCGGGCTGTTTCAAAATGAAAAATCGTCGACTGTGAAAAATTACTGTTCCGACACCCCGGATTCCGGATTACACGGGTCTTCCGGCCATGAATTCTTATATTCCGAATCCACGCCAAGGTATTCTTCCAGACAGATGCCACGGCTCATAATTTCCTTTGCGGTTTCCACGCCAACATACCGCACATGCCACGATTCATATTTATATCCGGTAATCGGTTCTTTACCCTCTGGAAACCGGACAATGAATCCATAGTTTGCACAGTTTTCTTCCAGCCACTGGGCTTCTGCGGTATCATCAAAGTCGCTGTTGATATCGTTAAAGTCAATGACCATTCCCGTTTGATGTTCGGAATGTCCCGGTCGAGCGGAATAGGTATCGGCTTGCTCCCAGCCATCCCGTGCACAGTATTCCTGATAAACAGAAATCTGATCCGAATAGGAACGATAATCCGAAGCATCATAGAGATTTAATCCGGCTGCATACGCATCCTCAATCATCTTGTCCAATGCTGCTTGTGTTTCATCCGTCAGCCCTGCTGGGTCGTAGGATTCCGGCAGCGAATAGGTCTTGTTGACAATCAAAATCCCGTCTACATAAGTACATCCGTCTTTTTCCTCCAGATGCCGGACGGCAACGTCCACATCTGCGGAAACGCTCGGGTCACTTTTCGCAGAAACAGAAATCGTACAAGTTCCTGCGGCAACGCCCTTAACTGCTCCGTTTTCGTCTACCGTTGCGATTTTTTCATCACTGGATGTCCACTGCAAGGAACTGCCATTGGCTGCACCGTGGGCGGACAGGGAAACCTTAATGGTTGCCGTGCCATCTTCCAATACTGCCAAATAGGTTTCATCCGGCGTAATCGAAACAATTTCTGCATCTCCTGCGGCAGCTTTTTCCGTTGTTTCCGCAGCGGTTGCATCTGGTGTGCTGCTGTCATCCACCTGACTGGAACTGCTGACAGACGAACTCGCATCCTCTGGCTTGTTCTTCTGCACTGCATTGATAATGAAACGAGCTGCAAACCCAGCAACCAGAATCAATGCATACACGGCAATGATAATTGCCAGCGTTTTTCTGCCCTTTGGAAGCCGACGGCGTTCTTCCTGCGGCGGCTCGTCTGGGATTTCTTCCAATGTGTCTACATCCGGCCACGATTCTTCTAAGTCCCTGTCCTCCTGCTCCGGCATTGCATGCGATACGACCGGACGCTTTTGCAGACGGGGCAGCGGTTCTTCCGAAGCAGCCGACTGCTGTGGACGGTTCGGCTGAACAACTGGCCGCCATGCATCATCTGCCGTGGCAGCGTGAGAAATCACCTGCCGAGGCTGCGGCTGCTGAACGGGCGGCTGTTCCGGCTGCGGAGCAGCGGTCGGGTTGAACACTGGCGGAACTGCCTGCGTTGGTGTTGGCTGCTGCTGCGGAGCAGCTGCCGGGCGAACCGGTGTTTGCTGCGTCGGACGGTTTGTCTGAGGCTGCGTTGGTTGGTTGGGTTGAGAAACGGCTCTCCGATTTAATTGGGTCGCTGGTTTCTGTTCGTTCGGCCCTCCGCCCGGATACGTTGGACGGGTACTATTCAATATTGCAAAAATATCATCATCCAAATCGGAACTGGAATTCCGTTTTGTTTCATCTGCTTTTGCCATCCGTATTCCTCCTATTGTTCAAAAACAGCATTGCTGCTGCGTTTTGCCGATGGGTAAGACACCAAGACCCCACATGGTATCTTCTTCATTATAACACATTTCGCTGGTTTTTGTCATTTGTAATTTTACACAAATTTCAACGGTGGAAAGCATTGCTTTTTCCGGTTTTTGTGCATTTTGTCAAGTGGATTCCCATAAAAATTAGCATCCTGCACAAAAATAAAGCTGCTTCTTACAATTATAGTTGCATTTTCTCACAACCTATGGTATAATAAATTCTTAGAAGTGGGCATTTCTCTGCCCGAACGAAATGAAATTGATGTTATATGAAGAAGGAGCGGATTTTTTTATGAAGAAAGCAATGAAGCGACTGCTGGCAGCCACCTCCGCAGGTGCTGTTCTCTGCGGTAGTTTGGCATTGTCCAGCCTGCTGGGCAGTTCTACAACTCTGACAGCTTCCGCTGCAACCGATAGCGTTGCAGACCAGACCAAAGTTGGGACACTCGGTATTGCCGGCGGCGGTTTTGTATCCGGTATTATCACCGGTAAAAACGTGATGTATGCCCGGACAGACGTTGGCGGTGCATACAAGTACAACTATGATACCGGCAACTGGGATCAGATGCTGGACGACCTGAACGACTCCGAACGTGGATTTCTGAGCGTAGATGCCATGTGTATTGACCCGACAGATGATGATACCATCTACCTGCTCTGCGGCTGTGCATATTTCAGCGATGCAAAAACCGAAATCTTCCGTTCTCGGGATGGCGGTGAAACATTTGACCGCATTGATGTCACTGACCTGATTCAGGTTCACGGCAACGGCGAAGGCAGACAGTTCGGGGAAGCGATTGCGGTTGACCCGGACAACCCGAACATTATCTACTGCGGCGGTGACGTTGCTTCCGGCGACTCTGCCCTGATTATGAGTAAAGACGGTGGTGACACTTGGGAAGCCGTTAAGGGCTACGATGACTTGGGACTCTTCACAAATTCCATCAAGTGGCCAACTTGGACAGACCACATGGCAAGAGCTTTGACCGATGCAGAATATTACCACCAGAACGGTGTTTCCATCGTTCATGTTCAGGATGGCAAGGTTTATGTTGGTACGACCATTCAGGGCGAAAACAGTCTGGTTGTTGCTGATGTTGGTTCGGATGACTTCCAGCCGCTGAGCAAAGACCTTCCGACCAATTATTATCCGTCCAGAATCAATGCAGACGCAGACGGCAACCTCCTGATCTCCTACTGCGGCAGCATCACATTCAGCGGCGGCGGTGCTTTGTATAAGTACAATCCAAAAACGGGTGAAGCAACCGACATCAGCCCGACAACCAACCACGCTTATGGTGCGGTTTATGGCGACCCGAACGATGCCAATAAGCTGATTGCAACCAGCTGCGACTTCGGTTATTCTCAGCTGTGGCCAGATAGTTCTTGGGAAGATGGTGCAGATGTTCCGGTTGCATGGGGTTCTCAGTTCTACCGTTCTACTGATGGCGGTGCAACTTGGGAAAGCATTACACCGGGTAATACAAAGACTTGGGGCGGCCCGTTGCAGGCAGATTATCTGCAGGATGGCGGCAGACCGTGGATTCATGGTTATTCCGTTCACTGGAGTGGTGCAATGGTACTCGACCCACGAGATTCTGACCGATTCCTGATTACTTCTGGTAACGGTGTTTTCGCTTGCGACAATACTTGGGATGAACTGCCAGTGGTTTACTTTGAAGCAGACGGCATTGAAGAAGTCGTTGCACTTGATATGATCAGTGCCCCGGGCAAGAATCCGTATTCTGTTATCGGTGACTATGACGGTTTTGAACACCTTGATACTGTCAATTCCAACCGTTATTCTCCGACTATGACCGCAGCAACTGGCGGCAGCGGTTCTGCCAGTGCGATTGCATATTGCCCGCAGAATCCAGATGTTATGATGCGTTGTGCAGAGGGCAAGGGTGTTGGTTATTACACGCTGGATGGCGGTAAAAACTGGACACAGATGGAATGCCCGCAGGGCGGCAAGGCTGCCATCACCCAGCTGGAAGACGGCACTTATCGCTTCTTTAAGAGCAGCGGTGACAATGCAACCAATGTTTCTTACTCCGATGACTACGGCAAGACTTGGACTGCTTGCAGCGGCATTGCTTCTGCATATGGTTCAAAGCCAACCTTTATGCAGGTAGAAAAGAATGACCCGAGCATTGTCTATGCATATTCCACTTATTATAATTCTTCTTGGGGCTATTCCAAGCCAGCACCGGATCTCTCGGATGCTTGCTACAAGTTCTATGTCAGCCACGACTACGGCAAGACCTTCAATGAAGAAACAGACGTTGCAATGTATGACCAGTGCGACAGTGCCGGAAGAATCGCTTATTTAGGCGATGGCGAATTGATGTTAGGTGCTGGCTACTATGGTGCTTACCATGTGACCGACTACGGCAAGAAGGTTGAAAAGCTGGATAATGTTTCTTACTGCAAGACCATTGGTTACGGTGCTCCGGAAGAAGAGGGCGGCGTAAATACCCTGTATATGTACGGTAAGCCGAGTGAAGATGATGTGGAAGGCGTTTATCGTTCGACCGATGCTGGCAAAACTTGGGTTGCCATCAACCTGCACCACCTCTATGGCGGTACTGGGAACGGAAACTTCCTCGTTGGCGACATGAACAAGTTCGGTATGGTTTATATGTCTACGGTTGGATGCGGTATCGTTTACATGGATTCCAGCGATGGCACAGACCCGAAGCCGGTTACCACAACGACGACGACAACAACTACTACCTCCACCACAACGACAACAACTGCAACATTGACCACCACAAAGGCTGCGGATACGACCACGACTGACAAGGACACAACCACAACCGCAGCAGTTGTCACGACTACAAATAAGAGCACAACCACTTCGAATGTTGCTACCACCACACAAGACATCGGCGAAGTGAATTACGGTGATGTCAATGTAAATGGTGTTGTTGACCTGACAGATGCTATTTTACTGAATAAATTCTTGGCTGGTGTTGTTCAGCTGACCGATATTCAGTATGCAAATGCAAACTGCGACCAGACAGACGGCACAGATAATGTTGGCGAATTGGATACAACTGCTTTGATGCGGTTCGTTCTCAATATGGAAGGCTATCAGAATCTCCCATATATCGAACAAGACTAAAAACAATTATAAATGCAATCCATTTTTCTCCGCTGCATGGCATTTCCGCTGTGCAGCGGATTTTTTTATCATAATTGTTTCTATTTCTCCCTAAATAGCAATTGTTTTCTACATATTTTGTATTAAAATCAACAAAAATCACAAAATTGTATCGCAGAAAAAGCGAAAAGATTCGGTAAAAGTCTTGTATTTTTTCTCGAAACATGGTATAATAATCATTAGACAGCGGCACTGCCGCAGAAGTGAACCTGTCACAACGAAACACAAAAAGACCAATATTCTACATTCTGCGGAGAAAAGAGGAGCTTATGAAGACACGCACCATTGTATCCATTATTCTGGCAACTGCTACCGTTGTGCTCGGAACGATTTTCTTCGTTACAAAGCTGCGGAAAAAACATCATGACGGCTGTGGCTGTGATTTCGCTGGCACAGATGATTGCATTGGCGGTGAAGACTGCGATTGTGACGGCACAGACGAACCGATGTGTGAAGCACCTTGCTGTGATGCAGATGCCTGCACCGATGAAGAAGACGAGGATACCGATTCTTGTGCATCCATGGCAGCAGATAAAGTAGAACCAGAAGCACCGTCTGAATCAACTGATTCAAAAGACGAAGAATAAGCTTTTTCCTATGATTTCTCAGAAATTCCCTGTTCGAGTAAATTCGGACAGGGATTTTTTTGTTAGAACAGCAAAAAAATATTGCCATCCCCTGCAAAAGTTCTGCAGGGAATGGCAATGTTCTTTTTTTATTATTTCCCGTTTTCGTGTTTACTTTTTCTTTCTTCGCGTTACTGTGAAAGCAGCTCCTGCCAATGAAACGGCTGCAACACCGCCAATTACAATTGCCCCCACGCTCAAATCCGCTGTTTGGGTTGGCGTTGGAATGCCACCCGTGCTGCCTGCTGCTACAACTGCTGTTGTAGTTACAACGGGCGTTGCCGGCTGTGTTACGGGCAACGTGGTTGCCATTGTTGTCTGAATCATCGTCGTTTGTACGGGCATTGTTGTTGTTGTAACTGGTGTTGTAGTAGTATCATCACCCAGACCAGATACCTGGAAAGTCACCGACAAAGTTTGTCCAATGGCAGTCTGCTTAGAAAGATAGCCATTGTTTGCAGTGGACTGGTCGCAAAGTGTTACCCGAACTGAATCCAAACCACCATTCAGATAGTCATAATTGACGGCATTCGTTCCCATCTTATAATCCACAATAGTTGAACCGGTTTTTACTTCCGTTACAACAATGTTCAAATCCGGAAATGTGTCCTTGATTGGCTGTGTGTTAATCGGTGACGGAAAATTCAAATCCAAATACAAATAATCGACAGTAGAAGCATTGCCGGAAACCGTCCAGCTGATGACATATTCCCCATCACTGGAGATATTAGCGGTCGTGCTTTCGATATTTTTATTGGTCTTTCCAACACCGTAATAAGCAAAATTACTGTCATCCAGCGAACCGGTCAGCGTTGCAGTTACGCCCTCAATCGCAGATACCTCTGTATTCGCTGCAAAAGAAATCGTTCCGGCAGTGAGTGCAGTTGTAACCAAAGCAGCTGCCAAAACGCCCTTGATGATGCGTTTCATGCGATGTCTCCTCCATTCTTTTCTCTCTTTACAGACGATGTACTTCCCCGATACATCCTCGCATTGTTCGTTCGTCTGCATCTTTTTTCGATACCTGAAGTTATTATACCATACTTTTGATGCACTGTAAATATACAATCTGCACAAAATGGCGATTTATTTTTCAGCAATCTTCCGGACACAGACAGAAAAAACCATCCGCCGTTCCGAATCAATTCCGGCTTGCGGCGGATGGAATGCATTTCAAAAAAGAAATCTTACTTCTTCTTTCTTCTGGTAACAGTAAACGCAGCTCCTGCCAGAGAAACGGCAGCCACTGCACCAACTACGATTGCACCAACGCTCAAGTCAGCGGTCTGGGTTGGGGTAGAAGTACTGGTTGGAGCGGAACTGCTGCCGCCCTTACCGCTGTTATAAGAACCGTTGTTGTAAGAACCGCCCTTACCGCTGGTATCATAAGCACCATTGACATTGACAGTTGTGGTTGTAACAGTATCGCTGGTTGCTGTGGTTGTTACCGTTGGGTCAAAAGATTCCAAGCCAGTCAGCTGGAATGTCAGCTGCAACTTATCAGTGATTGCTGCATTCTGTGCCAAGTAGCCATCTCCGGTTGCGGTTGCATCGTACAGAACAACCCGCACATACTGATTACCAGTTGCATCGGTATAGGTATAGTTGACTGCATTTGCACCCATCGTATACGGAACATCCGTCAAGAGGTCTGCACCTGTGGAAACCTTTGTAACTGCCGGCGTAAAGTTCGGGCAGAATGTCCGAATGGACTGCTTTGCATCCGGCAGGGCAAAATCCAAATAAACATAATCCAACGCTGTGGATGGGTCTGTCAAATCACAGGAAATCGTATAAGTTTCCTGCTGAGCATCACTGCTGATGGAAACTGGCGTAGACGGAGCGTCTTCTTTATCGCCGTTAAAAGAAGCGTGCAGGGTTGCATTTACAGTTACCACCTGCAGCGGAACGGTTGTAGTTGTCGTGGTGGTTTCTTCACTGCCAGTGACTGCCGAATCCAGTGTTGTGGTGGTTTCCACATTGTTTCCGCCACTCAAATCTGTAGTTGTGGTAGTCGTCTGGGTATCGTCCTGTGCTTCATAAAGCGGTGTTGTAGCGACAACTTCCGCAACAGCCTTCCGGCTGTGGAAAATTTCTTCTGCCTGTACCGGAGCAGAAACTGCTACAGCACTGACCATCAAAGAAGCTGCAAATGCAGAAACAGCAAGTATTGTTCTTTTCATGAGAATCTTCTCCTCCATTTCAAGGGTTGTGTGCAGACGCTGCACCCCACTGTCTGCAACGCATAAATTTCGAGTTTAGACCTATTATAGCACACTTTTTCAGCCGTGTAAACCCACATTGTGCACAAAATCGGGGCGTATTTTTGTTCATTCTTCCATATTTTCAGCGAAAAATGTTGTTTTTTGGCTAGGAAATTCCAGAAAACGGGAATTTTAGATACGGTTGCTTGCAAAGATATGAGCCGCAGGCAACTGCGGTCGAGCTGGCTCAGCTCGGCGGAGGGGGATTGTTAAGGGGGACAAGCTGTCCCCCTTAACAAACGTATTGATTAGATATTATTGAAATCTAGGAGAAACAAGGGAAATTGCTGTTCGCTATTCTAGAAACATAAAAAATTCAGAAAAACAGAAATCTAAGAAAGATTCATAGGTAATTTGGACAACGCAACCACCAGCGAACAGCACACAGGCAGACAGCGAAGCGTTTCTGCCGAACCGGATTCAGATGGTTTCCCTAGAAGAACTTCTCTTAGGGAAACCGATCTTTCGCATCCGGCAAAAGGGGGTTCCACCCCTGCTTTTGCCTACCAGCGTACTGCAATTGCCCCGTTGCCTTGTCCGAATTTGTAACCTTGATTCTCATGATACAACTTTATTTGAATTGGACAGTTTCAAAACATGCAATTGCAGCAGGAAAACAAAGTTGCAAAATCCAATTTGCTTCGCAAATGTGGGCTGCTCGCCCACACCTCGGCAGCATTTTTGAAAAACTGCTGCACCGAAAAACTTTTTCGTTGCCTGCGGCTCATATCCTACAACCAATTATGTTTCATCCGATTTTTGATTCGTCTGCATCATAATCGTTAAAACATCCTGCATCTGCTCCAATGGTAATCGCTTTGGCTCTAACTTTACGCCAATATACGGCTTCTGCATCCCATTAAAGACAATTTTTCCCCGATAGGCACACGCCAATGCTGTAATTTGTTCCTGTGTTGGATGTTCAATATAAAAATAGAGCGTCTGATTTCGCTGTGTGATTTCTGTAATGCCCAGCTGTGCCGCCCGATTTCGCAACAACGCCACGGTCAGCAAGCCCAAAATTGCCTTCGGCGGTTCTCCATAGCGGTCAATCAATTCATCCAGCAATTCCGACTGGTCTTCTTCTGTGGTAATTGCTGCAATCTTGCGGTAAATATCCAACCGCTGGCTCAGGCTTTCTATATAGGTTTCCGGAATGTGAGCTTCCATCTGCAAATCCACCACACATTCTGCGGTTTTCTGAATCGGCTCGCCCTTTTCCTCTGCAATCGCTTCATTTAATAGCTGCAAATACATTTCGTAGCCGACTGCCTCCATGTGTCCGTGCTGTCTGCCGCCCAGCAAACTGCCTGCTCCCCGGATTTCCAAATCTCGCATGGCAATCTGAAAACCGCTGCCGAACTGTGTAAATTCTCGCATTGCAGTCAATCGCTTTGCTGCCTCTTCAGAAAGTACTTGATCTCTCCGAAATGTAAAATAGGCATACCCTCTGCGGTTGGAACGCCCGACTCTGCCTCGTAACTGATAAAGCTGCGACAAGCCGAAACAATCCGCCCGTTCAATAATCAAAGTGTTGACGTTCGGCACATCGACACCCGTTTCAATAATCGTGGTGCAAATCAAAATATCAATTTCATATTCCACCAGCTGCCGCCAAATTTCTGTCAATTCCTTTTCATCCATCTGCCCATTCGCAATTGCAATTCGAGCTTCTGGCATGACTTCCTGCAATTTGGCTGCGGTCTGCGGCATGGTTTCCACCCGATTGTGGATATAGTAAACCTGTCCGCCCCGTTTCAGTTCTCGCCGCATCGCCTGCACCAAAACGCCTAAATGATATTCCATGACACAGGTCTGTACCGGATAGCGGTCTTGTGGTGGTTCTGCAATTACAGACATATCCCGAATCCCACTCATTGCCATATTCAAAGTACGGGGAATCGGCGTTGCAGAGAGCGTCAGCATATCCACGCCCGGAAACATCTCCTTGAATTTCTCCTTGTGGGCAACGCCAAACCGCTGTTCTTCGTCTACAATCGCAAGCCCCAGTGCTTTGAACTGGACATCTTTCTGCACAACCCGATGCGTTCCAATCACCAAATCTGCAACACCCGAACGAATCTTTTTCAGATTCTCCTTGGTCTGTTTTGGCGAATTATAACGGGACAGCAGAACAATATTTACCGGAAATGTTTCAAACCGCCGCAAGGCAGTCTGATAGTGCTGCATTGCCAGAACCGTCGTTGGCACTAAAATAACACACTGTTTTCCACTTAAAATGCACTTCATTGCTGCTCGCAGGGCAACTTCTGTCTTTCCAAATCCAACATCTCCGCAGAGCAGACGATCCATTGGACGGGAACGCTCCATATCTGCCTTAATCTCTGCAATGGATTGCAGCTGGTCATCTGTTTCAATATATGGGAATCGTGCTTCAAAGTCGGTCTGTTCCCGACTATCCGGATAAAAGGCAAATCCCTGACTTTTTTCCCGTTTTGCATAGAGTTCCGTCAATTCCTTCGCCATATCCTTGACGGCATGCTTAACATTGTTTCGGGTTTTTTGCCACTCTACGGAGGAGAGTCGATTCAGTTTTACACCGCTGTCATCCCGTCCGCTAATGTATCTGGAAACCAAATCCATTTGTGTAACCGGAACATAGAGGTTTTCATTTCCTCGATACTGGATGGTGATATAATCCTTCGTCATGCCCTCCAGTTCCAGCTTCCGGATGCCCAAAAACCGCCCGATTCCGTGCGTTGCATGGACGACCAAATCGCCCGGTGTCAAATCAGATAAGCTGTGCAGAGCTGCTCCCTCTTTATGAATCCGGCGTTTCCGACTGCCAGCACGCATTGTTCTGCCCTGCGTCATGACTACAAAATTTGTTTCTGGGCAGTAATATCCGCCGGACAAGCTGCCTGTTCGCAGGTAGACTGTATCCGGCAGCCACTCTGTTTCTCCCTCTGCCAGTTTGCAGGGAATACCGCTCTCCTGCAAATCGTTTTGCAGAATCGGCAAAGTTTTTTCACTCCCTGCCAGCAGGAAAATCGTGCTATGCTGCTCCAGATAACTTTTCAAATCTTCAATCAACTGCCGAAGCTCGCCGCCCCACGGAGAAAGCTGCACCCATTCCATAGAAAGCAGTTTTTCATAGGCAACGTGCGTGCCACCCTGCAAAAACTGGTTCGCATAAATACAGAACCGCTTTGAAAGCCGCTCCTGTAAAACTTCCGGCTCTTGATAATAACCGTCCAGCCCTCGGCAGAGTACACCGTCTTCCAGCAGGACTTTGCAGTCCTCCCGATGCCGGGAAAGCAATGCCCGTGCAGTTTCTGCAATGGAACTGTATTCACTGAGCAGGACTGTTGAAAAACCATAATCGGTCAGCAGTGCTGGTGTTTCATGAATCAAGGGATAATATTTATCAATCTGCACCAAATCCAGTCCATCTTCCAACTGCTGAGCCTCTTGTAAAAGATGTTCTTTTGCAACGGCTGCATATTTTCCACGCAGTGTTTTTGCATGGCTACGAATGCGTTCCGCCAGCTCTTCTGGTGGGCAGAGCGTTTCCTTTGCTGGAATCAGCATCATTTCAGAAACGGACTCTGTTCGACGTTGGGTCTGCGGGTCGAAAAACGAAATCGTATCCACTTCTTCATCCCAAAATTCCATTCGGTACGGCTGCGGTGCTTGTGCCGAAAAAATATCAACAATTGCCCCTCGAATGGAGAATTGCCCTGCACCTTCTACCGCTTCGCAGTGCTGATAGCCCATGGAAATCAACTTTTTCCGGAGCGTATCCATTGGGATGGTGTCGCCACTTTTTAAAGTCAGGCTTTCCTGCTGAAGCTGTTCCGGCGGAATGACAGGCTGCATCAGGGCTTCGATACTGGCAGCAACTACCGAGCAAGTTTTCTGCTGTAAGGCAGACAACACGCCCAGACGAGCATGCACATAGGCAGTGGAAACGCCCTCTGCTGGGGCAAAGACTAATTCCTTTGAAGGAAACAGCAATGCCGTCTGTGAGTCGTTGGTCATTGTGTTGATATCTGCACAAAGGCGGCGTGCCTCTGCTTCTTCTCCGGTCAGAATCAAAACAGGCTGTTCCGGACTGGAGAGCGTCAGGGCAAGCTGTGCTTTCTGCACCATTGCACAGCCAGTCAGGGCAATGGGAGAACAACCTTCTTGTCTTGCCCGTTGCAGCTGTCGGAACGCCTGCATCTGTTGCATGGTTGTTTCAAAAAATGGCATTGGAATCTCCTTTCAAAGGGATGGGTACGGCAAACGTGGTTTGCCTTGGGTTGGTGAATGGAATGGCGGTAACTAGAAACAAGCCGCAGGCAAAGAAAAGTTTTTTGCTCCAGCAATTTTTCAAAAATGCTGGCGAGGTGTGGGCGAGTAGTCCACATTTGCGGAGCAAATCGGAACTGCACAATGAAACGCAACAAAAATCTAAGAGAGAATCGAAAGAATCGCAA
>UMKH01001702.1_pt1 | contig 19448 bp, 26 predicted proteins | sample 1966271 | NCBI WGS metagenome assembly UMKH01 (sample SAMEA4836172, study PRJEB28245) | human gut metagenome | biome: gut microbiome; material: fecal sample | place: Denmark | collected 2008 | reverse complement strand
GATGCCGGCGGCAGGCGCTGAAGCCTTGCTGCTGCGTATTTGCTGGTGCGGGCGCAGGTAAACCGTAGCCTTAAAGGCAGAGCCTTTGCCTAAGGTGCTTTGGACATCGATTGTGCCGTTCATCATACGGGCGATGTTGAGGGCGATGGTCATTCCCAGCCCTGTACCTTCTATTTCGCTGGTTCGCGAATCGGACGCACGGGCGAACGGTTCAAAAATTTTGGCGGCGAATTCAGAGTCCATACCGATGCCGTTATCTGTAATAATAAATTCGTAGCCAATAGTATCGTGGAGCCGGGAGTGTGTTTCGCGTACCTCTAAAGAAATACTGCCATATGGAGGCGTATATTTGATGGCATTGGCTAAGATATTGAGCAGCAGCTGTTTCAAGCGCAGCTTATCGCCCAGAACATTATCGCGCAGTTCCGGTGCCTTAGTCAGAGTGAAATGATGTTTTTTCACTAAAAGCTGCGGATTGATCAAATCAAGCAATTCCTGCAGCATTGCACTGATAGAAAAATCTTCCTCAAGAAGATTGAGCTTGCCGCTTTCGATTTTAGCCATATCAAGCACTTCGTTGATCAGGTTCAAAAGATGATTGCTGGCAGTAGTTATTTTGGCAAGACAATCCTGGATACGGTCTTTGTCGTCCAGATATTTACCGGCAATGGCAGTCATCCCCATAATGGCGTTCATCGGGGTACGGATATCATGGCTCATGCGCGAAAGAAATTCATTTTTAGCCATATTGGCAGCTTTAGCGGCGTCAAAGGCCTCCTGCAAAGCCTGTTGTTCCCGCAGTTCCTTCAATTTATCCTCGTGGATATCGCGCAGGGTAAGAATAATCTGATGATAACCGTCACTTTGAGCCAGCAAGGTCGAATTAAAGGCGGTCCAGCGATATTCGGAATCAAAAAGGCGGCTGCGGCATTCCAGGGCAAAATCGATATGACGGTCCTTTTTTTGCCTGCGCAGACCGGACAGAGAGAAATGTTCTAAAATCTTGGCGCTGTCATCAGGATGAAAATGGCTGCGTACCAGCGGTTCGATATCATACAGGCCGTTGGTACTGTAGCTTGTAAAAACAGCGCACTCTGTTTCCGGCAGGCGCAGAGGGATACCGGAACCGTCTTCAAGATTAACAAGATAGATGAAATAGTAATTAGAGTTGATGCTTGAAAGCAGGTCATAATACTGCTGTTTGGTGCGGCGTTCGTGATTCAGCTCGCTTTGGCGGGCTTCTTCATCTTTTGTTATATCCAGATAAATACTGTTGATGATCGTATTGCCCTCAGGAGTTTTTGTTTTACGGCCGCTGTCCATGACCCATTTCAGGCTGCCGTCTTTACAGGGCACGCGGTATTTTGTCGAGTAAGTAGGATTTCCGTCCTTAAAACATTCGTTGCAGTCAGCCAAAGCCCTGGGCAGATCCGGCGGATAGACCATTCCCATAGCGTTGTTACCGGTAAATTTTTTGAATTCTTCCATAGTATAACCAAACATACCAGGCAGCTCTTCGCTGATATAGGCATAAGAATAGGTATCGTCGTCATTGCTGGATTTGACGCCGCCGTTGACAGAATGCAGTACGACTTCCATTTGCTGCTGCTTTTGCTGCAGTTGTTCTTTGGCTTTGTTAAGCTCTGCTTCCATATATTTATAAGTCTGCGAGCCTACCTGAAAAGGAAAGTTTTCTGTACCCTGCAATTCCTGATAGGGATGGGAAAGATTGATGTAGACATAGCTGAAATCACTGCCCAGATCGCGTATGACGATCGTTGCCCGCTGATGTGTCTGAACGAGCAACTGCTGATCCTCGTCGGAGGTAAGATAATGACGCCCTTGGGCAAGATAGAGGCCTTGTGCCAGCGGGAGGATAGTCCATTCTTCATTCAATAATTCACAGGCGGGAATCTGCCCTTCCAGTGAAAGAATAAAATCTTTGGCTGCCTGTGGTGTATCATAATAATTGTGCTCAGCGGCACCGATACCGATTAGCTGCGGGTCGAGATGAGCGAGGATAAAGGGAATGTCCTGCTGACAAAGCAGCTTAAAGATATATTGGTGTGCAAAATTTTTTATTGCTGTAAGTTTTTCCTGAGGTATATTCAACATAATGCCCTCCGCTTATTTACGGTCCAGTCTTTAGGATAAAATAGATATTTAATTTTATTATAGCATTATTTTCAAGCTTTAATATTAAAAATATTAAAGAAAAGCAAAAATGGGAGCGGGAAAGTTGCTGGTATCGGACAGGCATGTCGGTGCCAGAAGGCAATAAAAAAACGCATTCCGGAAAGGAATGCGTCAATGGCAATGGTGGCCCCGGCAGGATTCGAACCTGCGACCTTTTGATTCGTAGGCAAGGGTTTTAAAATAAAATCTTACCGTAAAAATGCCCTGTAAGCGCATAAATACAGTGATTACGGTGTTTTATGTGATCTGTTGTCTGAGCGTGGTAATACCTAAATTTTGGCTAAAAAGACAGTGTTTTGGGGTATAAGTTCCCCAACTGTTCCCCATAATTACAGAAGCACCGTTTATAAAAACGGTGCTTTCTTTCTAAGCAATATTATAAATGTTGGCGGCTGTTTTGGCAATCTCTAAAACTTTGTCCTGCCGGCGCAGGGCATATTTGTTGGTTGTTTCTAAACGGCTGTGACCTACTACAGCGGCAATGTCTGCTGCAGCATAGCCTTGAATAAACATTTCTGTTATAAAGCTGTGACGCAGGTAGTGAAAGCTGCGGTAACGCACGTTAGCATGCTTTAAAATCATCTTCCATGCTCTTTGCATATTACGGACGCTGATAGGTGTTCCGTTGGCGGTGCAGAATAAATATTTACTATCTACATTGCACGCTGCCAGGTAGTCTTGCAGGATTTTTCCTATACCGGCATCAAAATATTGTATTCTAACAGAAGCTTTGGTTTTGGTTTTGCCCACATAGGTTCGGCCGTTTATATCAGCTTTTACTGCATCTTTTATTTTGCAGTAATTTTTTTCAAAGTTTAATGTACTGCGCTCGATTCCCAAAATTTCACCTATACGTGCGCCTATAACACTTTCTAGTGAACAGAGGGCATAATAGCGTAAAAATTTAGGAGTATTTTTTAATTTAGTGATAATAAGTTTTATTTCTTCCGGTGTAAATGGTTCATCGTATTCCGGTTCATACTCAGGAACAATGGCTATATCCATTGGATTTTCAAGAATAAGGTTATTTTTCCTTGCCGCTCCAAATAGGATTTTTAAGAATTTATATACCTTTGCTTTATTGGAAGCGGACAGATCAGCTTGTGCAATAAAGGCATTGATATCTTCAGGTGTGATTTTATTCATTACTTCGTTTGCCAGCGGATAAAGCTTTGAAGCTAGATAGGTGTAATAATTAACAGTGCTTTCAGCTATTTTAGGATTGGAAGCCTTATTTTTTATGAAGGCAAAGGCGAAATCCTGCAAAGTAGTATCATAGCTGTAGAGCGGATTTAAACTGCTGTATACAAGGCGCATTTTGTTGAGCCAGTTGATTACTTCCACTTTATCAACATGCCTGAATTTATGCGGTTTGCCGTTAGTATCGCGCAGTGTACCGCACCATTTTTGGCGTTCCTTGTCCCATGATAAGCCGCCTTCGCCGTTAGATCGTCTTTTTTTCATATAAAAAACCAGCCTTTCTTTAAAATTGTGTATAAAGTAGTAAAGGCTGGTTGCAATATGTTATAATATTAGCGTAATCAGCCTTACTTTTTGCTAGGTGGGGTTATTACACAGCCGTTGATACTGGTAATATCTGCGGCTTACGCTCGGCGCTGGTAACGCCGGGCGTTTTTTATTTATGGTTTTTTAAAATTATTTTTCATTGACTTTATTCTAAAGTCTTCAGGTGCTTGATCGGTTAATAGACAGAAATATTCTTCAAAAGACATTTTACTGTTTAAAAGTAAAGTTGCCCAATCTAAGATATACAGAGGAGGTGTATTTGCAGATTTCTTTTTAGCAAAACTAGCAAGTGTACCAGCCAGTCCGTTTGCAATTATAAAAGCAGCTTTTAGAGAAAATTTTCTATGTTCAGGGGTTGTTATGCTACAGTATTCTTCAACTATATCTGTATATAGTTCTGTTCTCGTAATATGATCTCTATCTAATTTCTCTGAAGGTTTCATAAACTCAATAATTACTAGTTCATCCGAAATTTTATTTCTTAATATTAAATCAACTCTTTTACGAAAATGTTCTTTTGCATCGGTTATTTCAGCTTCATTTGGTTTTTGATCAAAATATTGAATAATAATATTCTTAAGACTTTTTTCTATTATAAAAGTTTCATACTGGGGAGACAGTATCCAAGGATGCTGTGCAATGAAATCTCTTAAAGGATTTTCGTTTTCACCATTATTGATTTTGGCGTAGAGCGTTTTTAATACTTGTATTTTATTATATATAGTTTCTCCAATTTGTACGGCGGCTAATATTTTTTCTTCTGCTAATAATTCTAAAAATTTTCCAGCGTCGAATTGTTCTTTCTGTTCGCCAATATCAACAATTAATTGTTGGAGACGTCCATTTTCTGCTGCAACTAATAAAGATTCAGCAAATATTTCAAATTTATCTTCGTTTAATTCTTCGATTTCTGCTATACGATTTAGAGCCTTTTTTAATGATACTCGTTCTGTTGGTTGTAATTGATCTAATCTTTCTCCAAATTTATTAATTTTGTTTTCAATAATTTCTTGCTTAGCTTTAGTTCTTCTTTTTTTCCAAAGGTCTGTTAATTCACGTATTTTAGCTTGTCCCCATAGCATAAAGCTATTTACTTCCTGACGAGACCAGTTGATTCTTTGCCGTTCAGGACCAATCATATCCTTAGGGAACGAATCGACAAAGTCAGCACGTATTTGCCCGACTAAATAAGCTAAAGCATGTTGAGCACTGATATTACCAGTTAAATTAAAGAAAAAAGGGTTTTGTGCTATCTTATTAGAAGCAAAAATGGAAATGCCGTTTAATTCTTTTTTTGCAGGAGTTGTAGTAAAAGCTATCCTCCACTTAAATGGATGACCATCTAATTCTTCTACAGCATAGCTATCTTCTATCTTTATGTTTAATCCTTCTTTTTCTTCTGCAGTATAATCTGAAGGAAAATCATATCTTATTAAATTAAATGTATCATCTTCTGGTAAAGGCTTACTATTTATAGTAATTTGGAAATTATCATTTTGATTGTGAAGAATAAATCTACGGGACATACTTTGAGGGAAATCTGTGCGTATATTTTGCGAAAGCGTCAATTTTTTTAGCTTAATTGTAGTTCCATGTGAGGAACATTTTTGGGGATTAGATGATTCGTAAATTTCTACAGGCCATTCTTTTTCAGTAAAATCAAAACCAGTCCCATCTTCATCATGAGCTTGAAACTCTTCTAAATCCATTTTAAATATAAAATGTTCTCCAGTAACGGCGCTAATAGACTCGATTTCGATAAGCGAAGCTATGCCGAATCCTGCAAATTTCCCCAAACCTTTACGTCCCATTATTTTCCGGCCCTTGGGTGTAGTTGCATTTACTTGATTTCCGCGTCGGTTATAACCAACATTAAGATATTTATCTTGAAAATCTTCGAAACTCATCCCTAATCCGTCATCTTTTATAATAATTTCCGCACTGGGTTCTGTAATATTTTCTGTGGGGTATGTGATTTCGACATTTTCTGCGTCTGCATCCCATGCGTTAGAAATAAGTTCTGCAATTGCTGCAACAGGATGTTGATACATATCTGTACCTAATTGATCAATGATTTTAGAATTAAATTTTAGTTTAACGGTTTTTTGATTATTGTTCATCAGAAACAACTCCTTGTATATTTTTTAAAAGAGTTTTTGCATGATATTTAATAAATTTGGGTGGCAGTGCATTTCCAATCATTAAAGCTACTTTAGATTTTCCGTTTTTTAAAGAGAATTTATAATCTGGTGGGAATGTTTGTAATAAAGCGGCTTCTCTTAGTGTTATTTCTCTATTTTCTTCTGGATGCAAGAAACGACCTTTGGAAGGATTGTTGCATCCACCAGTGATTGTAGGGGAAACGTCATCCCATTTCATTCTTCCGTACACGTCTTTAAAACCATCATTGTTTTTATGGCAAGGTAATTGATATTCTTCGCCAAGGTTTCTTCTACTACCACCGTCTTTAGGTATAAGTTTTATAATTTCCATGACTTTGTCTGTAAATTTAATTCTTATATCATGTAATTCATCTCCACTTGTACCAGATGGAGGAAGGCTCCCTATTGTCGAACGTACGGTTTCTTTTGGCATAGTAGCTGTTTCAAATGAAACTCTTGATAATCTGCTTGCCAATAATATCAATCTTTTTCTTCTTTGAGGAACACCATATTTGGATACATCTAAAATACTTTTATCAAAAAAATAATGATTGTTTTCCAATATTTTGCAGAATTCTTCTAGTCTATGATCGTGTTCTAGTCCGGGAACATTTTCCAGCATTATAGTTTTAGGTTGCAATGCTATAATGAGTTTAGAGAAATGTTTTATTAAGTCATTTCGTGGATCATCAACGGGCTGTCGACGATTTTTTGTGCGCATATAAGAGAAGCCTTGACAAGGAGGACAACCAGCAAGGAGGTCCAATTCTCCTGGCTGTAAATTTAATGTAGTCATAATTTCGTCAGAAGATAAGTTCTTTATGTCTACATTCCACAAATTTACTTCGGGATGATTTAAATGATAGGTTTCAGCTGCAGTCGAATCAAGTTCTACAGCTCCAATAACATTAAACCCTGCTAATTTCAGTCCAGTAGTTAGTCCTCCTGGACCACTGAATAGGTCAATGGCGGTAGGCTTTTGCTGATTGTACTTTGTTTCCATTGCTCACACACCTTTAAATAAAATATTAATTATTATTCCAAAAATCAACATATATTACCCGACCTTGTTTGCGAACGGGTCTTCGCCGTTTTCCGTTGTTTCATCTTTCTTGTTTACTTGAATAAAATAGTCAATGTTGTTTTCTATCGCCCCTTGCTGCTCGGCAGTGAGTTGGCGATATTTTTTTATTATATTACACTCTTTTTCTGAAAATGTAGTATCTGTATTGATTTCTCTTTTTCCGTAAATCAAGTAATCAATATTGGCATCTAAGGCATCGGCTATGGCTATAAGTGTACCGATTTTTGGATCGGTCGTTATACCAGCAAAAATTTTTGAGATAGTACCGACAGGAACATTGGATTTTTTACTAATATCCTCTATTCTCATTTTCTTTAATACTTTTGCTTCTTGTAAACGTGATAATAAAACATCAAATGAAAAAACCATATCTAAGCCTCCTTTGTTTGCATTATACCATTGAGTCGAAAGGAAATCAACAAAATAATTCCGTTGATGGAAAATAATTCCCGAAAACATATTGACTAATTCCGTAAACGGAATTATAATGAGGCTATAAAATTCCATTAACGGAAAAGAGGTGCGGAGATGAATAATTTGTTTATTGCTTTGATGAAAAAAGGGATAAAACCAGAACAAGCAGCAAAAGTTATATCTCAACTTTTGGGATGTTCTGAAAGAACAGCTAGAAATAAGCTGAAAGAAGTAACTGATTTTAGTGTAACAGAAGCAATTAAAATCAATGAAAAAATTTTCGATAATAAGTATGAAATAGGTTTTTTATTTAGGAAAGATGAAAGTGAAAAAGCAGCAAAGGGGGCATAGGTATGGAACTACTTATCAAAAACGACGAAAAAAACCATCACAAGATAATAATTTATTGTGATGGTTGGAGTGTTGGATATATTAAAACAATTAACAATTGTAGCCGGCATGAATGGTTAGATTTTGATGATCCTACATTATCTGTATTTTTATTGAGCTGTGTTTTTTCGTTTATCGCTGTTATTATATCCTTTTTTTGAGACTAGTATTTCTTCATATCCTTTAAGATTGTAAAAAAATTCATGAGCTTTATATATCTTGCGGTTGGTATCTGAAAACAAACTTCTGTGGAACCATGATGTATCGGTAACTTTCATAGATACAACTATACCGTCATCGATAGCAACATATTTGTTGGCAAATATAAGAACGTCAATAGATGTATACGATCCCGCATTTAATTCTCCAAATTTTCTTGCTGGAAGTTTTATGAAAAAATTCTCTAAATTTTCCAAACCAAAAGCTGTTATAAAAAGTGGGTTGTTTTGTACTTCTGGCAAGGTGCTACGCTGAGTTGCTATAAAGTGATTTTCATTTGTTTTGGGATTAAATGCCCTAAGATCAAAGAAGGCCATGTTTACATTGCTTGGATTTACTATATTTACAGAAGTATAGAAAGCAACTTTTGCAGAAGTCGGATATGGTTCTCCTTTAAAAAAGATATCTGTTTTAGGGTTTAAAACATAACAATTTTCTTGCCATGTTACAGTTAATCTTTTCCGTTGGCGGTATAAAGTTAAAAAAGAAATCAGCAAAGAAAATATGGAAATGTAAATGGCATAAGATTCCAATAAAATCACGCCTTTCAAAAATGTTTTCTTAAATATTATATCATTATAAAGCTAAAACGAAATAAAGCAAATGAAAAATCAGCAAAGGTGGCATAGACGTGCAGGAAAATGAAAAGTTTGAAAAAGAAGATGCCAAACTTGCAGAGGAAATGCAAGCTTGGCTGCCGGAGGAAAAATATATTCTTTTGGAACGTCGTATTTTGATTACATTTTTGCGAGTAAATGCCAGGATAAATGCGGTTGAGAAACCTTCGATATGGATCAGAGGTTTAGAGTGTTTGGGAATTGCTTTATCTGCTGGCGTTATAGGTGCGGCTGTTGTAGTTGCTATAACAAAAATTTAACAATAACAGCTGACAGAACAGATGCTATAACAGCCGTAATAAAACTATCTCTAAGATATTTACGATGTTCTTTCTGTTTGTTTTTTTCTAAAATTTGAAGATTGTATTTGTAATCGTTTAACGTCAATGAGCCTAGACTGGTAAGTTTTAATTTGTAATCATTTTTTTTATTATTGGACGATAAATTTTCGTGTATGGTATCTAAATATCTTGTTTTGTCTGTTGTCAAATTATAAATGCTAGGAGTAGGTAAAGTTAACCGCATTATACAAATTTCTATGTCGGATGCAGAGCTAAAATGGTTTATGATTTCAGATTTTCGGATAATGCCTTTTTGACTAACGAATTCTAATATTTGATATTCAAATGATGTTAATTGCATGGTTGAAACACCTCGTTTAAATTGTAACACATTATTTTAATAATTATAAGAAGATAGGAGCTGACTGCTGATATGAAAAAAGTTCAGGATACGCATTTAAACATTGGCGGGCTGAATTGGCCTGTACTTATCAATGCAGAGCAGGTTTGCCGGGTGATGGTCGATTTGAGAAATAACATAGAATTAGGGCTGAGATGCGTACTTGATTGCATCAAAGCGATCAATCGCAGAATAAAAGTGCGGAAGCGTGTCAGCTGCTGTTTTAGGATCACAGAAAGGTCTGAACGTAAAAATGCAAAATGCTGGAATAAAAGGAATTCCGGCTGGTGCTGAAAGGTGGTGCAGTAAATGCAGCGTATGAGTTTGAGCAAGTTTTGTAAAATCTATGGCGCAAGTTATTATGATATGTTGAATTATTGCCAGCGTGGCTTGTTGCCGCATAGTGGAGGCGGTAAACGCGGCTGCCCGATCAGAGTTTGGGATGAAGATGTTATTGCTTTCTTGCGCGATCAGGATCAGCGACAGGCTGAGCTTAAGGCTGCCAGTATGAAAAACATGCAGCAGGCTGCGAATATAATCAGTTTTCGCAAAAATAAACCTAGTGATGAAAACCGATTTAAAAGCGATATTCTTGATCTTAAAAGTGAAACTAAAAAGCTTTTGGCAAAGCGTAGAGCTGCTGCACAATAGGGAGGGATGTAAATGAATAATGAAAAAGAAAAGAACGTATAGTGTTGACGCACTATACGTTCAAGGGTAGATGTAACTGGGCAGTACACATCTACCCATTATTTTATCATAGTGGGGTGATATTGTGAAATACTTTTTAACTGTTTTAGGGCTGGCCTGCTGCTTGTGGTATTTGTTTTTTATGGATGAACCTAAGCAAACTGTTACTGTAACTGTAACGGTGCAGGCAGGTGATACTTTGGAAGAAATAATTTACGATTTAAAAGAAACGTATGACGATCAGCGCGATTGGCGTGAAATTTGCGCTCAGGCTGAAAGGGATAATGCTTTTGGCCGCTATATTCTGCCGGGGGAACATATTATTTTTAATATGGAGGTTGCGGGAAAATGAAACCTGAATGCAATAACTGCCGCTGGAAATTTAAGCGATATATGGACTATTATCCGTGTTGTGATTGCATAGGGCTTCATAAGTCGGCAAGCTATAATTTCTTTTGTTTTCCTGATCAGCTTAATATGTTCGGAGTTGCCGAGCTTTGCCATTGTCGGAGCTGTGGGCGGCGTGTGCATATGGAATTTGGCGATCGTGGCTATAAGTATATTCGCTGCAAATGTGGAAACACCATGCAGGCAAAAGTAACTGTAGAAGAAATGATTCGCCGCTGGAATAATCGTACGCCTGCCCGGACTAAGATGTGGAGGACGAATAAATATGAAAGATAAGCGCTTCTGCTGTCGTTGTGAAGAAGTGTTGGTGAATGGTTTTTATTTTCATAACAGTGAAGTTGGTATTTGTAATAGATGCGTAACGGATTTAGCTATTCAGATGATTAAAAATGAAGATAAGGAAGTCATAAACACTTTGAATAACCATATTGGGAGTAAAAAGGAAGGGTGAATATTATGAATATGAGTTTATTTGAGCTTATTCAATATACCTTTCTAACGATAATATTTTTTATTGCATCTATGGCTGCAGTTAATGTTTTGCTTACCGCTATGGGAATTTATCTTTTTTGGAGGAAATAAATTATGGAGTATGTCAATAAACAGACTGGTGAAGTATATCAGGCTGAGGAAGTTGATTTAAAGAATTTGTGTGATGGTGATTTGAATTTTTTGTTCACCGGCGAATTTAGAAAGCTTATTAATGAATTAGATATTGGTGATAAAGGCAACATAACTATTAATATCAAGGCAAGCAAAAACTTGGATGCTACTGGTGATGAAGCAATATTTGTTGAAGCGCAGCTTGGCACTAAATATCCTAAAGCTGTTATTTCAGATAATAATGCAAAAAAAGTTGCTGAAAATGGTCGGGTTGTTCAAAAGGTAGAATCTGGTATGTTTGATGAAGCGGCTGAAGGGATGTCATAAATATGGAATTATATAAAGCACTGGAAACAATCAAAAATGAATGTGTGAAACACACCGAATGTGTGGATTGTCCTTTGGGATTGGGTCATAGCTGTTGTGGCATTAATACAAATGGATTTCCGGAAAAATGGAATTTACAAAAGCCTGTTAATAAGTTATTTGTGGTAGAAACAATACATGCGGAAGAACGGTGATAGATATGGAAAATAATATTTTGAATAAAGAAAAGGTTGCTGAGCTGATAGAACTTTTGACATGCAAACGATACTACTCTAAATGCTTGAAAGATGTGACTGAACTTAAAGAAAGAATGCAGTATGGGGTTACTTCTATTGAAATGCGATTTCACTATTTTAATAAAGAAAGTGGTAGGGCTGTTAATGATGGTATTAATTTTTGTAGCGATCTTAGTGAAAATAAACAGGAAGTTGCAAACATGCTTTCTCAACATATCCTTTCTGATATGGAAGCTGATTTGGAACTTCAAATTAAACGGTTAGAATCCTGTTTGTGGGATAAATTTAGATATACAGAGGATGCGGTGCCGGAGAAAAGTGTTAAATAGAATATAGCTAAATAAAAAATATAAGGTGATGCTATGGCTGTTGAAATTTATGTTAGTTCTGAGGAACTCAAAAAAACTTTGGAATATGTTGCGCTGATTGGTGGCAATATGGCTTCCGGCAAAAAGCAGGATGATGATCTAAAACAAATGGCCGGCGCTTTGCGTATTGTAGCAGTAAGCCCGCATGAAGATAATAATTATATGCTTATGTTTTGCCGGGCAGGAGCTGCAGAGCAGCTGACGTACAGGATGGAAGGAATAAGCAACGGCTGCGGTCAATCAGCAGATATTTGTGTTGAATGTAAACGTTTTTTGGCTTTGGCAAAAACTTTTACAGGTGATGTAAGGCTTATTTTTGCTGAAAAAGAGCTGCAGATAGTTGTAGAGAGCAGTCAATATAATTTAACGATACTATCAGCCCGCCTGCCTGATTTGAAGATACCTGAAGGCGGCGTGTGCCTTTCTACAGGATTTTTACAGGAAGCAATGAAGCATTGTAGTGCTGCTATTGCAAAAGACGCTGTTGGTGCAAGGGGCGGGATAGAAATAAATATTGCGGACGATGGCAGTGCCGTCTGCTGGAGTGCGCAAAATTCCTGTGTTGCAAAGTATGTAGTGCCGCCTGCATGTTGCAATCAGGCTGTTAAATTGATCTTGCTGCCCTTGAATATCCAGCACATTGCGGAACTGGCTGAATTGGGTGAAGTTCGATTGGTCAGCAGTGCGCAGGGTATTTTTGTTACTGCGCCGCGCTTTGATTATATGTGCCAGTCCGTAAGCGGCAGCTTTCCTGACTGTAAAAAGGTGGCTGCGGGCAACAGCGAAACTAAGTGTATAACTATTAATAAAAGCAAGTTGCTGGCAGCTATTTCAAGAGCTTCAGTTATTGTTGGCGATGAAATAGGCAGTAAGATAAAAATTTGCAGTGACGCAGAGCGGCTATATATTGAAGCTGTCAGCATCGCTGGGACTGGTATTGAAAGTATTGATTTAGATGCCGCTATCGGCCAGGACGAAGATACAAATTATTTTTCGGCTGGCAGGCTGTACAGGCTGATATATAACTGCCGCGGTGATAGCGTTACTATTGGCAGTAATGGCAAGTATAAGCCGATTTTTGTGCGTGCTACAGGTAGCGATAGTTTTTATATAGTTGCATCCATGAAAGGTTAAAGGCTATGAGTGGATGGATAAAATTGCATCGTAAATTGCTGAAAAGCCGTGCGTGGTGTGGTGCGGATGCAGAAGGCAAGGTAATACTGATTACATTGCTGTTAACTGCCTGCCATAGTGTCACGCACTGGCAGATAACAACAGATAAAAACGCTGTGCTGAATCCGGGTGAATTGTTTATCAGCTACCGCCGCTTTGCTAAAAGCTGTGGCGTATCTTTAAAAAAGCTTACAAGTGAATTTAACCGTCTTGCCGTAGTCGGTTTTTTAGAATGCAGAAGTAAGCGTGAAGGTACGATCGTGCGTATCAAAAACTGGGAATGCTATCAGCTGGCGGATACAACTTTGGATACACTTTTGGGAACAGATTTGGAGACACTTGCGAATGCCGATACTGCAAGGGCTTCCAGTGAAAATATTGCCGCTGCGGAAACACCAAAGGGAACAGCTTTGGGCATATCTTTGGCGACACATAACAAGAATTATATATTATTAAAAAATAAATTAAACAACACTGACACGAACAAGAAGCTGCGCAGTGTTGCATCGGAACCTGAATTTGTGTCAGCTTTGCAGGAATACAATGCTGCTTTTACAAGTGCAAAACACAGGCTTGATGGCGATGAAATACAAATGCTGCAAGCTTTTGCTGTTAGTGCTAAAGCCGTATGGGTATTGCAGGCTGTAAGAGAGCTAAAAGCAGCTAACAGGGGTAAAGTGATTCGTAATCCGAAGAATTATCTTTTTGGCATACTTGGTAACTGGCTTACAGATGGTTTGCCAAATGACAATAAAGCTGCACAGCAGTCGCTGGATGATTTTTACAGACAGGAGGGCATAACGTGAATGTTATAACAAAGCAAAATGTTTTAAAAGCGTTTTACCAGTTTGATAAGAAAAAGATGCCGATCATGGAAATAAACGGTAAACTTTCTGCCAGCATGGATATTGCCATGCGCAAAAGGCTGTGTGATGAATGGCTGGTTGCGTTCCGTACTGTTGATGCCGTTGTATTCGATAAAGCAGCTGAGCTTGCCCTTGCTTCCTGTAAAAAATATCCTGATGAACTTGAAATGTGGGATTTCATCAGTCAGGCTGCAGAACTGGGCAATAATGAACCGGCAGAGGAAGAAGCTTTACTTCCAACACCGCCCGCTCCAAAAAAAGTACCGGAATATGTTCAAAAACCTCAACGGATTGCAAAAATAATAGAGTTGGCAAAAGCAGGCAGGTTTGTGGAAGCGGCGCAGTATTTCAAAGCTTCTGTCGAAGAAGATGAAATAATCTGCTACGCTAAAGAACATTGGCCAGAAGCAGAAGCTGAATGGATCAAGAAAAATAAAGACGAACTTAAAGAACTGGTTGAGCAGGAACATATCTGCGGCAAATGTATGTGCTTGAAAAGGTGCAGGACTAACGGCTACAAGCGTGTTGGCTCAATAGATAAATATACAGGCTTTTTGATTGTAAAGATGGAAATTTGCTCGATGAAAAGGATGGAAAAAAATGCAGGCATACAAAATTAATGGGTCGCTGGTAAAAGTGGAACGGTGCGCAGCTGATATGTACATAGTCAGAAATATTCCGGGAGTTTTTGATAATCAGGTTGCTATTGGCGCGATCGTCCATAAAGAGTTAGCGCAAAAGTTTTTAGACAGCTACGCCGTGAAAAGCAGTGATAAAACATTGGACATCTTGGATGTTGACTTTGAAGAAAAACTTCCTGAAGGAATACGGTATTGCCGTGGTTGCGTATACTGGAACGGAAAAGGATGTGAAGCAGGTGATAAAGGCGCGTGATGAAGAAAAAAGGATGGCTGTACAGAAACTGGAAGAATATGCTTTGAACCGTGAAGCGCTTAAAGGCCTGCGCAGTAATCTGAAAAGATTGGCAGACGCCGGTAAACCTGCTGCTGCTTCTGTTGCATCCTATGATGCGGCAGCTACCAGCACAACACCTTATCATCCTGGCATGATGAATATTGCTGAAGAATGTCAAAGGATACTTTTGAAAATAGCAGACAGGCAGGCTGAAATATTAATTATTGAAGACGCGCTGCAAATAATCAATAAAGGAATAAACTGTGAGCATTACAGCGATATTTTGATAATGCGCCATGTAGACGGCTATAGTATGGAGCGCATCACGGAGAAGCTGGGATACAGTTCAAGGCAGGCTATTTATAACCAGTACAATAAAGCTTTAGCTAAATTTGCTAAAGCTTTGGGATTGTAAATGCGCTGGAATGGACAAAATGAGGACAGATTTTTGCTTTTACCTGTGGTAATATGGTAGTGATAAGAAATGTAAAAACGTATTCGGCACTTGCAATGTTATATTGCAGGTGCTTTTTTATGCGTGAAATGAGGTGACAGCTTGCCAAACAGAATAAAGCGTGAATGCCGTAAGCTTGGCTGTCTTAGCCTGACGGATAATGCAAACGGTTATTGTGATAAGCACCAGCAGGAAAAATTCATGCGCTATGACCGTTATCGTAAAAGTGCTGCTCAGCGTGGCTATAATGCGCGTTGGCAAAGATACAGAAAAATATTTTTGCAGAAACATCCGATTTGTGCAAATTGCCGCAATGCGCCTGCGAGTGTAGTGGATCATATCAAGCCGCATAAAGGCGATTATGATTTATTTTGGGATGAAGCTAATCATCAGGCGTTGTGTAAACGCTGCCATGATATTAAAACTGCTACTGAGGACGGCGGCTTTGGTAATGATATTTTGAAAAAATAAAAAAATATTTTTTCTTAAAATTTTTACTCAGGGTAATCCCTTACGAGGGGTAGGGGGGTGCAATTTCCTGCAGCTTTTCACATCATACCGCACCGTACTCGAACTTTTGAAAAGTTCCCCTATCATATATTTTTTTGCAAATATTGATTGAAGGAGGTGATATTTATGCCGACACCGGCTCAAAGTGCTAAGGTTATGCTTTTTAACCGTGGCAATAAAACTGGTAAACATTATACAAAAACAGAAATTGAGAAACGGCAAAACGCAGAAGAAAAAATCAAGCGTGCTGAAGTAGTATTGAAAACACCTGCGTTTTTAAAAGAAAAGTCGTGTGCTGCGGCTTTGAAAATTTGGAAGGAAATTATCAAGGAAGGGAAAGAGATAGAGCTGTTTGACAATGTTGATGCACGCATATTGGCAAACTTCTGCCGCTATCAGGCTTTGTTTGAAGATGAAGCTGTGAAGATATTCCCTGATAAAAAGAAATTAGATATGTATGGTAAGCAGGCTTTAAGCTATGCTGAAAAGCTTGGACTTACGCCAACTGCCCGCGCCCGCCTTGTTGTCAAACGTGCTAATGCTTTAAATGACGATGATGAACAGGATTCAATGATGGCATGACCTGTTATGATGATTTATTTGTGACTGAGCGCTATGCGCGCGAGGTCGTTGACGGACTGCGCCTTGTGTGTAAGCGGGAACGGCAGGCTTGTCAGCGGCATCTTGATGATCTGGAAAGGCAGGGTACAGATAGCTTTCCTTATGTTTTTGATGAAAGCAGGGCAAACAGGATTTTTGACTGGTTTGAAAAATACTGCGTGCACGTGCGTGGCGTATATTCCGGGCAGCATATCCAGCTGCTGCCTTTTCAGTATTTCGACTTGGGCTGTGTTTTTGGCTGGGTACATAGAGAAACAGGCGCACGGCGGTTTACCAAAGCTTTTAATTTCCGCGCTCGTGGCAATGTCAAAAGCACTGAAATGTCAGGCGTTGCTTTATACGGCATGTGTGCTGACGCTATCTATCCACCGGGTAAGCCTGAGCTGCGGCGCTTTGAAATGGCACCGGAGGTTGAATGCGCGGCCGTGGACAGGGAACAGGCAAGACGTGTTTGGGGTGATGCCTGTTCTATGGGTGAAGCTTCTGTAGAAATCAGCCAGAAGCTTATTATCAAGCGTACGCGGGTAGAGCATAAAACGCGTAAAGGCTGGATGCGGGCTTTGAGCAAACAGACGAAAAACAAGGATTCCGGTGCGCCGTGTATGGTTATAATTGACGAATATCATGCGCATCCGTCCTCCGAGATCGTTGACGTGCTGAAATCCGGCTTCGGCAAACGGCTGCAGTCTTTGCTGTTTATCATTTCTACGGCTGGTAAAGATGCAGAAAACAATCCCTGTAAGGCAGAATATGACCTGTGTTGCAAAATCTTAGATGGCGACACTGATGAGCCTATTGATGATTATTTCTGCATGATACGCGAACTGGAGGATGGCGACGATCCTTATGATGTCAACGCTTTAGTCAAAGCGAATCCTGTGCTGCAGCATGAAACTGAATACAGCAAGCATTTGCTGAAGGAAATCGTAAGCGAGGGACGTGAAGCATTTGTAAGTAACGACCCGAAAAAGCTGCGCGAATATCTGACTAAACGCTGTAATTTGTGGCAGGACAGCAGTGAATTGAAATATATGGATGGCCTGATGCCTAAGTGGAAAACACTGAAGGTGACCCGTGATGAACTATATAAAATTATCAGCGGCAAGCGCTGCATAGTTGGTTATGACCTTTCAAAGCGCATTGATCTGACAGCTGCGACTTTTATTATTCCGCTTGATGAAAAGCGTGTAGCAGTAGTTTCGCATGGCTTTATACCTGAAGAAGCGGTAAAACGACATGAACAGACTGACCGCATAGCCTACAGGGAATATGCCCAGCGTGGCTACTGCACCATAACAGAGGGCGCAGCTGTTGATTATGATGTGATGAAGGTATGGGTAAAGTGCTTTGCTAATGAGCTGGATTTAGATGTTGTGGAACATTGTTTTGATGGCTGGAACGCTTCTTACTTCATGCAGAAGCTGGAAGAAGAAGGGGAAACAGTTATTGAAGTGCGGCAGGGTATTCCGACTTTGAGCGAACCTACCAAAGAATTCAGGCTGAAAGTAGTGGAGAGCAATATTATCCATGAAGGCAATGAGCTGTTTGACTGGTGTTTGCGTAATGCGTATGCCTACACTGACAGCAATGAAAATATCAAATTGAGTAAGAAAAATAAAGATGACACGCAGCGTATTGACTTGGTTGCTGCCGGCATAAATGCTATGGCACGTTTGCCTGCATTTTATGAAGAATACGGCGGCACTGGCGGGAGTTCCGGCGTTCGTTTTTTGTGAGGTGATGTAATGGATAAGGAAGATAAGGCTATTGTCATACTGGTGCTTTTGGGTATGCTGCTTGTCGTGACCGGTATTGCACTGATCAGCATACCGGCCGCTTTAATTGTTGCCGGCGTGCTGTTGGTTGCTGTGGCAGCCAATATTGCCAGGCGAAAAGTAGAACAAACAAAAAAATGAACGGCTGTTTCCTTGTGGGAATGGCTGTTTTTATTTTACCTGAAGGGAGGTGAAATAAAAGATGAGTGATACGATACGCAGCCCGGCAGGCCTGCTGGTGGGTGCTTTCAAAAATCTCTTTGCGCCGGGTGCCGCAAAGAGTGCAACTGTAAGCAGCCAGTTTCGCCTTACACCGGGAATGATGCTGAACGGAGTGCAGCTTAATAATGTGACTGCCATGCAGTATAGCGCGGTATGGGCATGCATCCATGTACTGGCAGAAACATTTGCCAGCTGTAAATGCTACCTGTATCAGAAGCTGCCTGACGGCAGCAGGCGCAGGGCTGTTGAAAATCCGCTGTATGATGTGCTGACATATGTCGCCGCACCGAATATGCTGGCTTATTATCTGCGTGAAACTATGCAGTATCATGTGCTGAGCGGGGGTAATGCCTATGCTGAAAAAGTATTGGATAGCAAGGGAGAAGTTGCGCAGCTGAACATGCTGCTGCCTGTGAATGTGCTGCCGGCACAGGACTATAACACCGGCGAGATTTATTACAATGTCAATGACCGCGGCAAGCTGTATAAACTGCCGGCAGAAAAAATACTGCATATTCCGGGGCTTGGTTATAACGGTGTTATCGGTTATAGCCCGCTGGCAATGGCGCGGCGCGCTATCATCTTAGGTATGAGCAGTGAAGAACTTGGCAATAAATTTTTTGAAAATGGCGCATTGGCAACTGGTGTTTTGGAAACTGACAAGCCTTTGAAAGAAGATGCCTGGCAGCGGTTGAAAGAACAGTTTAGGGCGCGTTATGAAGGAAGAAGCAATGCTGGTTCTACGATGATATTAGAAGGCGGTATGAAATTCAACCGCATTTCTGTAAATCCTGAAGAAGCGCAGTTTTTGGAAACACGCAAATACCAGACGGAGGAAATTGCCCGCTTCTACCGTGTGCCGCTGCATCTGATTCAGAATTTGGAAAAGTCAACGTATTCCAACATAGAACAGCAGACGATCGACTTTTATCAGAATACGATGCTGCCGTGGTTCGTGCGCTGGGAACAGTTTATGAATATGCGCTGTTT
>UMKH01047055.1_pt1 | contig 21153 bp, 19 predicted proteins | sample 1966271 | NCBI WGS metagenome assembly UMKH01 (sample SAMEA4836172, study PRJEB28245) | human gut metagenome | biome: gut microbiome; material: fecal sample | place: Denmark | collected 2008 | reverse complement strand
GGACGCTTTTTGTAAAGGTAAAACCGAACCATTCGCCAGACGTGACCCAACAGGTTGTGCCTGGCTTTTGTTTTGCAACAATATACAGAGTGCCTAAAAGCAGCACCGGAAATTCAGCAAAAAAATCAAAAAAACTTGGAAAAAAGTGTTGACAAAGCAAACCGTGATTGCTATAATAATGGAGTCGTCAGCGAGAGCGCCTGACACGACAAGTTGAATATTGCCCCATAGCTCAGTTGGTTAGAGCACCTGACTGTTAATCAGGGTGTCGTCCGTTCAAGTCGGACTGGGGCAGCCAACAAATACCACGATAGAATGTGTTTCACATGTTCTATCGTGGTTATTTTTTTTGCCGTTTTGGGATGTTCTGGCCGTTATTTGGCCGTTCCCTGATTTTTTTTCTTATTTCCAGTTCTTCGACAACCAACTTTTTCATTTCAAGGCAAAAGGAACAATTTTCTTTTCAAAAATTTTCAAAGGACTTAACATTCGCTTATAGGCAAACTTGCTGGCCGTTAATTTTGGCCGTTATCCTCACCGCACAAAGGCTTTTTGTTGTTCCCGCAACAATCTTAAACCGTATCAGGGAGGCAGTAAAGGCGCTTTCGCGGCATATCCTCGCTTTAACAAATGGGCTGCGGTATTCCACGATCACCTTGACTGCCTCCCTGCTTCGCTTTCGTCCGCTAACGCGGAACAACCCGCAACCCCTTATCCCTCCGGGATACGGATGCCGAGATTGAAAAAACGAAAGCGAGGATACGAAAATGAAAGAAACCGTCAAAACAAGCCGAACTGCAGGTTATCTCGAAAAAATTTTCCGCGCATTGAACGCGAAGTATTTCAACGGCGAATTAGAGGAACCCATCATCACGATACAGAGTACGCCCAAGGCATACGCACATGTTACCATCGGCAAGGCATGGCAACGTGGAGATACTACCCGCAGGGAGTTAAATATCGGGGCAGGAACTCTTGACAGAAGCATTTTCGAAATTGTTGCATCTGAACTCCACGAGTGCATACACATCTACAATATGCAGCGCGGCATACAGGATTGCAGCAGGGGCGGGCAGTATCACAACAAAAAATTCAAAGCCGCCGCCGAAGCCCGTGACCTGAAAATCAGTTATAACCCGCGCATCGGTTGGAGCATAACAGAGCCAACGGAAGCCCTTTGTGAGTTCGTTCTGGAGCAAGGCTGGGACGACATTCGGATGAACCGCATCGAATGTGCCTATACCTCACGCGGAACAGGGGCAGGAAACGCCGTAGGAGGCGCAGGGAGCCCCGGAAAGGGCGCTAATAGCCACAGCATCAAGTATGTCTGCCCCTGCTGTCACAACAGCGTACGCGCCACCAAAGCCGTCAATATCAAGTGTGCAGACTGCGACATGTTGATGGTTGCGCAATAACAAGGACCGGGAGCCGAAAGGCCCCCGGCTTTTTCGTTTCAAAAATTTTGGCCGCAAGCGGCCTTTCCTACGGTCCCCATTGATAATGCTTGGTGACGCTCTATATGTTGTTTTGATATTTAAAATATGGAATCAATATAATATTAGCACGGGTAACGGTTTGTTAGGTCGCCCCTGCTTTTCAACGTTGCTATGAACAAATGATTTTGCAAAAGTTTTTGCATTTTTGCCAAAAAATCCAAATAACTCGCTCAAAATCGTGGCGCTGAACAGCAGACGCAAACAAAAAGCCTAGTGCAGATCATCGTTGACGACTGCACCGGATTTTTGATGTCAACCTTTCAACAGTACTCTATTTTCAAAGCTATGGCGACGACCCGTTTTCCTTTCTTCTCGCAGATTTCATAGTCGAAAGTCACGTCTGATTTCCCGTTCAGGTCGTCTTTAGCCTTATCCAGCACATAGCGCTTGATGTCCGTCCACGTCACCAGTGGACAGTCTAGAGCTTTTGTAAGCTGCCTGAGGGTGACAGTATAGGGCTGCCCGTTTTGCGCCCTCATACGGTACTCTGGGCGGTGCTCAAGGCAATACGCATACAATCGGGCGCTGTATTTGCTCTTCGTTGCAAGCGGCGTATCCGCACAGATCACCGCCTGTGCAAAGGAACTGCCGCGCAGCCACTCATTCAAGGAGAGTACAACGCTGTTCCTTTTGATTTGTGCACCCTGCAACCATCGGAAGGAGCGGGAGACGCCGTCTCCCTCGGCCGGGAGCCAAACGACATTCTCATTCAATATTTTCCCAATGTCCCTGCGGATTTCCTTTTCCTCTGCAGGAATGTCTCTTGCCTCCGCATAGGCTGCTTTGCTGATTTCGACTTCTGCGGCAAGGCCTTTTTGGGCCACTGCACTTTCCAGCAGAACACGAAGCAGTTCCTTGTCTCCTGCCGGGATTTTCTGTATGCAGATTTCTGCCGCCTTTTCCGCTCTGACCGGTGGTGTCGTCCGAGGGGCGGGCGCATATTCGCTGCCCGTGCTCTCCGTGAGCGGAAGTTCACCCCGCAGCTGCAGCGCAGCGCGGCGGCAAGCGGCAAACTGAGTCACAGACATTTTGATTTTGCTATAACGATATGCCGCGTAGCAATTCCTGCACAAGCCCTGCGCATAATATTCCTGCTTTCCGCAGCATAGGCAGCTCCTTTCCGAACCATCCGTCTCCTGCTGATTCAGGTGCATTGGCCGCATCAGCTCCCCCGTGCGCAGTTTCCTATTGCGTAAGCTACTGTAACACGCCTGACAGATGCCCCACGCCGCAATCCTGTTTGACGTGCCACACAAATAGCAGATTCCTTTTTTTGTACATGACTTATACTTATTTGCCAATTCTTGCAGTTGCTTCACCACATCGCCGCTTCTTTTCAAGTCCTCCGGCTGGCATGTTCCCCGGCCGTTGCCACCAAAGTAGACGCAAATCGCATTCCATTCCGCATCTGTAAGGTAACTCTGCGGCGGTCGCGGCGCGTTATCGTATTCAGTCATTGCAAATCTCCTCAAACATTTTCCCCATTGTAGCATATTCCCAGCGAAAAATAAAGAGACGTCTTGCCTTTTAGACGCAATTTATCTTCTTATTTCCTGTGTGCAGCAAAAATAACGAGAAGCATGTTGTTTTTACTTAAACTTCTCTTTTTTAGATAATCAAGATTAACCGCTATTATTTTATGCAATTTCTCTTTTTTCTGTTTTCTCGCAAACAAAAAGAGGACGGTGCAGGTCGTCGAAGATGACTGCGCCGTCCCTATTTTTGTGGACAACTTTTATAGCACTTTTGGGGGGATCTGAGTTTTGATGTCAACCTCTCAAAGCATGCCGCTTTCTGTTTTTTTGCGTTTCATCATTAAAAAATCGGGACCGTCCCCATAACTCCTAAACGAGGCCGACTAATTGCATTAAAAACAATTAGTCAAAAATATCTGTTCCAATCCCGTCGTCCTTGCTGCCGTTGGAATTGTATAGTGATAGGTAACAATTCTACGAATAACGCACGATGTATCGATATCCGATATTTTATCGTTGACTGTTTTCACATAATCATGTAAAATATAAATATCGTCTAACATCTCTCTGTGCCAGATGTTATTCGTACCGCATGGTCATTGTCGGCTATGCGGTTTTCTTTGTTTTCCCCCACTCCGCACCGTGCATGCGACTTTCATCGCACACGGCGCTCCCTCGGTGACTTATCACCGACTTGAGGCCATTGCTCCGACACTCATTACAAGTGCCATCATAACTTCGACCTCTACTTTTCTGCACCGATTCAACTGCTTATTGTTCTTCGTCAGTTTACATCTATTGATGCTCGATACATTTCCCCGTTCCAACAATCCTATCCGTCACATATACCTTTAGGTGCCTGCTATGGGACCGATGACCTTTTTGGCAGCCTTTCGTACGCAAGTCCTTACTTGGCTGCATCATCGACATGCATCGCTGCATGGACTGTATCCCTTTATTTCGCAGATTCGTCAGACCGAAACGGTCATACTCACCATGGGCATTTTATGGACCACCGGCATATCAGTTGGCTTCATGAGTCAACCTTCTGCCGACTTTACCGAGCTTCATACGATTTAACTTTCGTCATATATCGCATGTCGGAGTTTATGGTAGATATCCCTATCTATCGGATTGTCAGTTCTCCCGCAATTTCTTGCGGTGCGTAATCTTTTCAATTACGAACGAGTCGCACCCTGCGTCCAGTCAATACCGGAACCCTGTGTTCCGTTCGGGTCGTGAGGAATCTCACCGTAACTTCCGACTCCCATTCCCCCACCGGAGCTACCACCACTCGGCTGAGAAGGTTCAGCAGGAGCAGGAGCAGGAGCAGGTGCGGGGTCGGGAGCCGGTGCCGGTGCAGGCTCAGGCACATAAGTGGGCGTGGACGCGGAAGGAGTAGACGGTGCAGTGTAACTCGGCGTGGTTGCTGCACCTGCGGAACTGGTAGTTCCTCTATAGTTGGTTGCAGGCTTAGCTGCAGCCTTATTTACCGTGAGCGCATAATCGGCACTCACATCCCCATCAGACTCGCTGGTTGCCTTGATTGTGGCATTCCCAGCAGCCACTGCAGTTACCTTCCCATTGCTGTCTACCGTGGCAACCTTTTCGTCACTGGATGTCCAGTTGACGGTAGCGTTGGTTGCGTTGTCGGGAGTAACAGTAGCGGTAATGGTAACGCTGTTGCCAACGGTCAGGACACCTTCGGTCTTGCTCAAAGCAATCTGCTCGACCTTAGTAGTAACAGTGACCTTGGTCTCAGCACTCAGACCATCAGGCACAACACCGAACGAAGAATCGGTAGTGTCTTCCGGCTCAGAGGCAGCTGCGTTGTCAGGGGCTTCGGAATCTGCTGCGGAATTGGCAACCTCTGCTTCGGAGGAAGCAACTTCATCCACAACAGGCTTTGCTTCTGCATTCTCTGCAGTAGCGGGGATATCAGCAGTCACATAAGTGGTGATTACACACTCGCCATCGGCAACTGCGGTTACGACGCCGTTTTCATCGACGGTTGCAACGTTCTCATCGCTGGACTCGTATGCCAGCTTGACTTCGGTTGCGTCCTCGGGCGTCATTTTGGCTCCAAGGACCTTGCTGTTCTCGCCGTTCGTGACGAGTTCAATGGAATCGGGAACCTCGACTCCGGTAGGAGTAATCACGACCTTTACGTGGGTCGTGGAAGAAATATTGGCATCTGCAACGGATACCGTGACATCAGCCTCACCGGCACCAACTGCAGTTACCAGACCGGTCTCATCAACTGTAGCGACCTCTTCGTCGGAGGAAGTCCAAGTAAGATTCAGCTTGGATGCTGCCTCTGCAATCTTTTTCTGCTCAGCCTTGTCGTCGGTGCCGTACTCAATATTCAGCTGCTGGGTTTCACCCTTTTCCAGCACAATGTCGGTGGGCAGCCCCACTGAGGTGATATCGACGCCGCAGCCAACCAGACTGACGGCCATCGCGACTGCCATAATCAGGCACGCGATACGGGTGAATGTTCCGGGTGATTTGTGGATTTTTGAAAATTTCATAAGGTTTCTTCTCCTTTCGCCGTCGATCTATTGAGGATCGACGGCTTTTGATTTTTAGTGCTCTATGGAGTGCTCTATGGGGACAGGGGATACCTCAAGCGGCATCCCTGTCCCCGATAGCGCAAGGCTCGCGGGAGCATCCTTTATTTAAATTATATCACCCGGAACGTTGCTCTTCAATCCACGGTTTATAAATAGTCGATAATTTTCTGAAAAACCCGCTATCATTATGGTAATTATATAGGCGGGGAGTGATAGAGATGCGCATACAAGAGGCGGTACGGCTGCGCATCCTCCAACTTTGCCGCGAAAAAAACATGACGGTCAATCATCTGGCGGAGGTAAGCGGGGTATCGTCCTCCGCGCTCAAGTTAACCGTTTCTTCTTACGCTCGTGTCAAAAGTACCGGGGTTGTTACGATTAAAAAGCTGTGTCAGGGATTCGGAATTGATTTTGTTGACTTCTTTTCATCAGACCTCTTTGAAAATCTGGACGATGAAGAAGAAGCCTGACGCCTATATTTTGATGTTTACAATTCAAAACCACAACAAAAAAGAGGGTATCACACAAGGTGATGCCCTCTCTTTGCTTGCACACAGGTCGTATAATACCCGCGCGTCTCAATGCTCCACGTCTGGATACGATATCAACCGCGCTTCAGGTATCGGCGCCAACGATCTGTACGCTATTGTGTCTACCTATATATAACCACTAATCGTATAATATGCTGATATTGTCCAAAATCTAATATTCCAATACAGTCTTTGCGGTGAGCTGTGTTTTCCTCCTTTGTCCCTCGGCCATTACGAGTGCAATGCACAATCCTGTACGGGGGCTACTTGCTGTGGATTCTCTAAGTATCCTATTAGTCGCCAATCCCATCTAAGTATCTCCTTTCGGGATGCCCGTGCATCATGGGCGCTAGAACTTATTCACCTTTCAAGGAGCACACAGCATATCGGAGGCTGCTACCCTCCAACACGCCGAGGTCATTGGGAGCTTTCGTTCCCTCTGACCTTATCTATATTATACCCTAACGAGTAGGGATTAAAAATGTAAATGTTTCGATTTCGGCGTCGATTATATTTCGGGACATTCATTGTTTTGAATTGCGTCAAATTCCCGCCAAAAAGCAGGATCGTCTACATCTGCAAAGTCAAACTCGTCGCCATCTGATTCGATCTCTGTCATCTTTTGGCTGTAGCCTGCAATCCTGCGCTGTTCCGTTCTTTCTTTCTCTTCTTTCCGTTTGATTTCCGCTTTGATCTCGCCCTCAATGCATTTTCTGATCGGGTCAGGAATAGCCGAATCCTGCGCTGTAGACAATGGTTTGCCCGCAAAATTGAGGTATACCAATTGCCCGTCACTGTAATAATAGTTGAGGCGCAATGTGTCAATCCGTGCCGTTCCACACCAACCGTTAAAAAGAGGGCGCATATCCCACAGCAAGATTTTGCCGAACCAACTGGCATATCTGTGCGAGCTGTAAGGCTCAAATGCGTCCTGCATCAAGTATCGCAGCTTGGCGAGCATACCCGATTGCGTCGTTGTGCAATAGGTTTCTTTCGCTCCAATTGCAAGGGCATACAACTCGTCAATTGCCTGATCGATGTCGTTTACATAAGCACCGCCCAGCCGAGAACCGCAGATGGGATAATCCCCACTGTATGTCAGGCATGTTTCCGGCGTTTTAATATCCAGCGTATCTGACTTTTCTTTTGCCTCGATGATACCTACCCCATACTCCTTGCCGCCGTAATACAAGCGACCAATAACGCGGAGCGATTTGTCCTCATCACAGTACATTGCGTTGTCAATAATGATACTCGCACGATTGATTTTTTCGCGTGTTTCACTCGTCATAGATCATCCTCCATTTGCAGCAGTAGTCTTTTGATTTCTCCCTTGGAAATTCCTGTAAGTCGGGACAGTTGCGCAAAGCCCAGCCTTTCCTCATTCACAAGGCGACCAAATAGAACGGCCTTGTCCGCGTCCGATAAATTGCGAACTTGGATTGCTGATATGCCGCCTCTATTTTGTATCAGCTGCATTGCGATATCATCGCCCACCTTAACTTTTGAGATGTTAACATCAGAAAAACTTGCAGGATTCAGCTCGCTTTTCTCGTGCCAATTTTTAAGCCATTCCAGTGGGCGGATTTGCAAAGCATATTGTGTCTGCACTTCACACAGACACGTTTGGCGTCCACCAAAATAGTCTCTATAGCTGCTCCACTCATATTGTGCTTGCGTTTTTGTGATTTTTGCAGCAACAGGGTTATTGTGGATATAACGGAGTACCCTCAAGAAGTACCCTGTTGTCACCACAGGTTGACTCGCATATCGATTTTGAAAAAGGCCGCCAACACGATCATATTTGCGATTATAGTACGCCACATAGCGTACAAGCAGCCTTTTCATTGCCAGTTCTAACGCGTCAATGTTGGCTTTGTCTGTTTTAACGAGTAAGTGCACGTGATTGCCCATCAAGCAATAGGCTAAGACTTGAAAGCCCTCGTTTTGTACAAAATTGAGAAAACACAGGAATTGAATACAATCTGCATCATCCAGCATAACCCTTGTTTTATCGATCCCGCGCGTCATAATATGGTACACGCCAGAGGACGAAAGTTTCCGAGCTTTCCTAGGCATCCTGTTTATCCTCCGGCTTCTGCACATGCAGCAGATTTTGAATGATGGACGATGCATCGCCTCGCGTCATCTTCCTAGAATTGATTTTATAATCGGGAGCCAGCCGCTTAATCAGCGATATTTGTTCTGCCGAAACAAGCTGATTGTCCCAACGGCGACGCTCGCTCTTATTCCATAGATAGCTTACGTTTGCATGCTTTTGTTTTAGGTCTTGATATACCCAATCCAGAATAAACTGTGTGGGCATGGGCATTTTGGAGCACGTTTTGTTTTTGTGCAGGTAAACATTGCCGTCAATCAGCGGTTTGCTGATACGATATGTAACGCCCGGAATTTGGAGCAAATAGCCGCCATTCTCCAGCTTAATCCACGCCACATCGTGCAAATCTACGCCAACGCCTTTTTCCACAATATCCACCTCCAGTTCCTTTTTAATCCATGTATCCGGGATTTCAGACCCCCGCAGCACTTCAATTTTTTCTTCCTCGTCTTCAATTTTCTCTTGCTTTGCTTTTTCTGGCTTGGGGGTAGGTACATCCTTGCCGATCAGTGATGCGGCAGTGCAAATAGGGTTATCCGATATGCCGACACAATCAATCACCATACAGGACGTTTTACCCGGATAGAGCCGCAATCCACGCCCTACCATCTGAGCATATAGCCCAACATTAGTTGGCGCTACTGGACGAGCAATCAACACCGTCTCTATCATAGGGAGATCAGTTCCCTCGGTAAAAATACCAAAATTGACTAGTATCTTAACTATCCCAAGCCGAAAAGCCTCTAATATCTGCGCACGGTTTGGCGTGTTGGCAGTTACAGCAACAGCAACACCACGCCCATACTTTTTGTTCAGCATAGCAGTAATGTCTTTGACTTCGCCTACGCTTGAGCCAAAAATTATTGTGGGGCCACGTGCATATTTGCTGTACGCCTCCACAACGCCCGCCGCTGTCCCTGACATAACACGGGCAATGTCCGCTTGGTTATAGTCACCGTCTTCCTCAATTTTTACACTGCCCATGTCATATTTTAACGTGACTTGGCGGCACTCCATTGGCAGCAAATAGCCATTATCTATCCCCCACAGAGTATCGCGTTCCGTCAAGATGTCATCAAAAACACAACTCAATCCGACGCCATCACCTCGATGGGCCGTGCCAGTAAAGCCGAAAATCTGTGCAGATGGAAAATATTCCAGCACACGGCGGTATGTTGGGGCCGCCGCATGGTGTGCCTCGTCCACAATGATTGTGTCAATCTCGTACGGATTGTATTTATCCAATCGTCCCACAAGGCTTTGCACTGATGCACTTATTACTGGTTCTCCGTGGGCATGTTTTCCTGCCAAATCAACGCCGCAGGGTAAGTCTTCTAGGTACGTTAGCGGTTGATAAACCAACTCTTCTCTGTGCGAAAGAATCAGGCAGTTGTGGTTGTTATTGAGCACATCCCAACGGATGTACTCGGTGTAGATACGTGTTTTTCCAAGCCCCGTTGCCAGGACCATCAACGCCGCTCGACCCTCGTAATTCTGCATTTTTGCAAGATCGACTTGTTGGTAGTCCCGCAGTGGAGGCGGGCTGTCTCTGATATTATTACTTTTCATTTTGCGCCCTCCTTATCAATTAAAACGGGTGACACGGCAAATTTTTGCCATCATCTTGGTCAAGCATCATTCTCGTCTCCATGTATTTTTTGCACATATCCGCTGTCATAACAACATAATGCATGCCAATAACATATTTCCCGTCTTCGCGCTCGTGCCACGCGGTGTGTGGACCACCCATACCCTCAAGCATATAATAGCCATCGTATTGGGTGTTCTTGTATAATGTTTCGACTCGCCAAACACCCGAAAAATTGACGTCTCTGCGGATGTACTTTTCGCTGCACTGCACCCATTGATCGTCATCGAAAACAGATATTCCCTCCGGCGTAATCTGTCTACGACATGCCAACAGGAGCAAATCGAGCTTTGCCCAGTTAGATATTTTCATCTGGTGCGTTCTCCTTTTCTAAATCGGCGATATAGTGATGGATTTTCGACCAGATGTAATCTCGTGCACTGCCGAGGTATTCCTCGAAGTCATCCCAAGCCTCAAACGGATCGTCTTCATACGCGAGTTTTGTGATCTCATACCATTGTTCGTCCTCCTCGTAAACAAAACGAAAATTCACGTCTAGGACAGAAAAACGCCCTTCATACCTAGTACCGATTTTTTTGACATTCGTTATTTCTAACTTAGTATTGTCATAGTAGTAAGTTGCAAAATAGAACTGCACCCACAATAGATGTGTTTCGCGATCATTCTCACCATATTCTATCGCCCTATCGATAATTGCATTGTAGATATAATCCGAGTCATCTACCAACTTGGCGATAAGAGGACTCGTAATATCCGACTCGTTATAGCCCTCGCTTACATTGAGGTACCCGGCCATTTCGTCATCACTAATATATATATCTCTTTTATTCACATCTCTTTCGTTCCCGAATTGGCGAAACCTAAAACTATAACCATCCTCATCAACTGTTATATTGTAAATTCCCTCGAACCAAACATCTTCGATCTCAAGCGTATAATCAACAATTCGATCATCAATAGCTATTGTCCCATCAACATAAATAGAGTCGTCACCTCTGCGAGTGTAAATGCGTTCAACCTTTGTTGCATTCATGTATTTTTCGTATTTTTGCTGCATGTTATCTTCCATTTTTTTGTTCTCCTTTTTAATTGCTTAGTTCTGTTCTTGGTTGTACTGGTTATAGATCGATCAACTGGCGGAACCTCTCGACTCCACGGGGGTCATATTTTGCCAACTCATCAAGGTCAAAGCAGACAATAGGGCACAGGTTATACCCAGACATTACCATAGAACCTGTCACTTCGCCGAGACGATTTTCCGCGATAAAGCAAATGTTATCGATACAATTGCTGATGCCAATAGCAGCCATTGTTTTGTCAGGGAAATCGCAAGCTGGTACGTTACGTGTCAGGCGGCAGAACGGCTCTTTACTCTGTGCTACCATCAATGTAACGCAAATTCGCTTATTATTGCGATAGGCATCTACCCTTATAGATACCTTTTGCGCATTGCCATCGCTGTCGGTATACAGCAACGTATCATCTACGCAGGGCACTTTTTCATATTCCTCTGTAATAGCTTGGCCCAATGCAGTAAGCCTTTTTGACATTCTAATCTTTCTCATGTTCTTCTCCTTGATGTTAACAAATCAAAACGGGAGGGCATCGTATTCTGGGGGATCCCATTCCCGCCATATGTTTGCTTCTCCGGCTGTCATATCGGTCCAATATGTATCACCTCCCATCTCCAGAACTAAATACCAATTGCCCGATGTACTGACAAGTAGGTACTCGCTGACTACTTTCTCGGCGGACATACATCCATGTGTCACAATAAGTCGGCGCACCGAATCAAGCGCAACTTTCTCGCCGAGCAGAACAGAATATCCTTGCTCAATGTCATCCTTTAACCGATCATCGACAGCCAATAATCCTGACGTCCTTTCCAGCATATAGCGGCCTCCTTTGCGAAACCATTTCATTTTTGTTTCGTTCCATATTTATATTATACCGCGGCTATGCCTTTGAAAAAACGTTATATGTCAGGATTTAATAGTCCTTTTATTTCGTTACGGATTTTGGCTGTTGGAATTTTCCACTGTCAATCCCTCGCCTTTGCTCAAAAAGGTATGTACTGACAGCGTTAGATTAGGGGCATCTCTTAGCATGTGTTCCTCGAAATAGTAACCCTGTATTAGCTTTCCGCCATCAACGTTAACATAGAAACGACCCGGCACATTTTGTGGCACCAACTTAGCCGCATCTGCTGTATCCAGTGTCAGCATTGCAAGATTGTTATCGCATTTTCCCAATAATTTCGTAGAAATATTTGATCGAAGCTCACCCGCCAATACTTCTGCAGATGGCCGCTGCAAAGCGATTAAAAAGCAAATGCCAACAAAGCGCCCCGTGCATGCAATCTCATTCAAAATATCAACGATTCTACTACGTTTTTCTTTGGTTTCCTTGTTTGCTACGCGCGTTGTCAATGCAATTGATGCCTCATCAATGCATAGCATGATACGATGCAATTTTTTGTCAGGATGAAGTGCATTATAGTCATCGATATTGCGGCATCCCTCAGCGGCAAAACGATCTCGGCGATCATGCAACCGCTCCAGAAGATGCTCCATTGTCCACAACAGATTATCATCATCATGTACAATATGTGCGGACGCAGCCCAAACGCTGCTATATTCGACATATTTGTAGTCAGCGATAATTGCGAAGTAATCACGTAAGATTGCCTGTGCCAATATCACTTTTGTTTCAATTGATTTTCCGCTGCCTGTTGCTCCTGCAACAAGTATACCGGGGTCGTTTTGCACATCAATATATACAGGACCATCGATAGCCTCGCCAAGGACAAATTTTGTTTCTTCTGTCGGCATACGTTCTGCGGTCCACTCAATCATTGCAGGCAGAGCATTGTCTGCAACTACATCTATAATGTAGGTATGCGGTGCAGCACCGTCCTGTATATCTACCACATACATGCCAATGCATGCTGCGATAACGGAGGACATGTCTTTCATCTTTTCCAGCGGGACACCGACAAGCTGAAAAGTTAACATCAAGTGCCCGCTTTTCTTCGGGGCCTTTTCTCGTGCAACCAACAATGGGGCTTCTCCCGATGCGTTGACTACACCTCCACGCATCAGATTTTCGTACATTTTTTTTGCTCCCGGTACACTCTGACGCGCAATTGAGACCGCCAACGCAATCATCAATACCAATACAACCATTGCAACCGTATCTGCAATGGCGATCATGTGCCCAACATTGCCCATGTCAGACACATAACTCAGATCGCGGAAACGATACATATATATAATTGCAATTGTGCCGAGTACAACAACCATCGGGTGCATCCGTGCAGAATCCGCCAGTGCTTTTGCGCCGTTGCAGACCAAACGCCAATAATAACGCACAAGCGTTTCCCGCAGCAATTCATCTCTACTAGTTTTCATTTTGTGCCCTCCTTAATATGTCTCTAAGTGTTGAACCGACCGTGTAAAGATCAAGTGTAATGCCTCGCGCTGAGAGATCGGTAAAATGTATTCATCGTCTCGAACCTTAATCGCCTCAAAATAAAAGCCATTTTCTGTACGATACAAGACCTCATCGTAAGTGTCTTCTAACGCGCCGCTCTCATTCTGAGCATTGTCCTGCGCAATGACAAGAATTTTCCTTGCCGCCTCGGTATCATACATAATGCCGTTGATTTTCTGCTTCATTATAGCTCCTCTCGCCCTAAAATGGGCAATCTTTTGTTTCCCCCGGTACGGACGTGATTCTGAATGGACTAAAATATTTTTTGACCGACCACTCCACATAACTTCCGTCATTTTCAAAAATTCTAACCCTATTAATTCTGCGTAGAAACGCTTGCCATGTTTCTGGCGACTCTATCTGTGTAGTCACATACTGATTTTCCAATGGCAAGTTGGAAATTATATAAACCGTTGTATAACAAGCCTGTTTATTCGCGTATCTGGCGGGTAATTCTATGGGATAGCCGTCTAAATATTGCAGCATATCGCCAATTCTTAAATCCGACCGAAACTCGTCAAAAATCAAAACTGGTTGTTGGCGATAACCGTCAAATGGGTGCTTATAATCAGATGTGTTATAACACTGTTCGTATCCATGCTGCTCACGGACCGATCGTGATTTTCCGCAGCCCGTAGGACCATAAATATAGGTGACATCCAAGATGCGAAATTCTGAGCGATATTTCTTTTCCAAGATTGTCTGACGCACACGGTCAATCGTGGTAATATCACGTAAGTATTCCGGGTGTGAGCTCAGAATTGTTGCGTTATCTAGCCCATCCTCTATCATAGCGTACAACAGGCGCATATCATTTCTATCGCCGTGGCCTCTACCGCCACTAGACATTTCGCCGTATTCCTCAAATGTATCTGCGTAATTGACACCCTCGTGCAGTTTCCCGTTTTTGTCCGCGTATGAATAGTGCCCATCCGTTTGCTTGTTGTACTGCTCGCCCTCTTTCCGCACGTACGCACGATTTTGTTCGCCTGTACCCCATGTTGCAACCTCTATATGCGCACCATAGAACCGTTTCTGAACTGTTTTAATCATCGTTGGATTCACAAACTCTACATACAGATGTGTATGGTATGTCTCTTGCGTTCCAATTTCATCACCCATGCACCAGTAACCGATTTTACCACCAGCTTCGAGTAACGACTTGATTTTCTCGTGTGAATAGTCATGTTCTTTCGGATTGTTAAACGTCAATTGAAATCTCCGCGTAGCTGTATCACGAGGCAATTTTTCCACCTCCTTTTGCTCGAAATGTACCCAATACCCAATTGTACCCAGCGCTATGGGTACGCTGGAAAACTTGTAGGTATAGGCTTTTCTCTAATCGTACACAAGGCACCTAGGTAATACTTGGCTAGGTGCCTTGTGCTCCGCTGCCACGCACAACAAAAGGGAAGCGGTAGCAATGCGCCCCGCCTTGGTGCTGATGTCTTGTTGGACCTCATCTCCACGGCGGAGTGCATTGCTACCGCCAACTCTCTTAATCCTTAATGGCTTTCAGTGCCTTAAATGCCAGTCTCGGCCAATTGCCATGTACATATACACTGGCCTGCAGCCCCTCAAAGTGCACCCGGACCGCCTTGCTCGGATTTTCCACTTGCTGTGCACCAGCAATGCGCACATTGATCTTTTCGTAATTGTGATCGGTCAAAACGACGCAATACGAATAGCCAGAAATAGTATCGGTGCGCTTTTCGTCAACGTACGCGTAAGTGGGGCGTACCTCGACCAGTTCCATTTTGCCGAGCTTGTTCAGATCGAGTAAATCACTAGCTTTAATCATTGTTATTACTTCTCCTTTTAAAAATTGCTGTTGCCGATAATAAATACTCCTGCACTGTATCGACATTAACCAGTACACGAGTGCCGTCCATAACGTAGGGGATGGCGCCCTCCTTGACGAGCCGTCTGAGATACGACTCCGTTACGTGTGTGCCGGGGTCATCACTCTTCATTTCTTTCGCAGCCCCGGCAATTGTACGGATACGGATGGGTAGTCACCTCCACACGATTACTGTACCGAATCATTTTCTTTATCTTCTCGGTACATCTATATTATACATTTATCCAGCAGGGCATAACACGTAAAATATACCGATTCTTTCTCTATTTCATTTCTTGCCAAAATAAAAGCACCCTCACAAATCCTGTGAAGGTGCTTAAATCAATCAATTGTTACTGAAGTATGAGGTCCATTGCCTCCGCTGCTTTTGCTGCATTTTGCCGCAACGCATGTGCATAGATCAATGCCGTTGTATGCGGGCTACTATGTCCCAGACTTGCCGTTATCGCGGTTAGAGGGAGACTTTGATCGATTAGCAAAGTTGCCATTGTATGACGTAGGCTGTGCAAATGTACCGGGGGTAAGTCATGTTCTTTTACGATTTTATGGAAACGATGCGTCAGCGTATTAGGACGCATCAATACCCCGTCATAGCCTTCAAAGATGAAGCAATTCGGATTGAACTCCATACCGAGTTGCTTATATTGCTGCATCTGATAATCTCGATACTCGCTTAACGCTTGCATTGCTACATTAGATACCTTAATAATACGCCGGGATGACTTGGTTTTGGGCTCCCCGTAGATTAACCCCTTGTGGGGGATATACTGGATGCTTGCATGGATATTGATGATATTATATGTAAAATCAACGTCTTTCCATTTTAACGCCAAAATTTCTTCTCGACGCATACCTGTATACAGCAAGACCGTTATAGCGGTTCTATATTTAGGCGGTTCATCCTGTATTGACGTTAACAATTCAAGAGCTTCTTCTCGAGTCAAGCAGCAAACTTCTTTTTCTTGCGTCCGAGGCATTTTAACGCGCTCCATCGGATTTTCTAATATATACTGCTGTTCAACAGCTGTAGATAAAATTGTCGATGTAAGGCGCAAATAATGTTTGACAGTGTTTGCATCTAATGTGTCTGTTTCGTTTTCCAAGAAAAGCATCGACACATTAGTATTAAGGGCTTTTGCAATCTGTGTAGCGCTATGCAAGGTGATGTTCTTACCGCTGATCGCGTATTTGATTACGCCTAAATTGAGCTGTGCATCTGCGGCGAAAGCCTTGAGCGTTCTGCTTTGCTGTTTGCATTTATCCCTCAGTAATCTGGGATTTCGTGCTCTATATGTAGGGACAATCCGTGTTTGCATGAGGTTGTCACGCATTTTAATCAGATGACTTGGGCGAATTTTATCGAGATACAGATGTCCGATGTTGTCATTAACTCGCGGAAGTAAATCGCGAAAATCAGATACCGTTTTAGGTTTCAAATTTACTTCTGCGTATTCTGCAAACCAGAGTGCGGCATACTCAGAAAATTTCATGCGGCGAACAGAATATAAGCCATTCTTAACATTGATCTCGAAAATTTCCGCTTGTTTTTTTACCTCTTTCTTAATTTTAGCCTCGGACATTCCCGGTTCCGGGGTCCATGTCATACAGCGCTCAATTTGTTTACCATTGCTGTCGTATCCATCATAACACCGAATGCGATAGGAATTTCCTCGTTTAACTATTGTTGCCATTGTAATTGTCGTCCTTTCGCTTTACAGCGGCGGGCGAATCTGTTATACTGATGTTTGAGCCGATATCCGTACGCAGATGCCCGTCTGAGTGTGATTTCGGTTAGCGTCTTGGAGTTGCCGCTCCGGGACGCTTTTTTACTTGCTTTTGCTTGGTCGCCCACGCCTCTTTTTGGGAACGGCCTTATCAATGTTGGTTTGCCAATTCTGATATTCTTCTGGCGAAAGATCTTTCACTTTCTTTTTGCGTTCAAGCTGTAATGCGTCACGCTGATTGTTTATATCTTCTATCGCCTCCTGCAATTGCTGTAATTTTTCCAATTCTTTCGGACTTGAATTTTTCCCCTTTGCCCGTATGATTTCGGCCTTTTCTCGGTACGAATCCCCTTGCGCATCCAATCGCCTCAGCACATTGCGATATTTTCCATTTTCGCCGCTTCGGTTGGCGTCTGATTCTTCTTTTGCAAGTTGCCCGCAAGTCTTACCGTTCGCATGTAAAAAATCGCAATACCTTTTCTTTTTCGTCGATGCAACAAAATATTTTCCGCACTTGGGACATTTTCGCAGAATCAAATCTTTTCGGTATATTATGTAATCTAAAAATGCAAAGCACAATTGGAAGCTATTGCGTATATCGTATGCGCTGGCAATTACTGACCACTGTTCAAGGGTCTTTTCCTTGCTATCTTGACTTGTTGTTTCTCGGAAAACTTCTTTGAGCCATGCAAGGCGGTCAACGGTACCCGCTGTATCTCTGCGGAATAGTGCCTCAATATACTTTTGCGGCATTATTTCATTTGTTGAAAAAGGCAAGAATGGGCTGTACGTCCATAATTCCAAATCCGAAAACACACGCTTGCAGGCAGTGGATGATATCGCATCCGTTAAATACGCATGGTATACATCCCATGTCGGTTTGCAGGATTCTGTGCAACCCTCTTCTAATGTAATCGCATCAAGCAGCAACCTAAGTGCCTCGTATGCTTTCTCAATTTCCTGCCACGCAGGGTCTAATTTGCTGTAATCATGCATTCCCAAAAACAATATTAGGCTTTCGAGTTGGTTGTTACCGGCGCTAACGTCTTTGATCGGCATGATTGTAGCCAGCACCTTATCAATAGGAACATCGTGTGAGATACCAAACCGTACCTGTAACCATTCTGCACAGTATTCCAGATCGGTCGGTTCCACTCTATCCCGATAGACTGCGTACCATGATTGTAGACCTCTATCCTTATATTCCTTTATAACGTTTCGCCGATGCTGCATTGCCGCTTGCAGTGAGTTCCGCGCAGCGTTAAATGCCGCCCCTAGTGGCAAAGGGGAAATTTGGTCGTCTCGATACAATGAGCCACGCTCTACATCTATATACTCGTCTTTGCCTGTATTTTTAGATGCCTTTGCGAGCTGGGGCATCCAAGTATCCACATCTGCAATATCTACATCAAAAAAATCATATAATGCCCCTCGTGCTGATTGCGTTACCGCAATATCGTACATATCCATAATAAGCCTCCTTTCTTAATTCGAGCAGAAACAAAATTATTTTGATTTCTGTCCCCTTATTATACATCACACATACCGTACTGTCAATATGTTCTCTACGGCAAGCGCCTCTTTTCTGGCCGTTATCTGGCCGTGCAAGTTATTAAAAGGTTTTGCATGATATTCTTCGGGAAAGCAAAACATAGACGATTTAACGGCGAACGTTGACTCATGCGAGACAATATATCAAGATGTTTCAAAATACATGTATAACTGTTAATCAGGGTGTCGTCCGTTCAAGTCGGACTGGGGCAGCCATCAAGGCTTGAAGCATTCGCTTCGAGCCTTTTTGTTTTGCCCCGAATCGGCTGAAAATTGGCCGATTTCATCGTTCTGTGTCAATTTCTTGCGTTCCCCTCTTGCAATCCCTATAAAAATAGTATAGTATAGTTCGGTAGAGCAAAACTATCCGGGGGACACTTGTGCCCAAAAACCCGGTTATACCACTTGGAGGTGTTTTTTCCATGAGCAGCCCGCTGCTGGAAGTTAAAGATTTACAGGTCGTCGTCGGTGAGGAAAATAAGGTCCTTCTCGACGGATTGAACCTGACGGTGAACGCCGGTGAGACCCACGTACTGATGGGTCACAACGGTGCCGGCAAGTCCACCCTGATGAGCGCCCTGATGGGCGATCCCCGCTACACCGTCACCCGCGGTCAGATCATCTTCCGCGGGCAGGACATCACCCACGAGACCGCCGACGTGCGCGCCCGCGCGGGTATGTTCCTGTCCTTCCAGACGCCGGAGGAGATCCCCGGCATCACGCTGGAGAGTTTCCTGCGCACGGCTGCCGGTGCTGTGACCGGCAAGCCCGTCAAGGTCATGAAGTTCCGCCGCGAGATGGCCGCCCAGATGGAGGCCCTGAACATGGACCCGTCCTACGCGGACCGCTATCTGAACGTCGGCTTCTCCGGCGGTGAGAAGAAGAAGGCTGAGATTTTGCAGCTGCTCATGCTCAAGCCCGCGCTGGCCCTGCTGGATGAGACCGACTCCGGCCTCGACGTTGACGCGGTCAAGACCGTTGCCAGCGGCATCAAGGCGTACCACAACGCGGACAACGCCCTCATCATCATCACCCACAACGCCAAGATCCTGGAGGGGCTGCAGGTCGATTACGTCCATGTGCTGGACGACGCCCGCATTGTCCGCACCGGCGACGGCAGCCTCGTCAATGAGATCATTGAGGAAGGCTTCACCGCGCTGAAGGAGGACGAAGCCAAATGAGAGCCTTCGAGACTGAAAAGACCGAGGTCGCCGAGATTGACCGCAGTGTTTACGACATCAAGGACAAGGTCAACGCGGCGTTTGAGGTCAACTCCGGCCTGACGGCAGAGATCGTGGAGCAGATCTCTAAAGAAAAGCACGATCCCGACTGGATGCGTGAATTCCGCCTGAAGGCGCTGGACATTTACAACAAGGCGTCCATTCCCAACTGGGGCCCGTCCCTGGAGGGGCTGGACATGCGCAATATCGTCACATACGTGCGCCCCAACACCGAGATGCGCGGCAAGTGGAGCGAAGTACCCGATGACATCAAGAACACGTTTGAGCGTCTGGGCATTCCGCAGGCCGAGCGCTCGAGCCTGGCGGGCGTCGGCGCACAGTACGACTCCGAGGTCGTTTACCACAACGTCAAGGAGGAGGTCGCAGCGCAGGGCGTCGTCTACACCGATATGGAGAGCGCCCTGACCGGCCCCTACGCCGACATGGTGAAGGAGCACTTCATGAAGTGCGTGCCCCCCACGGACCACAAGTTTGCGGCGCTGCACGGCGCTGTGTGGAGCGGCGGTTCCTTCGTCTACGTCCCGGCGGGCGTGCATGTGGACATTCCCCTGCAGTCCTACTTCCGCCTGAACGCCCCCGGCGCGGGCCAGTTCGAGCACACCCTGATTATCGTGGACAAGGGCGCATACCTGCACTTTATCGAGGGCTGCTCGGCCCCGAAGTACAACGTCGCCAACCTGCACGCAGGCTGTGTCGAGATTTTCGTCGGTGAGGGTGCGCGCGTGCGCTACTCCACGATTGAAAACTGGTCCAAGAATATGTACAACCTGAACACCAAGCGTGCGCGGGTCGAAAAGGGCGGCACGATCGAGTGGGTCTCCGGCTCGTTCGGCTCCCACACGGGCTGCCTGTACCCGATGAGCGTCCTGCAGGGCGAGGGTGCCCGCATGGAGTTCACCGGCATCACGTTTGCCGGTGCCGGGCAGGATCTGGACACCGGTGCCAAGGTCGTGCACGCCGCGCCGAACACGACGAGCCATATTTCCACCAAGAGCATTGCCCGCGACGGCGGCGTGTCGAACTTCCGCTCGTCCGTCGTTGTGCTGCCGAACGCCAAGGGCAGCAAGTCCAGCGTGAGCTGCGAATCCCTGATGCTGGATGACCGCAGCCGCTCCGACACGATCCCGGCCATGGACATCCGCTGTGATGCCGTGGACGTCGGCCACGAGGCCAAGATCGGGCGCATCAGCGAGGAGGCCATCTTCTACCTGATGAGCCGCGGCATGACCGAGGAGGACGCCCGCGCCCTGATCGTCGGCGGCTTTGCCGAGCCCATCGCCAAGGAGCTGCCGCTGGAATATGCGGTGGAGATGAACAACCTGATTCATCTGGAGATGAAGGGAAGCATTGGCTGACGCAATGCGTCAGAAATAAAAAATAATAAATAAGAAATAATAAAGAATGTGGAGTTTTCTCCCTATGGTCGAAAACAAAACCGTAGGGGCGGATTCCATATCCGCCCGTGGCACCTTGTCAACGGCA
>UMKH01035069.1_pt1 | contig 21632 bp, 18 predicted proteins | sample 1966271 | NCBI WGS metagenome assembly UMKH01 (sample SAMEA4836172, study PRJEB28245) | human gut metagenome | biome: gut microbiome; material: fecal sample | place: Denmark | collected 2008 | reverse complement strand
CCGGGACGGATGTGTGGCATCCGTCCCGGCTGTTTTTCTTCTGGACAGGAAGCCCCGTCCTGTGTGTTTACGGTTACATCCGCTTCCGGATGGCTTCGGCGCATTCCTCCATCAGCCACTTCGGAGTGGACGTGGCCCCGCAGATGCCTACCGAACGGCAGTCCTCCAACCAGGCGAAATCGATTTCCGACGCGGCGTCCACCAGATACGAGCGTGGGTTCACGCTTCGGCATTCGTCGTACAAGACTTTTCCGTTGGAACTCTTTTTGCCGCACACGAAGAGAATCACATCGTGGCGCGTAGCGAAATCGCGGATGTGCGGCATGCGGTTGGCCACTTGGCGGCAAATGGTGTCGTAGTAACGGAAGGTGGCTGTGGGAGAGATGTGTGCGCCGATGTATTCCACGATTTTCCGGAAACCCTCCAACGGTTTGGTGGTTTGCGAATACAGGCAAATGTCCCGGTTGAAATCCAGTTTGTCCACTTCTTCCGGAGATTCGATGACGATGGCCTTGCCGTCGGTCTGCCCCACGAGACCGAGCACTTCGGCATGGCCGTTCTTTCCGTAGATGACGATTTGTTTGTTTTCCGTGCCCCCCGCCTGGTATTCCTTTTTGATGCGTTCCTGTAAGTGAAGTACCACAGGACAGGTCGCGTCTATGATTTCAATCCCGTTGGTTTCGGCTTGCCTGTACGTGGCCGGAGGCTCACCGTGGGCACGCAAGAGTACTTTGGCGTGGTGCAAGGTCGAGAACGTGGCGTGGTCGATGGTGATAAGGCCGAGTTTTTTCAGCCGGTCGCATTCCTTGCCGTTGTGCACGATGTCGCCCAGACAATAGAGCGTGGCTCCCCGTGCCAGCTCTTCTTCCGCCTTGTTGATGGCGCGGGTCACGCCGAAGCAGAAGCCCGACCCTTGGTCTATCTCTATCTTCATTTGTAAGAATCCTTTAAGTTTTAAGCACTGTGCCGTACAGTCCCTTTTTCTGTTTTGCTGAAGTTGTCGTTTCGTTCTGCTCCGAATGGAAAATCAATCGGAGCAGAACGATTTTTCAATCTCAAGAGATTGATTTTTCATTCTCAGTAGATTTTTTAGCCGACTCTATCTTGTTGGTATGCAATGGTTTGTATATTTGCATGGAATCCTCTTTATTCCGCTTCGGCAGCTTTGCGGAACCGGGATGCGAGCCATTCCTTTTGTTCGGAAATCGTCATGTGGCTGTTGTCCAGTTCTATGGCGTCGTCGGCCTTACGGAGCGGACTTACGGCGCGGCTCGTGTCTATCCGGTCGCGTTCTTTCACGTTTTCCAGGATTTCCTCGTAACTGCCTTTTTCACCTTTGGCCTGCAATTCGTCATAGCGGCGTTGGGCACGGATTTCGGGTGAGGCGGTCACGAATATTTTGAGTTCGGCATCGGGGAACACCGTCGTGCCGATGTCCCGTCCGTCCATGACGATACCTTTTTCCCGTCCCATCTGTTGTTGGAGGCTGACCATGGCTTCGCGCACGAAACCGAGTGCGGCCACGATGCTGACTTTGGACGATACGGCCAGCGTACGGATGTCGTTTTCCACCAAGGTCCCGTCCAGATAGGTTTGTGGCTTTCCCGTCTCGGGATTGAGCTTGAAAGCGATGTCTATGTGCGGAAGGGCGGTTTTCAGGCGGTCGGTGTCTACCTCGTCGCCGTGGAATAGCCCGTGCCGGAGGCAGTAGAGCGTGACGGCACGGTACATGGCACCGCTGTCGATGTAAATATAGCCTATTTCGCGAGCTAAATCTTTGGCCATCGTGCTTTTCCCGCAAGAGGAAAAACCGTCTATGGCAATCGTGATTTTCTTCATGTCGTTCTGTATATTATAATAATGTATAAGCTGAAATGGGGACTTGTCTGTCCTTACAGGCGGTAGGACGCGTTGAAGACGAAAGACGGGGCGGACAGGTGGTACTGGGCGTATGCCAGTCCGAAACCGAAGCGGGAAAGCAGGATGCCCGCACCGGCACAAAGACCGGCGGCGTGGGAAGAGCCTGCCGCCTTCATTTCGTTGGCTTTCCGGAAGTTGTAACCCAAGGACAGATACATGTAGTCGGTAGGCAGGAAATCCACGCCCGCTGCCAGATGGTTCATGAGCATCTTGCCTGTAGACAACTCCTCGCCCGATGCGAAATAGTAATCCTTGTCCCATCGTGTCAGGTCCACGAGGGTGACGGACACGCGGAATGGGGCGTGGTCGAATCCTTTCGTAAATCCGATTTGCATGGAGAAGGGCAGCTTTTCATGAATTTCGCCGAATGCTTTTACCTGTCCGCCCAGGTTGCGTGCTACGGCCGACAACGAGAAATCCGTGTTCTCGTTGTAGTAATTTACGCCCAAGTCTACGGCCAGTGCCACAGACGAATAGTCGCCGTATTTCGAATAGATGAACTTTCCTGTGGCCCCACCGGCCCACCGGTCGTTCAGGTTGTAGGCATACATGCCGCTCAAAGCCATGTCCATGGCCGAGAAAGAGCCCACGGTGACGTTGTCGGCCGTGATTTCATCCATAGTGCCGTAGTGGGCATATTGCGCCGTGACGCCCATTGTGGAACGTTCTCCCAATATCTTGACAAACGCCGCGCTCCCCACGTTACACCCTTGCAGGTAAGTCATGAAATTGAGATTCAGCGTCTTGTCGCTCACGGAACTGAGCAGTGCGGGGTTGCTGAAGACGAGCGACGCGTCGTCCTCTATCAGGGAGATATTGCGTCCGCCCAAAGCCGTGGAATGTGCGGACACAGGCATTTCCAAGAAGTTGAACACGGAGTTGCTTTCTTGGGCATGCGACGCGGCGGCAAGCAGGATATATAATGCTAAAATAAGCTTTTTCGTCATCTGAAATGAATTTTGTGGCCAAAGATACGGATTTTCTGAAATATCTGATTATATTTGCGCGATAATTCCGTATGGGCATACCGTTATGCAGATATAACGTGAAAAAGTCCGATTTAGGGTGTGGAACGAAAAAAAATGTGAGATTGGAAAAAAAATGGGGCGAAGCGCATGAGATATAAAAAAAATGTGCTACTTTTGCCTTTGCATGAAGAATACGTAAAAAGCTAAATATAATATGGAAATTAAAAAATCATTGAGCGCGGATCTCGAAGGCAAGAAAGGCACTGGATTACTGATGGGCTTTGTCTTGGCTCTTTCGGCCATGTTTGTCGCATTCGAGTGGACACAGCATGACAAGAAGGTTATTGAAACAGAACCTGTATTCACGGTGGCGATTGAGGAGGACATGATTCCCATCACGCAGCAGCCCGAAGTTGTGGCACCACCCCCGGCTGCAGCTCCGAAAATCGCTGAAATCATCAATATCGTGGACAATGAAACGGAATTGGTGGAGGAGGAAGTGGAAACTTCCGAGGAAGTGAACCAAGCCATTGTGACGACTCCGGGTACGGGGACAACGGCCGTAGCTACGGGACCGGTAGGCCCTGTGGTGGAAGAAGTGGACGAGAACCAGATTTATGACATCGTAGAGGAGAATCCTCGCTTCCCCGGTGGTGAAGAAGCTTGTATGAAGTGGTTGTCCGACAACATCAAGTATCCCCCTATTTGTGTGGAGCAAGGTATTCAGGGACGTGTATACGCTCAGTTCGTGGTGAACAAGGACGGTTCTATCGTGGATATTAAGATTGTGCGTAGTCCGGATCCTTATTTGTCGAAAGAGGCTGAGCGCGTGTTGAAGATGATGCCGAAGTGGAGTCCCGGTAAGCAAAGAGGTAAACCGGTACGTGTGAAGTTCTCATTGCCGGTGATGTTCAGATTGCAATAATATAATAAGATGTATAATGTAAGGAGGCTGCTCACGGCAGCCTCTTTTTGTGAAAAGTATAGCCTATGTATAATTGGAAAGAACTTTTAGACTACATTAACGCTGAGATTGCCGGAATGTCTTTTGAGCGTCAGCCGGCGGAACTCTATGCGCCGATTCGTTACGTCCTTTCGATGGGGGGAAAGCGAATCCGGCCGGTATTGATGTTGATGGCTTATAACCTTTATAAGGAAAAGGTGGAGGTTATCCGTTCCCAGGCCATGGCCATCGAGATTTATCATAATTATACGTTGTTGCACGATGATTTGATGGACAGGGCCGATATGCGGCGGGGCATGGCTACGGTGCATAAGAAATGGGACGACAATGCTGCGATATTGAGTGGGGACTCCATGCTGGTCATGGCTTACCGTTACATGCAGCAGGGTTGTCCGGTGGAACAATTGGGAAACGTTATGGGATTGTTTACGGAAACTGCCCTTGAAATAGGAGAAGGGCAGCAATACGATATTGAATTCGAGACCCGTGCGGATGTCAGCGAAGAAGAATATATAGAGATGATTCGTTTGAAGACATCCGTATTGTTGGCTTGCGCGCTGAAAATCGGGGCATGGCTGGGGAATGCCCCCCGGCAGGATGCGGAGCTTCTTTATCGTTTCGGCGAGAATCTCGGCCTGGCTTTCCAGTTGCAGGATGATTACTTGGATGTATATGGCGACCCGGCGGTCTTCGGTAAGAAAATAGGAGGGGATATCCTATGTAACAAGAAGACTTATATGCTGATTAATGCGTTGGGGCGCGCTTTGCCTGCCGATCGTGAGCGGTTGGAGCAGTGGTTGGAAAAAGAAGAGGGGACTTATGCGCCTGAAGAAAAAATCGCCGCCGTAACAGAACTGTATGATAAGATGGGTGTCCGTGCCTTGTGCGACGAGAAAATCCGTTTCTATTTTGAACGGGCTCGTGAAATTCTGGATAAGGTGAATTTACCGGAGGAGCGGAAGGAACCGTTGTGGGAGATGGCGCAAAGTTTGTTGAATCGGAAGTCTTGAAGGAACGGAGAAGTCGGTGATGAGAATAATTGATACGCATGCCCATTTGTTCGATGAGGTTTTTGCCGAAGATTTGGAAGAGGTGGTTTCCCGTGCTTTGCAGAACGATGTGGAGAAGGTGTTTCTGCCCAATATAGATGAGACGACTATCTCGTCCATGTTGGAATTGTGTACAAGGTTTCCGGGATTCTTTCATCCGATGCTGGGGCTTCATCCCACGGAGGTGAGAGCGGATTATGGCGAGGTGCTCGGACGTATGGAGGCACTGTTGCAAGCCGGCCATTCTTTTATAGGTATCGGTGAAGTGGGATTGGACTATTACTGGGACCGTACTTATTATAAAGAACAGCAAGAAGCCTTCCGTTGCCAAGTGGAGTGGTCGCTGTCATACGGTCTTCCCCTGATGATTCATTCCCGTTCCGCACAAAAAGAACTGGTGGACCTGCTCACTCCTTTTCGTACGAGAGGGGTTGCAGGAGTTTTCCATAGCTTTGGCGGCACGGTGGAAGAGGCACGGGAGTTGCTTTCGTTCGAAGGATTCATGATAGGTATCAATGGTGTGCTGACTTTTAAAAAGTCTGCCTTGCCGGAGGTGTTGCGGCAGATTCCGATAGAGCGGGTGGTGCTGGAAACCGATGCCCCTTATTTGTCGCCGGTTCCTCACCGGGGTAAAAGGAACGAAAGCGCATATATCCGACACACATTGGTAAAAGTGGCGGAGGTTTACGGTTTGCCGGTGGAAACGGTTGCCGAACAAACATACGAAAATGCATTGAAAATGTATCCTGGCGCCCGTAAATGAAGCCGTCGAAAGGTTAAAATTAAACTTTTTGTAGGATGAGACGCACTTTTTGGGCTGAGTATGGTGATAGTCCGGAAAAAAAAGAATATTTTTGTACTCGAAAACGGAGGCATATCGTTTTTTTTTGTAACTTGCGCCCGTTTTGAGAAGGAGAGATGCTCGAGTGGCTGAAGAGGCACGCCTGGAAAGCGTGTATACGCCTAAAGCGTATCGGGGGTTCGAATCCCCCTCTCTCCGCTAAACATAAACGAGGAAATAATAATAATTAATATTAATCTTAAAAAATTAGACACACAATGAAAAAGTTATTTGCAATTATTGCGATGTTTGGAGTTTTTGCATTCGGTGCGACTCAGGCCATGATGGCACAGACTGACGAGGCCGCTGCTGCGGAATCGGATTCGGCTGCTGTAATGGTAGACAGTGCAGCAGTAGATTCGGCTGCCATAGATACGGCTGCTGTCGAGACAATGGATGCTACGGAAGAAACTGTTGCGCCGGTAGAGGAAGAAAGCTTCCATAAGGAATTGAAGACGAAGTTCATCGAAGGTGATGCAGGCTTCATGTCATTGGTTGCTATAGCCTTGGTGTTCGGTTTGGCATTCTGCATTGAACGTATCATTTACTTGAGCTTGGCTGAAATCGATTCTAAAAAATTGATGGCTCAGATTGAGGAAAGACTGAATGCAGGTGATGTTGAAGGTGCAAAGACGATCTGCCGTAACACTCGCGGTCCTATTGCTTCTATCTGCTATCAGGGCTTGATGCGTTTCGATGACGGTGTGGAGGATGTAGAGCGTTCTATTACGGCTTATGGTGCCGTGCAGGCTGGCTATTTGGAAAAAGGATGCTCTTGGATTACCTTGTTTATTGCTATGGCACCGTCACTCGGGTTCTTGGGTACTGTGATCGGTATGGTGATGGCCTTCGACCAGATTCAGCAGGCAGGTGATATTTCTCCGACTATCGTTGCCGGTGGTATGAAGGTGGCCTTGATTACGACAATCTTCGGTATTATCGTTGCATTGGTATTGCAGGTATTTTATAACTATATCCTTTCTAAGATTGAGGAAATCACTTCTAACATGGAAGAAGCTACTATTTCTTTGCTTGACATGTGTATGAAGTATAACTTGAAAAAATAATTAGCAATATGGCAGCAAAGAAATATATGACGTCATATTATGTCCTGTATGCTTGCTTTGCAATCATCGTATTGTTTTTCGCGGCATTCTTTGGATATGGATATGATAATCCCGTAGGAGATTATAACGCTCCTGTTTGTACGGAAGGTTTAATGTGGCTGATGTACGGTATGTTTGCCGTAACTTGCTTGTTAGCGCTTTGGAGTGTCGTTCGCGGCATTAAGATTTCCATGGGTTCCAAGGGAGGCGACATCAGCGGTGTGCCGGGGGCTAAGATTAGTGCTGTTTCTTTTGCCCTTTTGGTAGTTTCTTTAGTGGTAGGTTGGGTTTGTAACCTGAACGAGACCGATTTTACGGCAGCGGACGGAACTGTGACATCTGCCACTATGGTTACCGTAACTGATATGTTCTTGGTATCGATTTATATCATGTTGTTATTGACTACTGTTGCAGTTGTCTTTAACATGTCTGGTGTAATGAAGAAAAAGAAATAAAAACGTCTAATTTAAGAGTAGGAAATGGCAAGAAAAAAAAGAAAAGTACCTGGATTGAACGCCAGTTCAACAGCGGATATTTCTTTCATATTGCTTATCTTCTTCCTTGTGACAACTTCAATGGATACGGATTCCGGTTTGGCAAGACGCTTGCCGCCGCCGCCTGAAGATGAACAAAACGAAGCTCAGATAGACGTGAAAGAGAGAAACGTGTTGATGGTTAAAGTCAATGCAGCGGGGCAACTCATGTGTGGGGGGGATTTCATCGAGATCGACCAGTTGTGCGATAGAGTGAAAGATTTCGTGAAGAACGAGAACAACAGTCCTAACCTGCCTGAGAAACATGCCAAGAATATTCCTTTGTTGGGAGTATGTGCGGTGACGGACAAGCATGTGGTTTCCGTACAGACTGACCGAGGGACAAGTTATAATGTGTATTTTCAGGTTCAGAACGAGTTGGTTCGTGCATACAATGAGTTGAGAGACGAGTTGAGTAAAGCCAAGTTCGGGAAACTTTATGGGGCTTTGGATGATGAGCATCAGGCTGCCATTCGCGAATACTATCCGCAGAAGATTTCCGAGGCAGAACCTAAAAATTATGGAGGGACAGACTAATGGGACGATTTAGTAGAGGCGGAAGCCGAGAAATGCCGGAATTGAATACATCTTCACTTCCTGACTTGATTTTTACCATTTTGTTCTTCTTCATGATTGTAACGACCATGCGTGAAGTTACCTTGAAAGTGAAATTTACGGTGCCTACAGGTACGGAATTGGAGAAGTTGGAGAAGAAATCTGCGGTTTCTTTCATCTATGTAGGGCCTCCGACAGACCAATTAAGGGCTGCAATGGGTTCGGGTACGAGAATCCAGTTGAATGATAGATTTGCGGAGCCGGCCGAGGTGATGGACTTCATTGCGGAGGAACGTACAAGAATGACAGACCAGGCTGCCCAGACTGTATCTATGAAAGTAGATCAACATACGCAGATGGGTATTATTACCGATATCAAACAGGTTTTACGTAAGTCGTGGGCCTTAAAGATCAATTATTCTGCTGCAAAGCGAAATTGATAAAGAGAAATCATTAAAAAACGGTATTTTCATTATGAAAATGCCGTTTTTTTTATGGATTTATACCAAGGTCTTTGTTTTTTCTTTATTTTTGCAATAAATAAACGAATAGATTATGGGGATTGCTAATTTGGATGCTCTTGACGAGCAGATTCTGAAATTAATTGCCGACAACGCACGTATTCCTTTTTTGGAAGTGGCTCGTGCTTGTCATGTATCTGGTGCCGCGATTCATCAGCGCATACAGAAGTTGACGCGCTTAGGGGTCTTGAAAGGTTCACAATATGTGTTGGACCCGGAAAGAATCGGTTACGAGACTTGTGCCTACGTGGGGCTTTTTCTGAAAGATCCTTCAGATTTCGATCGCGTGGTAGAGGAGTTGAGAAACATTCCGGAAGTGGTGGAATGTCATTATACAACTGGTGATTATGACATGTTTATCAAAATCTACGCCCGGAACAACCACCACATGTTGAGTATCATCCATGATAAGTTACAGCCTTTGGGCTTGCAACGCTCCGAAACCATTATTTCTTTTCATGAGGCCATTAACCGGCAGATGCCGATTCCTGAGATAAAGAATAAGAAGGGGAGCACGGAGAATATGGATGTAGAAGTGGAGGAAGAAGAATAATGGGGAGAAAGGAAAAGAGGTTGTCATGTCGGGAAGGCGGACAACCTCTTTTCCTTTCTTTTTAGGTCTTGTTATTTTATACGATTCTTCGTTTGAGACGGAATTTCTTAGGGGTATCAATGGTGGCTCTTTCTCTGATAATCTTTGAAGGAGAAAGGGCATTGATGTTTTTCGTCCCTATCATGTCGGGAACTTTGTATGAGTTCCCATAGCCGGATGTCGAAGGGCGGGAAGAAGGCATCCGCTTGTTGGGGCGTGTCTTCTATTTCCGTGAGATATAGTTTTTGGGCGAGTGGCAGGGCTTCTTTGTACACACTTTCACCGCCGAGGATGAATATCTCTTCTTCTTCCTTACAATGTGACAGAGCTTCTTGTAAGCTACTGAATGTTTCCGCACCGGGGAAGACGGCTGCTTTGTTTCTGCTCAGCACGATATTACGCCGGTTGGGCAACGCTCCTTTGGGAAAGGATTCAAACGTCTTGCGCCCCATGATGATGGTGTGTCCGGTGGTGAGTGCCTTGAAGCGCCTCAGGTCGTCGGGAAGCCGGTACAGCAAGCGGTTTTCAAAACCGATGGCACGGTTGCGTGCAATAGCTACGATAACAGATATCATGTCGGGATGGTTAGAGGGTTATACGGAAACCGCACCGGCAATGTGCGGCCAAGGATTATAGTCTTCCAATGTGAAGTCTTCGAACTTGAAGTCGAAGATGCTTTTCACGTCCGGATTGAGCTTCATGCGAGGCAAGGGACGAGGTTCCCGGGTGAGTTGCAGTTTCACTTGTTCCAGATGATTCTTATAGATATGTGTGTCTCCTAACGTGTGTACGAAGTCGCCTGCTTTCAGTCCCGTCACTTGTGCCATCATCATCAACAACAGGGCGTATGATGCAATATTGAAGGGAACGCCGAGAAACGTATCCGCACTACGCTGGTAGAGCTGGAGGCTCAATTTCCCGTTAGCCACGTAGAACTGAAAAAAAGCATGGCAGGGAGGTAGGTTCATGTTCCCGAGATCGCCGACGTTCCATGCACTGACAATGATACGGCGCGAATCGGGATTGTGTTTGATGGTATCCACAGCCTCTTGTATCTGGTCTATGAATCCCCCTTTATAGTCCGGCCACGAACGCCACTGATACCCGTAAATATGTCCCAGGTCGCCGTTCTCGTCCGCCCATTCGTTCCAAATCCTTACGCCGTGTTCCTGCAAATATTTCACGTTGGTATCGCCTTGCAGGAACCAGAGCAGTTCGTAGATGATGGACCTCAGGTGTAACTTCTTTGTGGTAAGCAGCGGGAATCCTTCTTCGAGGTTGAACCGCATCTGATGGCCGAATACACTGAGGGTACCCGTACCCGTACGGTCGCTTTTTTCCACGCCTTCCTCCAGTATTCTGTGTAACAGGTCGAGATATTGTTTCATGCTTAATATTGTTTTATTCTTTTTTCTTCTTGATAAGGGTGGTCAGCCAATCGTTGGCGGCTATGCAGAGCATGACTACACCCACGACATACAACAGGTCGGTGAAATCGATAATCCATTCAATGACGATAAGCCCTACGCCCCAACAGGCATTCTTGATGGCAGATTGTTTGAGCAATTGGTTTCTCCTATCTTCGTCTACCGTCCGTTTTTCCGGGTCATACGCGGATCTTTCTATTCTCATGTTCTTTTCACGATGAGAACGGTATATCAGGTAGACGGCCAAAAGTACGAGGAGGACAGGAATGAGGAACAGGATTACGGTAAGTACCGTAAGGAGCACGCCGCCAATTCCGAGAAGTCCGGATAAGAAGTCCAAAATCCCTTCGTTTCCCAAGTCTTCCATGAGAGAAAATGTGTGGGAGTAAACCGATGGAGGAGCATTCCATGTGCTGTCGTCAGCCACGTCTTCCAGAGCCGACACCGTATCGGAGTAGACTGTGATGCCATTTTGTGCCAAGGTAATATTTTGTGAGAGACAAGCCCATAAAAGGCAAAGCCATATTTTGAGCCGTATGACGGGAAATATAGGGCGTTTCATGTGATAAGCGGTTTGATTTAATGTACAAAGATAGCGAAAGGCGAGCGCAGAGACAAATGAAAACGAAGTTTTCTGGTTTGGCTATGCCGAGCCGCATCCTATCTTCGTGGGGACAAAGATAGCGAAAGGCGAGCGCAGAAGCAAATGAAAATCCGTCCGATTTTGTTGTTCGCCCCATTTTTTTTGCCTACTTTTATCCTCATAAAATGATACGACATGACACGACCGGATATACCTCAAGAGTTTAAAGACTATGCCCGACGTTTGCTCAGTGCGGAGCGTTATGCACGTTTTGCCCAAGCTTTGGATGAAGACCCTTCCGTAAGTGTGAGGCTGAACCCGTTCAAGGCCGTATGGTCCGGTCTTTTAGCGGAAGATTTGAATGGGGTAGATGGCTCGGTGCCTTGGGCCTCCGGAGAAGGATGCTACCTGAGCGAACGCCCTCCGTTCACGTTCGACCCGTTGTTTCATGCCGGTGCCTATTATGTACAAGAGGCGGCTTCCATGTTTTTGGGGCAAATCTTACGCCGTTATGTGACTCGTCCGGTGGTAGCACTCGACCTTTGTGCTGCGCCCGGGGGCAAGTCTACCCATATTCGTTCATGTCTGCCGGAGGGTAGCCTGCTGGTATCCAACGAGCCCGTTAAGGCACGTGCTCAGGTTTTACTGGAGAATCTGACGAAGTGGGGACATCCCGACGTGATAGTGACAAACAGTTACCCAAAGGATTTTGCCCGTTTGCCGGACTTTTTCGACCTGTTGGTGACCGATGTGCCGTGCTCCGGTGAGGGGATGTTCCGGAAAGAAGAAGATGCCGTGACGGGTTGGAGCATGGAGGCTGTGCGGATGTGCCGGGACCGTCAGCGTGAGATTTTGCGTGACGTATGGCCTTCGTTGAAGCCGGGAGGGCTGTTGGTGTACAGTACTTGTACGCTGAATGCTTTGGAGGATGAGGAAAATGTGGCTTGGATAGCCGAAGAACTTGGTGCGGAAATACTCCCTTTTGATGTGGAACCGGGTTGGGGTGTCGTCGGGAACCTGTTGGCAGTCTCCTCAGTAAAAGATACGGCGAAGGCGGAAAAGCTTTTTCCCGTCGCCCATTTCATTCCCGGCTTTACTCGTGGAGAAGGCTTCTTTTTGGCTGTTTTACGTAAAAATGGCGAAGAGGAGATTTCTGATTGGGCGATGTCCTCCGATAGGTATGAAAATGAGCGCGTGAAGTCTAAAAAGAAACGTGCGCTACACGCTTCCGTTCCGGCTTTGCCTGATTCCTGCCGGTCATGGTTGCTTCATGCCGATACCTTTGATTTCGTTTCCGACGGACCGGTGTGGACGGCTGTACGCGCTTCGTTCTCCCGTCAGGTAGGCCTGTTGCAGGAAGCGGTTAAAGTGTGGCAGGCTGGTGTTCCGTTGGCTACGGTAAAGGGGAAAGACTATATTCCGCTGCACGCTTTAGCGATGTCCGTTGACTTGAATCGCTCGGCTTTTCCAATTGTTCCCGTTTCCTACGATATGGCGGTGGCCTATTTACGTAAAGAGGTGCTTGTCTTACCTCCCGACACTCCTAAAGGTTACGTGTTGCTGACGTTTCAGGAAATTCCGATCGGTTTCGTGAAAAATATAGGTGGACGGGCTAATAACCTTTATCCCCAGGAATGGAAAATACGTACAAGTTATCTTTCAACTTATAGTTTAAAGGGGGATTTAGGACGAAAATCAATAGAATAAGGTGAAAAATGCTAAAAAATAGATGCTTTTCCTTTTGATTCCTTGTTTTTTTATCCGGTAAATGCTATATTTAAAGCCTGAGAGTGTGAATGGATTGAAACGATGAGGGTTCATACTCACACCGTAGAAATCTAATTGTCTAACTTAATCTAAACAACGCTATGAAAATTTTATTTATCGGATCCGGGTGCGCCTGCAGGCTACCTTTTGTAGAATATCTTTTTAAGAAGAAAATACAAGAGGCAGAGGTTCCGGACATTGAAGTAGAGTCTGCCGATATGGCCATGTGGGGAGTCACTTCTAATGAAAGTGGGATTCCGGAAAGCAGTGGTCCTGATAAAGTAGGCAATTTACTGAATCAGGCTGATTTTATTGTGGTTATGGAAGGGAGGCAGCGCAACTTTCTGACACGTTTTATGGATTACAGTAGTTGGAATAAAATTCACTTATTCTTGGATTATTGTACATCCGGGAAAGAGCATTTGGTAGGTTCCGTATGTGGCGATCTCGATTATCAGACGCAGGATGAAGAAATGACTAACGGTTGCATGAATCTGATAGCTCGCATAAAGGTCTTTTTGAAGGAGCATTTAGGCGAGAAAACGGAAATCTCCACGTTAATAACGGCTTAAACGATAAAGCATATCGGGCAGGGACATTCATGCTCGGTATGCTTTATGATTAGATATGAAGGAATATGTGTTCTGTGAAAACTATTGCGAGTCTCCTTGTGATGCTTATGGTCGGATTGCAAAGTGTGCAATCGCAAAATTGGGTCATAGTAAAAACTCCGTCTGTAAAGGTGATATCCGAAACACGGAGAGTCGGGGGAGTCTTGGGGAAAGCTAAAAAAGGGGCAGCGTTATGGTTGCGTGAAGGGACGGTAACGGACGATTGGGCTCATGTTTGGTTTAAGGGACGTGCCGGAGGGCTGCCGCTTTCTGCCGTGGAACAGTTCTCTTCGTCAAAGCTTTCTTGGCAGGCTATGGCGCGTACATACGATTTGGTGAGCCTTAAAGAAGAAGGCAAAGTGTTGGCCACAATGGATTTCGAGGTAAGGGACAGTACGTTGTTCATGTGTTTGCGTTGGCCGGATTCAAGGCGGGGTACGGAAATCTATGAGTTGGCTCGGGATTCTTACCGGTTGGTAGCCACGCGGGCTTATGCTGGGGAGATGCCCGACGACATGAAGATGTTTTATCAAACTGCCAAGTCATTGAAATATGCACGTGTTTTCTATTACGATGAAACGAAAAAATCTTTCTTCGACGGGGACTCTTTCTATTTTCGTGAAAATGCAGAGTCCGTTTCTAAGGATACCGCTTGTTTTGACGGAATAAAGAAACGAGTGGAGAAATTTCGGAAAGAAATGAAGGGACGTAAGACAAGCACCGGTCGGAATGCCGTTATGCCTGGGGAGCAGAATCCTGAGTTTCCGGGAGGTGAAAAGGCATGTATGGCCTTTTTGTCTAAGAATATCCACTATCCGCCTGTTTGTGTATCTGAAGAAGCGAGCGGAAGAGTATATGTGCAATTCGTGGTGGAAAAGGACGGAGAAATCGGTCAAATCAGGGTGTTGCGAAGTCCTCATCCTTATTTGGCACAGGAAGCAGTGAGGGTGGTGGGCATGATGCCTGATTGGAAGCCCGGATATAAGAACGGCAAACCCGTCAGGGTGTTGTTTTCTTTGCCGGTAAAGTTTGGGTTGAAATAGGCATAAGGAAAGATGAAAGGCGGAAGCGAAGTGTATTCCTTCCGCCTTATTCTTGTGGTGTAGCGCTGTCCTGCTCTTTTGCTTCCGTGTTGTTTTTCGGTGCGTCCGGCGTATCGAACAAACCGTAAGTAGTACGGAGGACACGGAATTCCGTCCGGCGGTTCAGGGCGTTGCAGATTTCCTGCTGTTCTTCCGGCAGTTTTTTGATGAAAGCTTCCGTCAACGTGTCGTTCTCATGCAGGAACGGATACCGTTCCGTCAATCGTTTGCGGATGACTTTCGGGCGTGTCTCGCCGTATCCGATGGGAGTCAGACGGTCGGTAGCGACGCCGTGTGCTATCAGGTACTTTACCACGGATTCTGCCCGGCGTTGGGAGAGGCGGATGTTGTATTCATCCCTTCCCCGATAGTCGCAATGCGAGCTGAGTTCAATCGTGATGTTCGGATTGTCTTCCATGAGCGTGACGAGGGAGTCCAGTGCGAGGGTAGAAGAGTCCGTGAGTTCCGCACTGTCGAAAGCGTAAAACACATTGTCTACCAATACGGGAGCCGTGATAGAAGCCAGTTCGAACTGAAGTACGTATTCTTTGCTTACGCTGCTGGTGTCCACTCGCAGTTGTTCTTTATGATTCAGGAATCCCTTGCACGTACCTAAAAATACATAGTCTACATTCGGTTGGATTTCCTGGGTAAAAGAACCGTCGCCTTTCACGCTCAACTTTAGATTGGTTCCGTCGTTGCCTACCATGTAAACCAAGCCTTCCGGCAGTTCATAGCCGTCTTTTTCGTAGACCCATCCCTTGACCGTGAGCAACACTTCCGGACATTCGAAACTCATGATGTGGTCCCACCCTCGGGCATCGCCTCGGTTGGTACTGAAAAATCCCCGGTTGTGCAGTCCGTCGAAAGTCATGGCAAAATCATCTCCTTGCGAATTCATCGGGTATTTCAGGTTTTCTACGGTCCATGTGCCCGTACTGTCCTGTTCGGCCTTGAACAGGTCCAATCCGCCCATGCCGACGTGTCCGTCGGAGGAAAAATACAAATCTCCGTTCGGACGGAACGAAGGGAACATTTCATTCCCCGGAGTATTGATGGGTTCGCCGAGATTATCCACTCCGCCTAACCCGTGTTCTCCTATTTCGATTCGCCAGATGTCCAGGCCTCCTAATCCTCCCGGCATGTCGGAGACGAAATACAGCCATCTGCCGTCCGGCGATACGGTAGGATGGGCAAAGGAGGATAAAGTGTCTTTGGTGATTTCCAACAATTTGGGTGCGCCCCAACTGGCATCCGTACGCTCCGAAGTATAAATCTGTGCATATCGCGGATATTCTGGGTCATGCGTGCAACGGGTGAAATACATCGTTTTGCCGTCCGGCGAGAAAGCGCAGGCTCCTTCATCGTACTCACTGTTTATCTCGGATTCTACCTGTTCCGGCGACTGCCATTTCCCTTTATCGTCTTTTCGGGAGATAAAGATGTCACCGGACTTGATTCCTGTGATGCCGCTCAGTTCGTTGCCTGTAGCCTGTGGGCGTGTGGAAGTCAGGTACAACATGTCCATATCATCTCCTGTCAGCATCGGGCAATAGTCCGAACGGCGGGCATTGAGTAGCGGTTCTTTCTTTATCGAATACAGTGTAGGTTTCTGTTTCCAGATGGGCGCCATGGTACAGCCCTGTAGGCCGTGACGTGCCAACACGTCGTCCGGTTTGTACTGAAGGTAAATCTCATAATTCTGCAACGCTTTTTTGTAATCGCCGTTTTTGCGTTGCATTTCAGCTAAATAAAAATAAACGATACTGTCCGGATAGTTGTATCGTGCCGCATTCTGGTATGACCCGATAGCCCGTGAGGTGTAATTGATGCGCCGGTAACAGTCTGCGGCTTTATAGGCCCGTTCGCCCCTCTTGGCCCGTTCCTTGGGTTTGGTCCGCATATAAGCTTTCCGGTATTCGGCAGCCGCTTCGAAATATTCTCCGATGGCGTAGAATTTATCTCCTTTTTTCACATTGCTTTCCGCACTACAGCCTGCGAGCCATAGTGTCACGAAAACGACCCCAAAAAGAGAAATCCATTTTTTCATATTCCGTTCGGTGTGCAAATATAATTTTTTTATTTCATTTGCCCTTGCAGTTCACTGCTTTTTTTGGACCGTAACGGTTTTTAATGGTCTCTTTGTGGGGTCGTTGTGCAATAGTGAATATCTCGTTTAGCGGATAATGATTTTATCTTGTTTTACGCTACCGTCGGTGAAGGTGGTCTGACGGATGTTGATACCCTTGCGGGGCTGCTCCAACTGTATACCGTCCATTGAATAATATATCGTTCGTGCCACAATTTTACCGCCGGTCGTTTCGGATACCTTACTGCCTTCTACAGGAATGAATTCGAACGGGTAATCATTCGGGGTTTCCGTCGCAGCGAAGTCGATACTGCCGTTTTCTGCCACTTGCCAATAGATGTTACCGCTACGGGCCGACTTTTGGATGGCTAATGTTTCAATATCTACGGCACCGCTGAAGCGGAACGGCTTGGTCATGGTTTCCTGCCACAACCCCTCGTCGGTCAAGTAGGTTCCGTCCAAAACCGACTGGAAACCGTAGGTCGTAGAAGGAGGAGTGTTGACGACGTTCCATTGTTGTGCAGCTTTATTGGACTCATCTTCAGGCTCGAACGAGGGATAGTCGTCGTTGCCATGATTGGTAAGATACGTTCCGTAGGTCTTGTGCCGGATGTAGTAGTTGCCCGGTGTTACACTGCGGTATCCCGTTTCTTTTACATAGATTTGATAAGTGATGGTACTTGTTTGGCCGTTTATGGTATAATCCAATGTATAAGAGGCGGAAGTTTGCACGTTATTAATGGTGAGAGAGTCTTTGGTAGAGCCGTCTCCCCACAAGTAAGTTCCTCCCGTCATGGCATCTGCCGGTGTGGCCGTGAGCGTCACGTTATCGCCTTTTTCCACGATCATCATGTTCTTATCCGTATAACGTCCGCCGTTGACGATGATGTCAGGGCGTGCAGCCTGTACATTGATACGGAAGACGGTTTCCTGCCGACGTCCGCCTTGGTTGGTATGGATGACGGAAACGGTACGTGAGGTCGTGACGTGCGGCAGGGTGATGGAAGAAGCCGTACTGCCGGTTTCCCACAAATAGCTTCCATAGCCTCCCACACCGAATATGGATAAGGACACTTCGCTGTTGTATAATACGTTGATGGAAGTCGCTGCACGTGTGGAACCATTGTAGGTTATGGTCGGGTTGATTGTGCTTTCCTCACAATCGCCTTCCACGGCGATGCTGAACATCTGTTCGCTTTCCACACCGTTTTCATTCGTATATGTCACGCGCCAGATGCCGCTCCTGTCGGCTGCCACGGTGAGGTCTTTCGTGTTTTCTCCGGTGCTCCATTTCCATTTTCCCGTATCGGTCGTGCCATCGGGAAGTTGTGGCTTCAGGGTGACGAGTGTACCAGCCGGGAGCGTTTCCGTAGGTTCGGTACGGTACGTATTGTGCAGTCCGCCCAGTTCGTTGTGTTCCACGCTTATACCGTTGTATTCCATGATGGGAGTGAGCGGGGTGGGTATTTGTTCGGGAGTAGGGAAGTCGCGGGTGTTCATCAATACGGAATAGCCCATGTGGTCGTAGCCTCCGCTGGTATTACCCTGTCCGCCGCCGTCGATGCCCATTTTTTCGTAGACCGCTTTGGAGAAAGGCATTTCTACGCCTTTAATGCCTTCATAGTGCCCGATGACGGTACCCCAATAAGGACGTATTTGTTCTCCCAATGCGGGGGCGGTTTGTATCCATGTCCTACCATCGCTCCAGTGTAGTCCACTCGTACCGTAATGGTAATTAGTCCATGGCAGGTTTTGTACGCTTTGCATTTGTGCCGCCAAATACTCTATACCGGCTGCCAGTCTGTGGTCCATATAAGAGAACAAATCATCCCCCTGGTTCCAACCGATGTGGGCTACGTCTACGGCCAGCCCGCCGGCCATGGCGGCATGGCCTACATCACGGCCGCTTTCTTGCATTTGTCCCAGTTTGCCGTAAGCTCCGGTTTCCAAATCGGATTCTTGTGTCGTGACGACAAGGTTGCCTAAAAACTCGGTCAGTCCGTCGTTCAGGATAGGGTCGGAAGTACGCGGGTCGGTGAAAGTACCCACTTGATCGTATTTGAAGAAAGAAAGTCCCTGATTATAAATGAATACGTCATCGCAAAGGATGCCTATACTCATGACGGCCAATACGTTACAAAGTCCCCAGTTCGACCAGTAATGTCCGGGGCATTCCCACCATTTTCCCGAATTTTGCCAAGTTCCGTTGCGGGAACGCAGGAAGCCGATGCAAGATGGATACCACACGTCGAGCATCCATTGTTTGAATGTGGTGAAATCTTCGTCAGACCATCCTTCGTAGTCGCGCACGAGTTCGGCGGCGTTGGCAAAGGCATATCCGTATAGTCCTGCAGCCAGTGCATAATTGGAGTCGCCTCCGATGCCTTTGGTGACGCGTGCCCATTTCATCAGGACATCCACTGCGTGTTTGGCATGTTCTTCCGAACCGTCGATTTTCCACCGCAGGGCATTTTGGTAAGCGATAGAAGCTCCCTGCGCTGCATTAATGTAATTTTCTCCTACTCCCCCTCCGCGTATGATGGTCGGTACGGGATTTGTAGCTGCCGTAGACTGTGAGAATCCGGCGTTGACCAATACATTGTAGGCTGCTACGACTTTTTCATTTCCGGCTTTGAGCTGTTCCCTGATACGTTCAAAGTCGGCATCGGTATGGAGGGCACCGGGATGCCGGAATCCTCTTTCTGTGTCGTATCCTGTCGTAATGCCTGTGACGTCGAAATCGAATCCTGCCGTGGCTTCCAAGGCCGTACGGGCTGATGCGAGGTTTTCGAGCTGTCGGTCGATGGCATTTTGGTTTACTTTACCTTCGTTCACGAGGTCTTGGGCGATATTGACTTCGTCTTGGTAAAGTGCAACGATTGCGTCTGTGTAAGAAGAGGCGTGTGAAGCGATATATTCCTGGGCTTCATTGATGGCATTTTGCAATGCCGTGAAGTCGCCCGGATTGCCGTAAGTATAGTCGGCACATACGATAAGGCAGGATGCCAATAGCGTCCTAAACCTGTTTCTTTTGCTTTTCATGTTTTTGTTCATAAGTGTGATTCGATATAAATTGAGTCATTCGTTTTATGTTTATACGAATGAACAATTAAAACTACCTGTTATAAAAAGTATAAAGAACGTTAAATTAGAAAAGAAAACCGCGGCACAGGGATTAGCTTTCCTTGTGTCGCGGTTGGGGATGAGGTAATCTTTCTTCGGTTATTTCTGTTTTTTCCCGTTCCAATAATTCTCCAGCCGGTCGGCCTCTTCTTGGGTCAGGTGGATGACTGCGCCGTGCTTGGGCGACCGGAAGTTGGTGGTCTTCATCACGCCTTCGTTGAAGCGTCCCAAGTTTTTGAAGTGTACGAAATCGCTGGTTTCTACAAAACCGAAGTTATGTGGGTTGATACCGAATATGTCGTACATGAGCACCCATTTGTCTTCACCGATGCGTTTCCAGACGTTAGGCGCCTCGCAGGCCACCGGTTCAAAGTCTATCCAACGCGGGTCGAACCGGTAGCCTCCGTCGATACGGTCGGAAACCGCCTGTTTGATGCCCGAACCGGATTCGTGCGCCACGTAGAACAGGTGATATTCCATTTTTTGCCGTTCCTCGTTCCATATCGGGGTGATGTCGCCGTCGATGGCAGACGCTCCCGAGGGGTATTCAAACAAGATTTGCGGAATGCTCTCAATACGGTTGAAGTCTTGGTTTACGTAGACATAATAAAGCCTGTTCTGCTCGGTGCCGAACCGCATGGTAAAATAAATCATCATCCGTCCCGTGACGGGGTCGTAGACCGTTTCCGGCGCCCAAGCGCAACCGATTTGTGCAAATTCCTTGGACATTTGGTCGAAACGTATGTTGGTGCGCGTCCAATGGATGAGGTCGAATGACTTCATCAGCACCAAGCCACGGTTGTTTCCCCAGCCATAAGCTTTCCCGTCGCGCTCCCATTCCGTATCGCGGTAACCGTCGCGTTGTGCATAAATATGCAGGTCGGTCATGGCCAAGTAGAAACCGCCGTCCGGACCACGGTAGATATGCGGGTCGCGGATACCTTTCTGGTCGGCAATCGTATCGCCTGCAATAATGGGCTTGCCGTCGTTCAGAGCGGTAAACGTATAACCGTCGCGGCTGATGGCCGCATGCAGGCAGTGGTCTTCGTCCTGATGGAATACCATAAGGTAGGCCGCCATGTCTTTTTCTTGCGGTGTGGCGTTACGGTAGGTGAAGTTGCGGAAAGTAGTACGTCCTTTTCCCGCGGACAGGAGTGCAGGACGAAGGGCATAGAACCCACCGTAGTTGTTGTGATGAAGTCCCGACACGTCGATATCCGTGGCCAGTTCATCCCATGACTTTCCGTCCTTGCTGGCAGAGAGGGTCACGCGGTTAGCACGGTTGAGCAGGCGGAGGTGGAAATGCTTGTGGTAATCGGACGGCATGGTTTCGGTTTTTTCCCCGTTGCGGTATATCGTGAACGTCTTTCCGTCCGAAGCGACACCGGCGTATGCTTTTTCGTCATAGAACAAGAGCAGGCCGCCCGTGTTTCCTTTTCCGAGAGTGATTTCCGTCGTGAGTTCATAGTTCTTGTCGGTGGCCGTAACCATGAGCAACCGTCCGTCTGCCGGTGTCTTGCCTTTGGCTTTGACGCTCATGCCATCCTTGCCGAACGAGAGGCTTTTGGGGGCGTATTCCTTCCAAAAGGTCCATTGCAGGCCGAGCTGCTTGCCCGTGAAGTCGTCGGAGAGTTCCAGTCCGTGTTTTTCAGGGTCTTGTGCCGGGAGCGGACGGGCATCATGCCGCAACTTGACCCATCCGTCGGCCGTCCATTCCACCGGGTCTATCAGCGTCTGCCGGCCCAACGTGTGGTAACCTTGTGCGTAAGCGTGGTACACCACCCACCAATTCCCTTCGGCATCGTCGATGAGCGTACCGTGTCCTTTCGACCACCAAGGGTCGCTTGCACTATAGGTATGCACCAAAGGATTGTAGGGAGAGTTTTCCCACGGCCCGAATA
>UMKH01026814.1_pt1 | contig 21889 bp, 17 predicted proteins | sample 1966271 | NCBI WGS metagenome assembly UMKH01 (sample SAMEA4836172, study PRJEB28245) | human gut metagenome | biome: gut microbiome; material: fecal sample | place: Denmark | collected 2008 | reverse complement strand
CGCAGGTGTACTGGCAATGCGTCCGAAGGTACTGGTTCTGGATGAACCGACTGCAGGACTGGATCCGAAGGGAAGAGATGAGATCCTGGATCAGATTGCCTATCTGCACGAAAAAGCAGACATGACTGTCATTTTAGTTTCCCACAGTATGGAAGATATTGCAAAATATGTGGATCGTATTATTGTGATGAATAAAGGCAGCGTCATGTTTAATGATGTGCCAAAGAAAGTGTTTGCACACTACAAAGAACTGGAGAGTGTGGGACTTGCGGCACCACAGGTAACGTACATCATGCATGCGCTGAAGGAAAAGGGAATGGATGTTCCGACAGATGCAACCACGATAGAAGAAGCAGCGGATGGCATTATGAAAGCACTGAAGAAGGAGAGGGCAGCCAAATGATTCGAGACATAACGATTGGACAATATTATCCGGCTGACAGCCGTATCCATAAGCTGGATCCGCGTGTGAAGATTGTATGCACACTGCTGTATCTGATTTCTCTTTTTACATTTAAAAGTATTTTGGGATATGTACTTGCGACTGTGTTCCTGTTTGGATGCATTAAGCTGGCGAAGGTACCGTTTAAATTCATTGTCAGAGGACTGAAGCCAATTATTATTCTGCTTCTGATCACAGTATGTTTCAACTTATTTCTGACACCGGGCGGAAAGACACTGGTCCATGTGGGTTTTATCAAGATCACGGAGTACGGCTTAAGCACAGCGGTTTATATGGCGATCCGGCTGATTTATCTGATTATGGGATCCTCACTTATGACACTGACAACTACACCGAATTCACTGACAGATGGTTTGGAGAAGCTTCTTCACCCATTGAATAAGCTCCATGTACCGGTACATGAGATTTCGATGATGATGTCGATCGCACTTCGTTTTATTCCGATCCTTCTGGAGGAAACGGATAAGATCATGAAGGCACAGATTGCCAGAGGTGCGGATATGGAAAGTGGAAATCTGATCCAGAAGGCAAAGGCAATGATTCCGATCCTGGTTCCGCTCTTTGTATCCGCATTTCGCCGTGCCAATGATCTTGCAATGGCAATGGAAGCAAGATGTTATCGCGGTGGCAATGGCAGAACCAAGATGAAACCTCTGATTTATAAGAGTGCTGACCACATGGCATACCTGATTACGATCCTGTATGTTGTGATCGCATTTGTTGTTGGAAGATATGTTCCATTCAAGCTGTGGATCTTTTAAGGAGTCATAAGATGAGAAGAATCAGATTAACAGTGGCTTATGATGGAACAAATTATTGTGGCTGGCAGATCCAGCCGAATGGAATTACGATCGAGGAAGTGCTGAATAAGGCAATCTGTAAGCTCACCGGAGAAGAGATTCAGGTGATAGGGGCGAGCCGGACGGATTCCGGGGTTCATGCAAGAGGAAATATTGCTGTGTTTGACACGGAAAGCAGGATACCGGCAGAACGTTTTTCTTATGCCCTGAATCAGCGTCTTCCGAAAGATATTGTAGTTGTAAAATCAGATGAGGTGGATCTTAACTGGCATCCACGTTATCAGGATACTCTGAAAACCTATGAATATCATATCATCAATACGAAAGTGCCGATTCCGACAGAGAGGCTTTATAATTACTTTGTAAGTTTTGACCTGGACGTGGGGCAGATGAGACGCGGAGCGGCTTATCTGGTAGGAGAACACGATTTTGCACCATTTTGCTGTATCCGTACTAATGCAAAGACAACGGTGCGGACAATCACGGATTTGCAGATTCTGCAAAGCGGAGAGCATATTACGATCCGGATTACGGGAAATGGATTTTTGTATAATATGGTGCGCATCATAGCCGGGGTACTGGTGCGTGTCGGAAGAGGATTTTACGAACCGGAAAAGGTAAAGGAACTTTTGGAAGGCGGAGAAAGAACCAGGGAAGCGGTCACGGCACCGCCGCAGGGACTCTGCCTGATGGAAATCAGCTATCAGAATGAAGAATAGTGCATGAGTCTGCTTTTTAGGCAGGCTCATTTTTTTACAGGAAATTCCGAATAGAAGATACTACATATCGGAGAAATTTTACAATAGAAAAACTCTATAGAGAAGTCGGTCTATCCGGATAAACAATAAGTAAAACAGGCAGTTTTATTGAAGAAATATTATGAAAATGTTATCCTAATAACCAGAGGCATTTTGGAAAAACAGCATAGAAACAGGATGTCATTAAAGAGAGAAAAGGGAAGAAATATGAATTATGTAGGAATTGATATCGGATCAACAGCATCCAAGGTTGTTGTTGAAGGAGATAAGAAAGAACATTTCGTACTGCCGACAGGATGGAGCAGCAAAGAGACTTGCGAAAAGATCAAGAATAAGCTGCTTGAGATGGGGGTAGATGTTACCTCAGATGATACAAAGGTAGTTGCTACAGGATATGGAAGAATCGCAGTTGATTTTGCAGATCATGTAATTACAGAGATTACCTGCCATGCCAGAGGTGGTCGTGAACTTGCAGGAGGGGACTGTTCGATCATTGATGTGGGAGGACAGGATACGAAGGTGATCATTGTACAGAATGGAATGGTATCCGATTTCCAGATGAATGATAAATGTTCGGCGGGAACAGGAAAGTTTCTGGAGATCATGGCGAACCGCCTGGGTGTTACGATCAATGAATTATTTGATATGGCGGCAGCAGGAGAAGTTATTCCGATCAGCTCACTTTGTACGGTATTTGCCGAATCTGAGGTGATTAACTATATCGGAGAAGGAAAAAAGCGTGAAGATATTGCGGCCGGAGTTGTAGATTCTGTTGCCAATAAAGTAGTGCAGCTTGCGCAGAAAAAGGAACTTGGAGACAGAGTGATCCTGACCGGAGGACTCAGTCACAGCATTTATTTCACAGGAATCCTGTCAGACAAGCTGGATCAGAAAGTGGAATCAGAAGAGTTTGGTCGTTTTGCGGGGGCATACGGAGCAGCACTTCTTGCCAGAGAAAAAAAGGATAAAAGGAGATAATGAAAATGGAACTGATTAAAGATTTACCAGAGGTATTTGAGGAATTCGCAGAGCAGAGACAGAAATCGTTTCTGGCTGTCAAGGAGTTAAAAGAGAAAGGGGTTCCGGTTGTTGGATCGTACTGTACATACTTCCCGAAAGAGATTGCAATGGCGATGGGGGCAGGATGCGTAAGCCTTTGCTCAACTTCTGATGAGACAATTCCGGAAGCAGAGAAAGATCTTCCGAAGAACCTCTGTCCGCTGATCAAATCAAGCTATGGATTTGCAAAGACAGACAAATGTCCGTTCTTCTATTTCTCAGATGTAGTAGTTGGGGAAACAACCTGTGATGGTAAGAAGAAGATGTATGAATATATGTCAGAATTCAAAGATGTATTTATTATGGAACTTCCGAATAGCCAGAGAGAACCGGGACTTCAACTCTGGAAAGGCGAGATCATCCGTTTCAAGGAATATCTGGAACAGAAATTTGGCGTGACGATCACGGAAGAGCAGATCCGTGAAGCTGTAAAGACAGAGAATCAGGCACGTCGATCCTTAAAGAAACTTTATGAAGTAATGAAATATGATCCGGCTCCGATCAAAGGACAGGATCTGTTCAAAGTTCTGTACGGAAGCACCTTCAAATTTGACCGTTCCCTGATCCCGGGTGAAGTGGATGCTCTTACTGCGAAGATTGAAAAAGAATATGCAGAGGGCAAGAGAGAAGAGAAGAAACCACGTATCCTGATCACAGGATGTCCAATCGGAGGAGCAACTGAAAAAGTAATCCGTGCCGTAGAAGACAACGGTGGTATTGTTGTAACTTTTGAAAATTGCAGCGGTGCAAAATCCATTGACAAGCTGGTAGACGAGGACGCAGAAGATATCTACGATGCAATCGCAAGAAGATACCTCAGCATTGGATGTTCTGTTATGACGCCGAACCCGAATCGTCTGGAGCTTCTTGGAAGACTGATCGACGAATATCAGGTAGACGGTGTGGTAGATATGATCCTTCAGGCCTGTCATACCTACAATGTGGAGACTAATACCATCCGCAAGTTTGTGACAGGTGAAAAGGGAATTCCGTATATCAGTGTGGAAACCGATTATTCTCAGGCAGACATCGGACAGCTGAACACCAGACTTGCTGCGTTTGTTGAGATGCTGTAAATGGAGAGTATGACGAAGAGAAATGCGTTTCAGTTCCGCAGGGCGAATGAGGAGGATCTTCCTGAAATTTGTCGTATAGTAAAGCTTGCCGGAGACAGTGTTCCCGTGAAAGAATGGTTTGAGGCAGAGGATGAAGAATTTCTTGCAAAGCATATCCGTGAGGAAGGATTTACCCTTTTGGCAAAGAAAAATGGACAGACTGCAGCAATCATGATTGTCCGTATTCCCGGACTGGCAGAGGACAACCTGGGAGAATATCTGAAGATTTCCAGGGAAGAAATGAAGCGGGTTGCGCATCTGGAGATTGCTGTTGTAGTACCGGAGTATCAGGGATACGGACTGCAATATGAGCTTTTCTGTCAGTCAGAAGCAATCGTAAAAAATAAGCAGATGAGGTATCTGATGGCAACAGTTCATCCGGATAATATATACAGTTTTCGCAATATGGAAAAGCTTGGAATGAAGACAGTTCTCGAGACAAAGAAGTATGGCGGGAAACGAAGATATGTTATGAGTAAAACATTAGAATCTTAGAAAGAAACGAAAGAGCTTATGGAAAATGTAATGGCACATTTTCCATAAGCTCTTTTTGAATACAAGTATGAATTGTAAAATGAGAAAGTTTCTTAACTAACAACTTCAATGTTGACATACTAACTTTCAGTAATATAAACTATTCTAAGTTAGAGGATACAAACAAGAGGAAAACAGAATGAAATTCAAAAATAAAATCATTGTGGTCTGTCTGTGCGCATCTGTATTTGCGGGTGGATGCAGTCAAGGTGGTCAGAATACAACAAAGAGTAAAAATAGTGAAGGAACAGCCAGTTCGAAGGAAAGTACAGAACGAACCTCTCAGGATAATGAGGCATCAAAAGACATTTTTGCAATGGATACCTATATGACAGTGACAGCATATGGAGAAAAAGCACAGGATGCGGTGGATGCCGCTGAAGCAGAGATTGAAAGATTAGATACACTTTTATCAACGGGAAATGCAGACAGTGAGATTGTAAAACTGAATGAACAGAAAAGTGCAACACTTTCAGAAGATGGCGGATATCTTGTGAAGCGCGCACTGGAACTGAATAAGGAAACGGATGGGGCATTTGATATCGCAATTTATCCGGTTATGGAGGCGTGGGGATTTCCGATACAGGATTTCCGTGTCCCATCAGCTGACGAACTGACAGGGCTTCTGAAGCATGTGGATGCAGCGAAGATCTCATACGATAAGGATACGAGAGAAATCTCTTTTGAAGATGACCAGATGAAAATCGACCTTGGAGGAATTGCAAAAGGCTATACTTCTTCGCGGATTATGGATATTTTCAAAGAAAACGGGATTACAAGTGGTCTGGTAAATCTGGGTGGAAATGTACAGGCACTCGGAACCAAGACAGACGGAAGCAACTGGCGGGTTGCGGTACAGAGTCCGGACGACACAGAGGATTATCTGGGAGTTTTATCCATTCAGGATAAAGCGGTGATCACATCTGGAGGATATGAACGCTATTTTGAACAGGATGGTGTGACCTATCATCACATTATTGATCCAAAGACCGGATATCCGGCAGAGAACGGACTGGTATCTGTCACGATCGTAAGCTCGGACGGAACCCTTGCAGATGGGCTTTCCACCTCCCTTTTTATCATGGGAGAAGAAAAAGCGGCAGAGTTCTGGAAGGCACACAGTAATGAGTTTGAGGCGATCTTTGCGACAGATGATGGGACGATTTATGTGACAGAAGGTCTGAAAGACAGCTTTACAACGGATCTTGACATGAAGGTTATTACGAAATAATTTGCGTGAAATGAGAGGATAATGAGAGATGGACATCAAAGAAACCGGTAAAAAATTAAAACCGTTTGCACCCGTTCTTTCAGTTGCACTGGTTACGGCGTGCGTGGCAGGCTCTTTAAGTGGATATGAGGCTCCGGTCTATGCAGCGACACAGGAAGAAACACCGGTAAAAAAAGAAGAAACAAAAGAGAAGAAAGAAGAAAAAAAGACAGTAGCCAAAGGAACATTTGACTTGGAGGATGGTGTGTATAAGGGAACCGGAACAGGGTATGCAGGAGACATCACCGTATCGGTACTGATCAAGGACAAGCAGATCGTTTCGATTGATATTCTGAGCTGTTCCGATGATGCGGCGTTTTTCACGCGTGCGAAAGCGGTGATCGACAAGATCATCGAAGGACAGACGCTGGATGTGGATACTGTATCGGGAGCAACGTTCAGTTCCAGAGGAATCATCAGCGCAGTAAAAAATGCGCTGACCGGGGAAAAGGATACCAGTGAGACAGGACAGGCGCAGTCCGGTCAGACAGGGGCGGCGGCAGGAAGCTCAACTAGTGTGGCACAGGTAGAAGATGCGGCAGCGTATAAGGACGGAACTTATTACGGTTCGGGAACCGGATTTGGCGGTCCGCTGAAGGTTATGGTAGAAATCAGCGGAGGAAAGATCGCATCCATCCAGATTGTGGAGAACAGTGACGGAAGCGATTATATTTCCAAAGCAGCTTCTCTGATCAATTCTATTATTACGACACAGAGTACCAATGTGGATACGGTGTCAGGGGCAACCTACAGCTCTGTCGGAATTATCCAGGCAGTCCGGGATGCACTGAGTCAGGCGGCGGTAAATGGTACATCGGACAGCACGCAAAATAACAATAACAACAGTAATAACAATAGTTCGTCAGATGACGATCATTCTACTGTAACCGGAACTGTTCCGTACAAGGAAGGAATCTATTACGGAACGGCAGAGGGCTACAGCGGAGATGTATCCGTTGCAGTCGTGATCCAGGAAAAGACGATCAAAGCGATCCTGATCACAGAAAGCTCGGATGATGAAGCGTTCTTCAACCGTGCAATGGATGTTGTGAAAAAGGTGATAAGGACACAGAAGACAGACGATGTAGATACTGTGTCAGGAGCAACCTACAGTTCCAAAGGACTGTTAAATGCAATCAAGAATGCACTGAAACAGGCAGAGAAAGTGACAAATGGAGAATCCATTGATGAGAAGCCGGATCTGACTGATCTGAAAGAGCTGATCGAGAGAGCAGAAAAGTTGGAAGAAGATAAATACACAGAAACAAGCTGGGCAGTTCTGCAGACCAGACTTGCGGACGCACAAGAAGCACTTGAGGAAACAAAACAGACTATTGTTGATAAAGCAGTAGAAAAGCTGAAAACAGCAATTGCTCAGCTGGAATCAAAAGATGGAAAAGACGAAGAAAATACAAAATATGTCAGTGGAACTTATGAAGTGACCGTTCCGTGTACGCCGGATGAAGACGGAAACTTTGAAGAATATAATCTGACGATGACGGTGACGATCCGCGACGACAAGATTGTGGCAATCACGGATATCACGGGCGATGGGGACAGCAGTAATGACAGATATATCAAGAAAGCTGTAAATGGTACTTCAAGTATAAAGGGTGTGGTATCCCAGATCATAGATAAAGGAATGCCGGAGGATATTGATACTGTTTCCCGTGCAACCTGCTCTTCCAATGCAATCCTGGAAGGATGCAAGAAAGTACTGGAAGAAGCAGAAAGACCGACAGATATGGAGGCTGAATAACAATGAGAGAATTCTGGGTAAGACTGGTAAGTATGCTCGCGATCGTGGGAGTTCTGCTGGGATACAATTCAGTGCTGGATGTGCGTGCGAAAGAAGATGAGATCGCCCGGCTTTCCGCACAGGTTGCCGGAAACGGACAATCAGACAGCGGAAATGGAGGTTCCACAAACTACAAGGACGGAACCTATACCGGGGAAGCTGATGGATTTGGCGGAACGATCCAGGTAGAAGTGAAGATTGAGAAAAGCAAGATTGCAGAGATCAATGTGATATCGGCAGAGAAAGAAGACGGAGCATACCTTTCCATGGCAAAGGATATTATTCCCAAAATCATCGATGCACAGAGCGCAGATATAGATACGATCAGTGGTGCGACATTCAGCTCGACCGGAATCAAAAATGCATCGGAACAGGCTCTGGAAAAGGCGGTAAAGTAACGTGAAAAAGATGGATATTCATAATTTAACGGCGAAAGATATAAAAAAATTACATATATGGCTGAGAGCATTGATCCAGGTACTGTATTTCCTGTTTATCCCATCTGTGTATACAGCGGCATTTGCCGGAGTGAAATACATCTTTACACAGATCGGTGCAGGCGAAAAGGTTGCCATGACCTCTTTTGTGACAGTACTGGTTGTGATCTGCATTTACACCATTCTGTTCGGAAGATTCTTTTGCGGATTCGCTTGTGCGTTCGGTACACTGGGAGATGGTGTGCATGCACTCTATGTGTGGATCTGTAAAAAGATGAAAAAGAAACCTCTTCAGATTGCGGATGCATGGACGGAAAAGCTCTGTTATCTGAAATATATTGTACTGGCACTGATTTCAATCCTGTGCTTTGCCGGCGTCTACAGCAAGGCAAAAGGAACCAGCCCGTGGGATGTATTTTCCATGCTCCATGCCGGCAACTTTAAGCTTGGCGGATATCTGGTGGGACTCGTTCTTCTGGTTCTGATCCTTGTGGGAATGTGTTTTGAAGAACGGTTTTTCTGCAGAAATTTCTGCCCGATGGGAGCTGTGTTTTCCCTGCTTCCGGTGTTTCCGTTTTTCGCACTTCACAGAGACCGGGAAAACTGCATCAAAGGATGCAAGGCATGTACAAAGAAATGTCCTTCTAACATCGGACTTCCGGAAGATGGATCTCCGAAGGTAGAAGGAGACTGTTTCCAGTGTCAGAAATGTATCGATACCTGCCCAAAAGGAAATATTCATACCGGAGTAAAAGGACTTCGTGGAAATGAATTCTGGTTTACGATTTTGCGGGCAGTAATCTTACTGATTCTTCTGCTCTGGCTGGGTGTATAGAAGATGAAGAAGAAAGATCTGATACTTGGAGCAGGAATTATTGTGATTGCGCTTGCGATGCTGCTTGGGATGCAGCTGACGAGAGGGGAAGAAGGAAATCAGATCCGGGTTACGCTGGATGGGAAAATCTATGGAACGTATTCCTTGTCGAAGGATCAGACCATCGAAGTAAAGGATGGCGATTTTTATAACCGTATCCGGATCGAAGACGGAAAGGCGTATATGGAAGAGGCAAACTGCCCGGATGGATACTGTGAAGAGCAGGGAAAGATCAGCGGGCATACACAGACGATCGTCTGTCTGCCACATAAGCTTGTAGTAGAGGTTCTGGAAAATGAGAATGACCAGAGTTTTGGAACTTTAGGTCCGGAAGATGTAGCTCCGGATACGATCGCAAAATGATAAAGGAAAAACAGATGAATAAAAACAAAAAACTTGTCAATATGGCAATGCTGGTTGCGCTGGCGATGATATTCAGTTATGTGGAAAGCTTAATACCGATCAATTTCGGGATACCGGGAATGAAGCTCGGAGTTGCCAATCTGGTGACAGTGACCGGGCTGTACTTTCTGGAACTTCCGGAAGTATTTCTGGTGGTAGTTATGCGAATCCTGCTGACCGGCTTTTTATTTGGAAATGGAATGTCGATCGTTTACAGCCTGGCAGGAGGAATCTTAAGCTTTCTGGTCATGGCGCTGATGAAGAGGCTGAAAGGATTTTCCGTAGCCGGAGTCAGTATCGCCGGAGGCGTGTCACACAATATTGGTCAGATCATCGTGGCATCAGTTGTGGTAGAGAATCTGAAACTGATCTATTATCTTCCGGCACTTCTGATCGCCGGTACAGTGACCGGATTTGTGATGGGAATGATAAGTAAAAAGTTGCTTCCGATCATAAAAAGAGAATCGGAGAGAGAGGCGCAGATAGGTTAATTTTTTTTAATTATGGGTTAGCAGAAACTAACTTAATAATAAATTTTATCAACAACAAGGAGGTAATTATGGGAAAGGGAACAATTAAGACAAAAGCTATGACGATGGCTGTGGCGATGTCGATGGTAGCTGGACTTTGTCCATCGACGGTGTTTGCGGCATCGGGAAGTGAAGTTGCGGCAGATGGGACTTATACGAAAACGGCGCATGTAACAAGAATAGAATCAATAGATTCGGATGATGAATGGAATGAATATGATGTAGAGGTAAGTCTTACAGTAAAAAATGGAAAATTTGAAGATATTACTGTAACACCAGGAGAAGGATATGATTCTGGAAATAGCAGTTACTTTAATAAAGCTTATGATAAATCAAAAGGAATCAAGACGCTGCTTAAAGGAAAAGATGCGACAGAAGATGTAGTGAATAGCTGGAAAACAGATGCGGTAAGTAGTGCTACACGTACAGCAACAGCAGTTAAAGCAGCTGCACTTGCGGCAATTCAGTCCGCACCAACAGCTTCAACTGAAATAACAGTAGATACATCCGCTCTTGAAAATGCAATTTCAACAGCAGATGGCTTAAGTAAGGACGCATACACAGAAGCAAGCTGGACAGCAATGCAGGAAAAGTTAACAGCAGCAAAAGAAGCTCTTACAGCAAAAGAATCCCAGACAGTAGTAGATACAGCAACAACAGAGTTAACAAAAGCAATTGATGCACTTGTGCCGAAAACACCAGATGCACAGAAAGAAGTCTATGTATTAATGAACATTCCATATGCTGATTTCTACAAAGCAGATGGAGTGACAGGCGCGGATACTGTTTCATCAGCAACAAAACAGAAGACCAGAGCTTCACTGGCATCGGGTTCTTATCATGTGAACAGCGATGGTTCTGATATTACCGGCGTAACATTTCCGGTTAAGATCAGTGATGGATCTGTATTAGAAAAATATACACAGGTTACTGATGAAAGTGAAGTTACGATTACAACAAATATTAAAGGAAAAGAAAATACTGTTACATATAAAGGACAAGATGCATTATTTGAAAGCGCAAGCTATTCTTATTACACATTAAGTGATACACCGTCATACTATAAAGAGGCAACTGTAAATGCGGATGGAAGTCTTAGCTTTAGCGAAGTAAAAGGAACAGAACCGACAACTTTGACAAATGCGACAACTGAATTTTCTACGTCATCCAAATATGGTGATTACCAGTTAGATATTACGAGTGAGGATCTGAAAAATGTGAATACTGTATATGGTGTAGTGGTCAGTACAAAAGAAGGAAGCAGTTATGGACTTCGCCATGTGGAAAATATCTGGAAGAAAACAAAACTTGCATGGAGTACTGGATTTGTAACAGAATCCCATGGGAACACACTGGATTCCAAAGATTATGCTGCCATGATGGGACAGACGATCAATAAAGTAACTTACTACACAGATCAGGGTATTTATGAAATTCCGATGGATCAGCAAGTTGCAAAGAAATTTGACGGAGAAGTATCAGTAGCAGATGTATCTGTGAAATCAGAAAAAACAGCTATAACGGTAAGTGGACTTCCAAATGATTTTGAAGAAGAATATAAAATTGATGGAATCGATGAAGATGCATATTCTGTTGAGATCAAATCAGATGGCAAGACAACTACAAGAACAATTAATTTTAAGAAAGCACTTGCAAAAGGTAGATATACAGTTACGCTTAGCGATAGGAATGGAAATTATGTACCGATTTCAACGACTTTTAATGTTTACACAGAGACAATGCCGGTAAAATATAATGAGGATGATAAAAATCCGGCTGTGGTAAAGAATGATGATGTTGAGGAAGAAGAATTTCAGACGTATTTAAAAAATATTACTTCTGTTACAGTCAATGGAAAAGAATATGCAGCATCTGGAAAGAAAGCAGTAAAACTGATTAAAGAAGATGGCAAACTTGATCTTGAACAAGATGTATTCAAAGATGCAAAAGCAGGAGATGCATTTGCTGTAACAATTGCAGAAGATGGATATCAGCCGTATACATTTACTTATAAAGTGCCTGGAGAAGACAGTGAATATTCTTATGTTTATGTTGGAATGAGCTGGGCTGAGTATTGGGCAAATGAAGGGGTGTATAATGCAGGAAGCATAGAAGCGTCAGATGTTAAGGATTCACGTGATGAATATGATAAAGGTGCGTTTGACACTGTTACAAGAGCTACAACAAACCATGGACTTCACAGAGGAAGTTTTCAGTGTACTGCAGTGATTGAAGACACTGAGGGTGAAAAACATTATTTGTCACATTGGGAAGGTAAAGATCAGGCAGTGATGACAGATGGTACGACTTATACTTATGCAAAAGGTGTATTTACAGCAAAAAATGGAAGTTCATTTACGCAGAAAGATTATGAAGTAACAGGGCTGAAATATGTGCCGGTTAAGGTAAAAACAGCAGATCTGGATTCATTGAAAGTAAAATATACAGTCGTAGAAAATGGTGGAACATTACAGGGCGGATATGGAGAAGTAAATCTGAATTCATATTCAGTAACTGCAAATGTAACAGCAAACACATATGGACTGAAAGAAGCAGTAAAATCCGGAGATGGATTTACATTTACAGCAAGAAAGAATGAAGGAACAGATTCCGGAATTAAAGATCAGGCATTAAAAACCGCAACAGGTGTAGAGCCGGAAGTACAGGAAGCCAATGGTTCTTATGGAGAATTCCTTCGAGTAGACATCGGAGGCTCATATGGAGATCTTGGTGCAAATATGCAGGCAGTAACATGGACATATTATGGGAATGACAGCACATATAGCACACCGGTTATAACTTATGGAACAAAATTTGCAGCAGATAACTGGATGCATAAATCTATGGGAATCCAGCTTGGGCTGACAGATTCAATCAGATGCCAGCTGCCAGCGGGATATGATGGAACCGGTTACTGGAAATTGACAGTGAGAGCACTTGGATATGAAGATTATACCTATGAATTCCAGGCAACGGAAGAAAACATTGCAACACCGACAAAAGTATTAAATAATGTAATTGCAAAAGCAGACAAACTCAAAGAAGCAGATTATATAACTGACAGCTGGACTGCAATGCGGACTGAATATGAAAAAGCGAAGCAGGTTCTTGACAATGCGAACTCAACAAAGGAAGAATTGCAGGACGCCGCAAGTAATCTGAATGCAGCGATTAAGGCGCTGGAAAAAGTGCAATATGTTCTCATGAACATCCCATACGCAGAATTTTACAAAGCTGAAACAACAGGTAATAATATTGCGGTAGATGCATTTACTTCTGCGACAAAGAACAAGACCAGAACCAAAGGCCTTGCAGGTGGATCATACCATGAAAACGCAGACGGATCCAAGATTGATGGTATCACCTATGCAGTAAAGGTAACTTCTTCTGTAGATCTTTCAAAATACAAAAAAGTAAGCGATGACGATTCTGTAAGCATTACAGTTACAAACAGAGGACAGACAACGACCACAACACTGACTGGAAAAGACACTTTGTTTGAAAATGATACTTATGCATATTATCAGCTTAAAGATACACCTGTAAACTATAAAGAAGCATCACTTGATAAAGATGGAAAACTTGTGTTCAGTGAAGTAAAAGGTCAGGAAGCAACGAAGGTAGAAGGAGTTACAGCAAAACTTTCAACCGAATCATCTTATGGAGATTACGAGCTTGATCTTGATGGACTTCCAGAAGAAATCACATCAGACAATGTAAATGCAGTTGTAGTAAAGACAACCGACGGAACCGCTTATGGTATGCGTCATTTAGAAAATATCTGGTTAGGTACGAAACTCGCATGGAGTACCGGATTTACAAGTCAAGTACATGGTTGCCCGACATCATCTGAACATTACAAATCTATGATGGGCAAGACCATTGACAGCATTGAGTATTATACAACAAATGGGGTGTATACAATGGATATCGCAGATATCTATGTTCCTGTAAAATCAGAAACTACAAAATCAGAAGTTGCAGATGCAGACATTGCAGCAGGCAAGACTACAATCAATGTACAGCTTCCAGATGGATTTGATCCGGAATACAGTGTGGATGGACTGGATGTGTCGGTAGAAGGTAATGTACTGACTTTTAAAGCAGCGACAGAGAGCAGAGCAGCAGCTTCTGTAAAACCTGGAAAATATACACTTACTATTAAAGATAAGAAGAACAAATATGCAGATGTTGTTACAACATTTACATTGACAACAAAAGATATGCCTGCAGCATATGATGCAGAGAACAAGAAACTTGTAGAGGCAGAAGGATTTGACACAGATGCGCTTAAAGCTTATCTTGGAAATATTACTTCTGTAAATGTAAATGGTAAAGATTATGCAGCAAGTGGAAGAGGCTCCGTAGTTATTATCAATAAGGATGGTACGATCAAGACAGATGCAGATCCGTTTAAGGATGCGGTAGCTGGAACGGAATTCCAGATTACAGTAGCTTCAACAGGTTATACAACTCCTCTTACATTTACTTACAAGATAGCAGAGACTCCGGCACCGGCAGAGGTTGATACAACAGCACTGGAAGCTGCAATTGCAGAAGCTGATAACCTTAAAGAAGCAGACTACACAGCAGACAGCTGGGCTGCATACCAGGCAGCACTTCAGAATGCACGCACTGTATTGGAAGCAAAGGAAAGTCAGGAAGCAGTCAATCAGGCACTTTCTACTTTGAATGCAGCAAAAGATGCACTGGTTAAAGCTGAAGAAGAACCGGTTGCAATCAATACTGCTTCTCTTGAAAAAGCAATTGCAGATGCAAAAGCGCTTAAAGAAGCAGACTACACAGCAGAAAGCTGGAAAGCACTGCAGAGCGCACTTTCAGATGCCCGGAAAGCACTGGAAGCGAAAGAAAGCCAGGAAGCAGTAGATAATGCAACAAATAGCCTGAACAAAGCGATCAAAGCACTTGTAAAGAAAGGCAGCTCATCTGTAAAGAAGACAGATGGTACAACCAATGGATCCAAGACAAGCGGAAGCGATTCTGTAAAAACAGGAGATCCGGCAAGTGTACTTGGCTGGCTTGGACTTGCAGTTTCTTCGCTCGGAGCAGGTATGGGCGGCTTTGCCTGGAAACGCAGAAAAAGAAAATAAGACTACACGATAATTTGTAAAAAAGAATCAAATTAGAATAAGAATCAGAAAGCTGACAGACAGATGAGAAAAATACATTTGTCTGCCAGCTTTTTTTTATAGGAGATTCCGAAGGAACTGCAGATTATGTAATTTCTATTACAGAAAGCTGGATGACACCGACGATCCTTATGACATTGACTTTTGTAGTATCTGCTTTTATTGCATTCTTTACAGGAACTTCATGGGGAACCTATGCGATTGTTACACCAATCTGTGTACAGATGGCTCTGAATATATCTGGTGGAGCTTTAACACCGGTCGTATATGCTGCAATAGCAGCTGTAATGGGTGGAGGATGCTTTGGAGATCATTGTTCACCGCTTTCTGATACCACGATTTTATCATCACTTGCAACCGGATCTGATCATATCGATCATGTAACGGCTTTTTTTAATTTCTTGCTATTTTTTTCCCCGAAATGTATAATTTTTGGTAAAAGTATGATTTTTTGCATCAAAAGTATAGTTTTTGATAAATTCTTTATCATGTCTTATCTAAAATAAGAAGTAGGAAGATTATCAGGAATGGGGAAAATGGTATGAAATTATTAAAACTTGTGATTGTAGATGACGAACCAATCCTTCTGCAGGGACTGGTTAAGACGTACAACTGGAATGAGATGGGATTTGAAGTTGCCGGTCAGGCACAGAGTGGGGAGCAGGCAATCGAAGTGATCAAAAAAGTGAAGCCACATGTCGTACTGACGGATATCCGGATGAAACAGGTTTCCGGTCTGATGGTGATGGAAGAGATCCAGAAGACAGAGCTGGATCCGGTTTTTATTGTGCTCAGTGCGTACCGTGATTTTAATTATGCACAGCAGGCGTGTGATCTTGGTGCATATGCATATCTGCTGAAACCAATCGAGGAAGATAAACTGCAGGAGACCATGCAGGGCGCATACCAGACCTGTATGGAGAAACTGGAGAGCGAAGAACGTTATGAAAGCTGGGAAAATATGATCCGAAAAGATTCCACCAGTTTTCTCCAGGTTGTTGTACAGAAATATTTACAGAATAAAATTTCCTATGAAAAGGTGCAGGAAGTATTTGCGATCTTGAAAGATGTGATCGAAGAGGGCGACCGTTTTATTGCAATGTGTGTGGATCTTGATCTTACATATAAGATTACGGATGCACTGAATTACGAAGCAGCCAGGCTGGAATTGATACAATCTCTGGAAGAAATGTTTTCAGAGCGGTATTTTTTCTGGCATTTTGAAAAGGCAGAAGGTTGTCATGTATTTCTGATCAAGACAAAGGAAAATGCGACAGTGCGCGAGATTGCGCAGATTCTGGAACAGGTTAAAGGGGAACAGAAAAGTCCGGTTACTGCATCGATTTCCAAACCGTATAAAGGACTGGATGGAATCCGCCGAAGTTACGAAGAGGCGCAGGGACTTTTCGAGCCAATCTGCAGCAATGCCACAAATGAGAATACTTTTCCCATACCTGTGAAAAAGGAAGAAAAAGCGGCAAAAAGTGATTGTGAAGAGGCAGGACTTACGATCGTCAATGCTGTTCGGAAGAATACGTTTAAAGAGTTAAAACAGGCTTTTATTGTGTTGATCTACGCACTTCCACATGAGGAAGAGTTACAGATCCGTTATATACATAAGGTTATGCTGCAAGCGGAGATGATGCTGAACGATACTTACGGAATGACGGAAAAACTGCAGAAACAGTTCCGAAATTATTATTCGAATATGGAGAGTCTGACAGCAGCACAGGCGGTAGATGTCAGTTATAGGATCCTCGGAGAAGCAATTGAGGAACGGGAAAAATATGCAGAAAGCGGAGAAAATAAATGTGCAAAGGAATATATGACAGTGGCACTTTCTTATATCGGTGAGCATTTGCAGGAGGAAGAACTTTCTATTGTTCAGGTGGCAACGCAGATTTATCTGAATCCGGTATATTTCGGGCGTGTATTTAAAAATACATTTCATATGACCTTTAAAAAGTATCTCTTACAGCAGAGAATGGAGAAAGCAAAGAGACTGATCCAGGATGGATGTGAGAGTATAGGAACGGTATGTGAGCAGGTGGGAATCAGCAATGCATCCTATTTTTCACATTTATTTAAAGAATATACAGGAAAATTACCGAGTGAATACAAAAAGGATTACGAAGAATGAAGAAATGGGTGATTAAATCCGGAATACAGAGAAAATACCTTCGATATATAATGGGGCTGTTGTTGCTGGCAATTTTGCTGTCAAGCATCGGTGTTTGGATTTATGTAAGGCAGAGTTTGACCACAGAGGTTACAGATAAATATGAATTTTTAAATGAGAAGATGGGGCTGGCTCTGGATACACTGTCAAAAGAGGCGGATGAAGGGACAGCAGAATGTATTACTTACGATCAGGTTCAGGAAAGTCTGAAAAAAGCTTCATTTGCAGATGTGGAAAAGAACTCTCTTCAGAAATATTTTGCCTATATGAATCTGGATCATGTGGCAGAATACTGCTATGTGGATAATAAAAATAATGTTTATGCCAGATCCTACTCGCATATTGATTATGAAGATTTTTCAGACAGCCATCTGGAAGATTACATGGGAGATTCTTATGCGAAAACACAATGGTTCTGGGCGAAGGATACTCTGTTTGGGACGGAGAAAGAAGCATTGTTTATCGGAAGATATGTACACAGCATGGAATACGCCAGCAAACCAGGACTGCTGCTCATCAAGATGAATGACGGCTTTCTGGAAACGATACTTGGAAAGGATCGGAGTATGACAGATGAAGTGCAGATCGGAATTCTGGATAAGAAGGGAAATTTATGCGCTGCCTGGTGCCCGAAAGGGACGAAGATTTCGGATGCGGTAAAACAGGAAGTCTATAAGATCAGCGCACAGGAAACGAGTGGTATTCTTGCAAAAAGCCGGAGAGTGAGCGGTGGTGTCTGCTCCATTTACAAAGAAAGCAGCTCTGAAATGACGGTGTTCACAGTCGTTCCGTCGAGTGTAATGACGCAGGGAACGATGAGGGTACTTACGGTGCTGATCGGGATTTATCTGTTTGTGGCAGTGGTAGCGGTTGTGATCAGTATCTATTTTTCCAAGCGGTTCACCAGTCCGATCCGGGAGATCAGTGAAGAGATGACACAGTTTGACGGAAATGATTTCAGTCGCCTGATTGAACTGAATACCAATACAGAATTGGATCAGATCGGACATTCCTACAATAAGATGCTAAAAAATATTGAGAATCTTCTGGCAGAGATCAAAGAACAGGAAGGGGTGCTCAGACGGACGGAGTTGAACATGCTTCTGGCACAGATCAACCCACATTTCCTTTATAATACGCTGGATACAATTTACATGCTTGCGCGGATAAACGGAGAAGAGACAACCATGAAGATGATTCAGGCACTTTCCAAATATCTGCGTCTGTCACTCAGCAAGGGCAGTGATATCGTGACGGTGGAGGACGAACTGGAAAATGTAAAGAGTTATATGGAAATCCAACAGATCCGGAATGCAAATCTGTTCCGGTATGAGATTGAGTGTAAGGTGGAAGAGAAGAGTACGTGGATGCTGAAGCTGATCTTGCAGCCACTTGTCGAGAACGCGATCAAGCACGGATTCTGCGAAATTTATGAGAATGGTCTGATCCGGATTGAGATTGCGAGGGAGGATAGCCAGCTGAAAATCGTGGTATTCAATAATGGGAAGCCGATTGACCGGGAAATGATGGAAAAGATCAATGCCTTAAACGGGCATCCGATTCTGGAGGCGAAAAAATGCTTCCAGGATAAGGAACACGGATATGGAGTGGTGAATGTACTGACCAGACTGCGGCTGAAATATGGAGAGGATGTGCTGTTTTACTATGAGGCAGAAGAAAATGGAACCCGGTGTACAATCCAAATTCCGGATGACGGAAAGGAGAAACGTGATTTATAGAAAATATTTGCAATCGGTGTTTTGTATCGCACTGGTTCTGACAGTGCTGACCGGATGTGGTAAAAATACGGGGCAGACAAGCCGGAGTACAGAAAAAAAGGAGATTGATATTCCGATCATTCTGACGGTAGATCCGACTTCCGGCAAGAAAACGGAACAGGATGTCGTTGATGCATTTAATGAAGAATATGCCGGTACGTATCATATGCAAGTGGAATGGATCATGGAGACGGAAGAGGAATACCGAAAAAATCTGAAACGGTTAAATGTCACAGACGAGCTTCCGGCTGTGATCTATGATGTGCGCACCCTGCCGTCCTTTTATCAGATGATGGTTGCGGATGGACGGATCGAGAATCTGAGTCCGTATCTGGAAGAGGATGAAGAGTGGAGGAATATGATCGAACCGGCGGTGATGGAAGGCTGTACGGATGAGGATGGCAATATCTATCTTGGACCGATCAGTACGGCGGCATTTGCGTGCGCCGGCATGTTTTGGAATCCGGAGCTTTTTGCGGAAGCAGGGATTGAGAAATTCCCGGAGACATGGGAAGAATTCTGGGACTGCTGTGACCGGCTGCAGGCAAACGGAATCACACCGCTTGGACTTCACACTGAAGGAACCGGCTGGGCGCCGATGCTGATTGCAACAGCAGAGGCAGCACACACGGAAGAAGGCTATGCATTTATGAAAGAGCTTCTCCCAGAAAGCTATTCCAATGATACCGGTCTTGAAATTGCAGAAACCTTGCAGAAATTGTTTCGGTATACAACAGAAGATGCAATTCATGCTGACTACGATGTAGCATACAATAATTTTGTCGCAGGAAAGGTGGCAATGATCCCGAACGGATACTGGATGATCGACCAGTTGCCGGAAGAATGGAAAGAAAAGGTAAGATTTTCCGCATTTCCGGGAAATAAACTGATCGCCTCACCGGAAACCTTTGGCTGGGCGGTGGTTTCCACTTACAGCGAGGAGGTCAAAGAAGGAGCGGTTGAATTTTTGAAATTTCGCACGAAATTCAATCTGGAAGAGAAGAAAGAGCTGATGGACAAGAACGGACGCACTGAAATCAGCCAGCTCCTTCAGGATTATGTAAATGCCTACAATAACAATCCGCAGATCGTTCCGAACTATCAGGTGAAATGGAACTCCATCCTTCAGGAAGAGACGATCGGGGAGTGCCTGCCACAGCTTGCCGCCGGGAAAATGACGCCTGCGCAGATGGTGGAGACTGCCGACGAAAGTATCCGGGAGTATGAGAAAGAGAGATGATGGGAGGAGAAGGCTGTTGGTGTCATTTTATCAATAACAAATTTTTTACATTTCGAAAAGTATATTTTTTGTTAAAGGAGGTTTGCGATTTGTTACAGTCTTTGATTGGATTCTTGCTATTATTTAAGCATAGAAAAGAAATCCAGACGAGGAGGAACGGAAATTATGAAAAACAAAAAAAGATGGCTGGCACTGGGGCTGGTAGGAATCATGACACTTGGATGCTTTGCAGGATGTGGAAGCAAGAGCGATGGCAAGAGTGCAGACGGTAAAGGGGACAGCAGCAAAGGATCTGTATATTATCTGAACTTCAAACCGGAGCAGGATGAGCAGTGGCAGCAGCTGGCAAAGGATTACACAAAAGAGACAGGTGTAGATGTAACGGTTGTTACAGCAGCTTCCGGAAACTATGAAACCACTCTGATGAGTGAAATGGGAAAGAGCGGAGCACCAACATTATTCCAGGTAAACGGACCTGTAGGACTTGCAAACTGGAAAGATTATTGCTACGACTTATCAGATTCTGATATTTACAAAGAACTCACAAGTGATGATTATGCACTGAAAGACGGAGATTCTGTAGCGGGTATCGGATATGTTATTGAAACATACGGAATTATCACAAATAAGACATTATTAAAAGAAGCAGGATATACACCGGATGACATCAAATCTTTTGCAGATCTGAAAAAAGTAGCAGAAGACATTACAAATAGAACTTCTGAACTTGGATTTTCTGCATTTACTTCAGCAGGTATGGACGGATCTTCTGACTGGAGATTCAAGACACACCTTGCAAACCTTCCGATCTACTTTGAATATCAGGATGAAGGAATTAACACAACAGATGCAATCAAAGGCACATATCTTGACAATTATCGCGATATGTGGGATCTGTACATCAACAACAGCACATGCGATCCAAAGGATCTTGCTGCAAAGACAGGTGACGATGCAAGAAATGAATTCCTGAATAAAAAAGCTGTATTCTATCAGAATGGTACATGGGAATATACACAGCTGATCGATGGCGGTCTGACAGATGATGACATGACCATGCTTCCGGTTTACTTTGGTGTAGGCGATGAAGCAAACCAGGGACTCTGCACAGGTACAGAAAATTACTGGTGCGTAAATAAAGACGCAGACGAAGCTGATATTCAGGCTACATTAGATTTTATGGACTGGTGTGTAACTTCAGATGAAGGAACAAAATGTATGGCAGACGATATGGGATTCAACATTCCGTTTAAGAAAGCTCAGGAATCTAAGAATCTCTTTATCAAAGAAGACAAACAGATGACCGAAGACGGAAAGACTCCGGTAGCATGGAACTTCTCAACAATGCCTTCAGAAGAGTGGAAAAATGGTGTTGGATCTGCACTGACAGCTTATGCGGCAGATCAGACAGATGCTAACTGGGATGCAGTAGTAAGTGCATTCGTAGATGGATGGGCATCTGAATACAAGCTTGCAAATGAATAAATAAGTTGCATAAAAAG
>UMKH01003301.1_pt1 | contig 23211 bp, 18 predicted proteins | sample 1966271 | NCBI WGS metagenome assembly UMKH01 (sample SAMEA4836172, study PRJEB28245) | human gut metagenome | biome: gut microbiome; material: fecal sample | place: Denmark | collected 2008 | reverse complement strand
GGAAGTACACCACAAAAGAGTGTAACGATTGCAAAGGGTTCAACAGGAAATAAGAGCTATACAGCTAACTGGCAAGCAAATGCTTATACTTTGACAGTGAATCCAAACGGAGGCAATATCAATGGAACAACTTCTGCTAAATCATTAAGTCCACCATTGTATTATAATGGTGGAAATTGGTGGAATTTGAGTGGAGAAAAACCATCACGCACAGGTTATACTTTTGAAGGCTGGTACACTTCAGCTAATGGAGGAACTAAAATTTATAATGCTGATGGCACATGCACGAATGAAGGAACTTATTGGAAAAATTCTAGTTATGTACATACGGGGAATTTATCAGTATATGCACATTGGAAAGCTAATACTTATACAGTTACATATAATGCCAATGGTGGAAGTGGTACAATGGAATCGAGTGCTGCAACCTATGATAGTAATTTTATAACAAAGAAAAATGAATTCACAAGAACTGGTTATACATTCAATGGATGGAGTGCAAAACCTGACGGTAGTGCTGGTGGCTGGAGTTTAAATGATACAGGTGTATATGAAAGTGGAAAACCATGGAAGTGGACATATACAAGAAATATTACTCTTTATGCACAATGGAAACCTAACACTTATGCACAAATCATTCAAGCTCGTTATCAAAATGCTGATGGTACATGGGGTAGTTATTCTACAGTAAAATCTGGAAATGCAAATTATAATGCAACTTATTCATGGAGTCGGGCAGCAGACGGCACATATAAAGCCGCTTCTATTTCGTATACAGTAACGCAAGCTAATACAAAATACGTTGATGTTTATAGACAAATATATAATTTAAAAGTCACAGGAGATTCAGGTGTTGAAAGCATTAGTGGTAATGGTGATTACTATGCAGAAAGTACGGCATCTTCTACCTATAAAATCAAAGCTGGATATCATATGACAACTTTAGTTGGACAAGGACCAGATGCAGGACAAACTTGGACTGGATACAATAACAAAACGGGAACGCTTGGCGATACATGGGGTATGAGTCGCAATCGTCAGGCATATATTAACACAGCTAAAAATACTGTAAGTATTGCTTATAACACAAATGGTGGAACAATTAACTCTTCAGATTATTCAATAAATCAATGGGGTTATGTTCAAAATAAGTCGAATAACCCATGGTTCCATGTCGTAACATACGGAAGTACAGATGATCCTTATAATGCTTCTACTTTTGGATTAACACGACCAGAATATACATTTGTTCGTTGGCAGAACGAAAAGACGGGAACAAATTATGACCAAGATACTAAGTATGACAGTACTGCATATCAAGGAAGTAGCAGTTCTCAGACAACGGCAAATACGGCTTCTGTAGATTGCTATGTTAAAGCTATATGGTCTTTAAATACGTACTATTTCGATTTGAATGGATATTTAGACGGTGCTAGTTCAGGAAATATTTCAGGATTTGGTACATGTGATATCTATATGAATGGTACTCTTGTTGCAAATGATGTATCAGACTTCTATCAACAGTATGCATATGGAACAAAATATGAAATCAAAGATATAAAGACTGCGACAGGAAAGCAGTATTTAGGAGTTTATAGTGGATCTTTAAGCGGAACTATTACGGGATATACTGCTACATCTTTGAAGTTCAAAACAAATTCAACAACAATACATTTTGATGCCAATGGTGGAAGTGGGGCTCCTGGTAATCAGACAAAGGTTGCGGGACAAACATTGACATTAAGTTCGACAAAACCATCTCGTAGTGGATACACATTCCGAGGTTGGAAAGAAATCACAAAGACGAACAAGTATTATCAACCAGGATCTTCCTTTACGAATGATTACACTGGGCAAACCATAACAATGCGAGCTGTATGGGTTAAAAACAGTGGAGACTGGGGAAATGCTACACGAAGAGACTATGGCTGGTATCAAACAATGAATAATGGTAAATACGCAGTATCTCACTGGATTTACTATTATATTGATACAAATGCACGACAAATTCGTGTTGTTGATAATCAGAGATTACAGTCATTAACCAACCGACATGCATATTACTATGGTACAAACAATGGATGGCAGTTAAACTATGATAGTGGAATGAATGATATCCAATATGGAAGAGTGTATGATGCATGGGATGAATTCAATGCTCAGTATGGGGGTGGTTCCAATGCGGGTGTGCATCCTGTAGCTGCTATTTACAAGTATAATGATGATGGTTCGTTACCAGCTATCAACTTGTACTCGCAGATGATTATGAATATTCCTGGATATAATGCAAGTTACTACGGATTTATCCAACAAGACTGGAAATTGTGCCAAATTCAAGGGTTATTCCCTAAAATCAGTCCGTTATATTCAGACGATGTAAGCAATATGCCACAATTGTCAAGTGAAGGAATGGATGATGAAACAATGTTTGATGGTGCTAAATCAAAACAAAAAGTAGAGGAAATCCCTGAAATCATAGATGGTGATATCAATAGTGGTATTATCGAATCAACAATCAAAAAGAGTGATATACCAAATGTTGATAAGCAACCAGAAAAAGCTGCCACATTGCCATACGGTAGTGCAGCGTGTGGAGATGACAAAAAGGGAATTCGTACAGAGCCTACAACTGGTGATGGTGGTTTGAATTAGCATGACTTAAGGTGGATTAAAATCCACCTTTTTTATGGGCTTTGTAATCTATAAGAAGGGTTGTTAGATGAAAAAAGGCGAGGGTTCTTAAGGAATGATAATGTTGTACATTGAGAACAAATTGAAATATGGATATACATTGTAGATGTTCTTAAAGGTAGAGAAAATTGAGAAACGAAAGAATAAAGAGGTAGATGCGAAGCATCTGCTTTTTTGTGGTGAGCATACTGCGAAGCAGCTTTAGTTTAAGGGTATCATTATCCTCCTTGTGTTTGATGAGGATGGCTTGATGATAAGGATGGCAACGATGCCATCTTTTTTGTTAGAGAAATAACACAAAAATAAAAATGGGGCGAAATGGTGGCACTATATAGATGAGATAAAAGATGGACTTGAAAAGTAATATTATGAAAACACACAAAAGACGTAGTGTATGAAATGGGGAACATTACATAAGAGTCTCATCTTGAAAAGAAAAGGAAGGGATAGGTATGACGGTACTTCAAAATGGGAATATTCCACCACCAAAATCCATAAGTGAATTGAGTTAAATGAAAAATGAAAATTTAAAATATGAAAGGAGAACGCTATGCGTAATAAAAATATCTTTAAATTAGTGGCAATGTCATCCATGGCTTTGTCTGGTATTCTTTCAGGTGTTGTCCCAACTACGATTACACCTGTTTATGCGATGGAAGGTTCTGTGTCAGAGACTGTTGGCACTCCAAAAGGAGTTGCTACTCTTGGTGGAGGCGTTGGTGCAATCACAATCACACCACAAGAAAATCAATCTTTAAAAGGAAAGTCGTTTAGAGTTTATAAATTGTTTGATGCAGAAAATGCCGACGATGAAGAAAGTATCAATTATACATTCAATGATACATATAAAAAAGCTTTACAAACTGTCGTTGGAAAGAAAATTGGGAAGCAGACAGATAAGGTGACTGAATATGACGTTATTGATTATATTCAATCATTGAACAACAATGTTGTTGAAGGAGCACAAACAAATCAGAGTCAAGAAGGACGATACAGTGCCTTTAGATATTTTGTTGAAAAACTTCGTGATGAAATCGTAAAAGAAGGAATCAAAGGAACTTTGGTTAAGGTGTCTGAAGTGCAGGATACAGGGTCTGTAAAACTTACTGGATTGGATTATGGATATTATGTAACCGATGAAGTTACTACAGTAAGTGGTACACATAGTGCAGCATCTTTAATTATGGTGAATACTGCAAATCCAAATGCGACTGTACAAATCAAGTCGGATTATCCAAATCTAGTAAAGAAAATCGATGAGGATGATAACAATGTTGGATGGAATGATGTAGCCGATTACGAAATTGGACAGACTGTTCCTTATAAATATGAGACATCAGTACCTAATATCAATGGATATCATACATACTATTTTGCATTCCATGATGTTATGGATAAAGCATTAACATTCGATAAAGGCTCTGTGTCTGTAACTATTAAGAACGATAAGAAAGTTTATAAACTTTCTCCAAATGAATACAGTGTTTTAGAAAATGAAGATGGTGAAACATTTAAAATTGTTGTCAACGATTTAAAAGCAATCGTGGATAGAGAATTTGATGAGTTGAATGCTTTGGGCGAAAACGAGTATGGACAAAAAATTACTGTAAAATATAATGCACAATTGAATGATCAGGCTGCATTGGATACAGGACGTCCAGGATATGAAAACAAGGTGCGTTTAGAGTATAGTAACAACCCTGACAATGATGGAACAGGAGATCACGGCTATACACCTTGGGATACCGTTGTAGCCTTTACTTATAAAATCAATGGTTTGAAAATCAATAATCATAACAAACTCCTAAAGGATGCTAAATTTAGATTGTATTCTGATGAGGCATGTACAAAAGAAGTGTATGTCAAAGAATATAATGGAGCTTATAACGTTATTAACCGAGATGCACTTGGTGGAACAGATTATGAAGGTGGAGCAAGACCAGAAGATGCAGTGGAAATGGTGTCTGATAAAAAAGGTGAGTTTAAAATCTATGGATTAGACCAAGGAACTTATTATTTAAAAGAAACAGATTCTCCTGCTGGATATCGTGAACTGTTAGATCCAATTCGAATCGTTATTAAACCAACATTTACAACAGATCGTGATACATATGTAGAAGGTGAAGGAGCTACTAATAAAATTCTACAAAAATTGGAAGCTACCGCATATGTGAAAGAATTTCAACAAGGTGCTTATCATGAGTCAACAACGGATTTGAAGACAGATGTTGATGAAGGTGCTGTCAATATTACAGTTGTTAACAAGGTAGGAACAAAACTACCTATTACTGGTTCTTCATTGACATTGATTTGCCTTGGAGCAGGTGTCGTAACTGTGCTAGGTGCTTCTAAAAAGATGAAAAAAGAAGAAGAATAATTATAAAACATGCTTATGGGAGTAGGAAGTCCTACTTCCATATCCTTGCTATGGAGGAAAAAGTGAAAAAGTATAAAAATCGTATTGAAAAAATCAAGAATCGTTTCCTTTTAGCTTTTGGAGTGTTTCTTTGCTGCTTTCCTACAATAAGCAGTATCTGTCTGCAAAAAGAGCAAGATTCTCTTGTTCAGACCTATACATCTGATGTTCATTCGTTATCTAAAGAGGAACTAAGCAGAATGTATAAGGATGCAAAGACATATAATCAAACACTGTATGCAACACAAGGGTCAAGTCTAGCTAATGTGGATTACAGTCAACTTTCAGAAGAAAACTACAAAAAACAATTGTGTGTGACTGCCTCTGGGATTATGGCCAATATAGAGATTCCATGCATTGATGTGAGTCTACCCATCTATCATGGGACGGATGATGATGCATTAAATAATGGTGTTGGACATTTAAAAGAGTCGAGTCTCCCTGTTGGTGGAAAAAGTACAAGAAGTATTTTGACAGGGCATAGGGGATTGCCAACAGCAAAGCTGTTTACACGATTAGATGAGCTTGAGAAAGGTGATTTGTTTTATATACATGTATGTAATAAAACACTTGCTTACAGGATTATGAAAATAGAAATCATCAAGCCTGAAGAATTGGATAAATTGGATATTAAAGAAGGAAAAGATTTAGTTACTTTGGTTACTTGTACACCATATGGAATCAACACAAAACGATTGATCGTGACTGGAGAAAGAATTCCATATAATAAAACGACAAAACAAAGTATAAAAAAGAAGAACCTGTCAATACGAGAATGTACTTTCATTCTGCTTCCTCTTTTGCTTATGTTTATGATATTCATTCTGCTTGTTGTAATAAAAAGAAAAAATAGAAAGGAGAAAAATCCTAATGTTCAATCATAAATTGAATTTCAAAAAATATACTCGATGTCTGATGGCAATGGGAATGTCGGTATTAGGATGCATAGGAACTGTTGATGGAACAATGGCATATGCACAAGAAATCGATGATGGACCTGTAATCGGAGATTTAACTCTTCTGCCTGAAGAAGATCTTACGAAAGTGCCAGTAGATGGATTAGGTTCTATTACACTGCAATTAACGGATTCGATGGATGGTCTGTCCAAAGAAAATGTTAAATTTAATATCGTTCAAGTGGCAACGGTAAAAAATGGAAGTTACCAACTAGTTGACCGTTTTAAAGACACTCAGGTTGATTTAAATCAAATTCAGAATGCAAATGAATTGGATGCTGCTTCAAGCAAACTTCATGCTGCATGGCGAAATGAGAAAGATAAAATTGAAAAATCATCTGAAAAAGTTGATATAGAACCGACAAAGAATTCTATGAAACAAGATAGTTTTGCTGAGGAAACTGAACTAGAAAAAGCAGAGTTTCAAGATGAGATTATTAAGACGGATGCTGAAGGTGTTGCTAAAGCTGAAAAACTGCCAATTGGTGTTTATTTGGTCAGTGTGAATGATCCTTCCCAGTACGAGGTTATAAAACCTTTTGTGGTGGCTATTCCAACATGGAGCGATACGGATGAGGTATTTCAATATGATGTTACTGTAGAACCAAAACACAGTTCATTGCCTCACATTGCTGTGAATAAGGTAAATTCTGAGACGGGAAAAGCTATTACAAACAAACATTTTGAGTTTACAATGTATTCTGACTCTGATTGTAAGAATAAGGTACAAACGGCAGTTGGAAATCAAGCAACAGGAGTTGCAGATTTTTTAGTTCATTATGGAACTTATTACATTAAAGAAACAAAAGCTCCTGAAAAATATATTTTAAGTGATGAAATGGTGAAGGTGACATTTACCGAGGATGGATTCTACATCAATGATAAGAAAGTTGATCTTGGTGAAAATAATACCTATAGTTTCATCTATAAAAATAAGCCTATGGAAGAAACTAATACAGGTGTGAAAACACATGCAGTTCAATATGGGTTGGCAGCTTGTGGTGCTGCTTTAGTAATTGCTATTCTTGTAAAGAGTAGAAAGAAAAAAGAATAGGAGGAAGTTTATGAAAAAAAGAAAAATTGTGAGAAACCTGTTTGGGGTATTATTGGCTACAATGACTTCTGTGAATACGATTCTTCCTGCCTATGCGGAAGAAAATGTAAATATGCCACAAGAAGGAAACAGTCTATCTGTTGGGGTTGCTGGAGATGGTGTTGTTACTCTGAATATTGACAATGAAACATATACTATTTCAAGTTCGGATAAGTTTGAACAAAAGGTAAAAGCGGGGACTAATGTAAAAATGGAACTTAATGGCCAAGGTAATACAGTTCTTTCTGAATTTAATCAAGATGATAACCCTGTAGAAGGATTTAAGTCTGGAAAAAATAAATTCGAATATGCCTTTACTATGAACGAAAAGGATACTAAATTTACTGCTAAATTCAGTCATGCAAAAACTACTACCGAAAAAGTTGTCAGTGTAGAACAAAAATCGGAATCTAATACAGAGGAAGAAAAAAACACAGAAACAACAGAAACAGATCCTAATATTGAATATTTCAAAGAAAATGTTAATCGAAAGTATACAAATGTATCCAATCAATTTGATAAAGAAAATATTGTCTGGGTTAAACAGACATTAGTCAATGGAAAAAACATTTCTGATAAAGATTCTCTAGATACAATCATGACGGATATTCATAAAACAATGAAGGCATTCCTAAATATGGTTGATAATTATGTATATGCTTATAATCTGGATGATAATTCGGATTACTATGTTGTAAAAGCAAATACGATGCAGGATGATAAGTCGGCTACAGTTCGTGAGGCCGTTTTTGCAAAAACAGATACAGATGCCAATGTTTATGATGATTGCATTTATGATGAAAATACAGGTATAGCTTATATTCCTAAGAAACATTTTATTAATGACGAAGGAAAAAAAGCAGCTATGAATGTACAAGTTCAGTTTATGCAGGTTTTAAACAGTAAAAAAACAAAATCTGAAGTCGATGTTCAAATCGATGACGGAGATACTGTAACCAACAAAGAGGTTAAGGCTCTTGCAACGGATATTTCTACTGAAGTAAAGATTGCTGATCCCAATAAACTAGAAGCAAAAGATATCAAAGTTATGATCAATGGTGCTCAGGCTTCAAAAAATGACTGTTCATTTGATTCAGAAACAGGAAAACTATATGTAAACAAATCGCCATCTATGATTGAAAGTTTACAGGTAGAAACAGATACTTCTGCTTCCGATGCAAATGCTATTTCTGCACAAAGTGCTGAAGATGAATATGGAATTGCAACATGTGCAACGGATTCAAATATCCCTACCTATCAAGATAGGCGAGGAACTACTCCAGTTATTAAGGTTAAAGGAACACCTCATGCTGGTTTCACATGCTCATGTAAGCTACTCACAGGTTATGCTGCAATATATGACAATGCTGGATATGTATATGGAACATATGAATCTTCTTATTCTGATTCTGCGGCCTTATCACTGATGTATAACATGGTCAATAATGGAGATATTGATTTAAATAATCTAGTACAACTGACTGCACAACTAAACTGGAATTTCTCGTTTAATCCTGATAAGGGAGGACAAGGCTTGAATATGACAGACCCATGGGGAACAAAATATACTTGTTATAGCACAGGAGATGGATATATTCCATTAAAATGTGCCCATGTATCAAGTCCAAACACAGGTCATGCATATACATACAACGATGCAACACTAAATAATAATTGTGCATCCGATGTAATGATTAGTGTATTAAAAGTTGATACAGTTAATAAGCGTTTGATTATTGGTCTTACAACACCTAGTAAGAATACGCAAGCTGGATTTGGAATCTATGCATTTAAATATGAAGTAGAAGAAGAAAAAGGAAAACTTTGTATCATGAAAACATCGGCTGAGCCTGATGTGACGAATGGAAATAAGTACTATTCTGTAAAAGGTGCACAATATGGAGTGTACAAATCAGAAAGTGATGCAAAAAATGATGCCAATCGTGTGAAAACTTTGACAATTGGTAAATACAGTGCTGAATATCCAGACTGGTCTGAAGAAGTTGAATTACTTGCAGGAACTTATTATGTTAAAGAGGTCAAAAGACCTACAAATAATAGTTATGAATTAAATCCGAACATTCAGAAGGTGACTATAACGGCAGGTCAAACATCTAATATCGGATATCACAATGAATTTAATGAAAAGCCTATCTATGAAAAATTCAGACTTTATAAAAAATCGGCAAATCCATCTATGACGGATGGAAATGACAGTTATGATATTTCAGGAGCACAGTATGGAATTTACAAGTCAGAAAGCGATGCAAGAAACGATACAAATCGCATTGATACCTTGACTACAAGAGCCAATGGAGAAAGTAACGAAATTAGTGTGTCATTCGGAGATTACTTTATCAAAGAGGTTGCAAATCCAAAAGGATATGCTCTAGATTCGAAAGTGTATACAGTCGCTGTAGACGGCACGCAATCTACATATTCATTTACACCTGATGCAGAACTTGCACAGAGTTCCACTGTGGAGATGGCAATTGCTAAACTGGATGCAGAAACAAATAAAAATATTCCTCAAGGAAGTGCTTCTCTAGAAGGAGCTTTGTATAAAGTCAGCTACTATAAAGGTGATTATGCAGAAGGAGTAAATCCTGCTAAATCTGGAGTTCAACCAACACGATACTGGGTCGTAAAAACGGATAAAGAAGGAAAAGCCTATTTGAAAGACGAATATATCACAGAGAAGAGTGGTGATTTGTATAAAAACAGTGAAGGAAAGGTTGCTTTACCTTTAGGGACAGTAACTGTTGAAGAAATTAAAGCTCCTGCTGGATATTATTTGAATAAGGGAAAAGTGACTGTTCGTAAATTGAAAGGCTCAGGAACAAAGGAAAACATTCAAGAATTTGTCAAAATTGAAGACACTGAACAGGTTGTACGTTTCTATGTTGATAAGGTACAGGAAGGAACAGATGTCAAAATATCAAATGTGCTATTCCTATATACAAAGCCTGATGGAAGTACAGAAAAACTTAAAACCGATGCTGATGGACAAATCGTCTTGACAGGGCCTGAACCAGGAGTTCACTCTATAGAAGAAATTCAAACAACAGATGGATATGAAATTAACAAAACTAAAGTCGAATTTGAAGTTGTTTATAACGGAGAAGTCAAATTGTTGACTAATTTAGCCAATACAGGAATCTCTTTTGGTAAAAGAAACAATTCATCTGAAGATAAGAAAATCACGGTTGAGAATAAGGTACGTCCATATACAATGCAGATTGTGAAGACCAATCAGTTTAACAAGAAGTTAAAAGGTGCCGAATTCACAATTTATGAAGATGCAGAAGGCAAAACTAAAATTCAGACTTTAAGTACAGATGCAAATGGTATCCTACAGTTTGGAAGCTTGAAAAATTTAAAAACTTATTATTTTAAAGAAACAAAAGCTCCAAAGGGATATCGTATCCCTGAAAAAGAGCTTAACACAATGCACTCTATTCGAGTGGATGCGATTCCTGAAATAGGACAATTCGATTACTATGTCGATGGTGTGAAATATACGGCAAGTCAGACTACTGGAGATATCCATTTGGAGGGGACAAAAAATGATCGTATCGTATCGATTCACATAGTAAATATGACGGGTGTCAAGTTACCAGAGACTGGTTCTGTATGGATGATTCCAACAATTCTTTTAGGTGCTGGATGTGTTGCTCATGTTGTATATGAAGAATGCAAAAAGAAGAAAAAGAGTCAGAACAGTTCATCAGAAGAAGAAACAGAGTCAAAGAAAGATGAATAATCTATCTCTCTTTAACAAGTAGTCTATAAAAAGACTGCTTGTTTTTTTTACTTATTCTCGCACTAACTGCCATAAAAAAAGAACGTATTTGATGCATACTTATATTATGGAAAGAAATTTATGACTTTTATGAGTCAAAGGAGATATGAAAAATGATAACACGAAGTGATATTTATAAGATGGATGAGATGCAGAAAATACGGCTTGCTCTAGATCCAAAAACAAGAAAGGAAATACTGCATGAACTCGCAAAAGATAATAATCCTGTCATACGGACACTTGTTGCAAAAAATCCAAACATAGATATAGAAACACAAAAGCTGCTTCTAAGAGATAAAGATAAAATGGTGCTTGAAAATCTAGCATATAATCCAAAGTGTGATTGGAAAATATTGGATCGTCTTGCTGAACATTTTGATGGCCGAATTCGTGAAATTGTAGCAGAAAATGCGAACACATATAAAGAAACAATTAATAAATTGGCAAAAGATAAAGAGGTTTCTGTCAAAGAAGCATGCCTTGGAAGAAATGATTTGAGTAGTCTGGCTATTATTACACTTATGCATGAAAAAAACAGAAGACTACGACAAAGAGCCTTAGATTATGCACATCGTAAAGAAGATGAGTATCTTGTATCTAAGGATATGTATATGCAGATTCATAGAGCACGTATAAAAACAATACGAGATGAAGAATTCGAAAGGCCTATGTATGAGGATACATGGCAATATTGAAAGGAGAATATATACTTATGAATGAGAAAAATATTTTATTAGGAGATTATCTTGCACAATTTGGCTTTGATTATTATATTGAAGATGATTCTTGGAATGGGGAATATAGACGTACTATTGTTTTGATTGAAAAATTAGATTGTGAAATGCCACAAGCTGAGGATATACAAAGAATGTTGAATAAAAAATATGAGTGTAATTCAAAAGGGATTGAAGAAATCTATGATGATATTACTGAAAGTGTGACCTGTAAAGAAAGATGGAAAATGCACTGCTTTATGACAATGAAACATAGATATCCAGAACTTACAAGAGAACTGTCTGATCAAATGATACATAGTAGGAAATTTGTGGAAAAATATATTGAAAGTCTACCAATACGAGCTGCAATGCTGTCAAGTCCAGAATACATTTATATGGATGAAAAAGAAATCCAACGGCACTTAAAGATGGAAGATCCAAAATTGAAAACGATGCAAGAGATACATACTAGAAGAAGTTTGTTTGATAATCTGAAGAGTAACATGAAGCTTAATAAAAACAAAGTAAAAGTGAGCACATCGGAAAAACAGAGTAGTGTATTTATACAAAAAGAAGATGATTTTGATTTGGAAATGTAAAGGAGAGGAGTTCATATCGAACTGAGTGCAAAAATGAAGAACTCAAATTTAAGGAATGACTATAAGATGTTCGGTTATATGACTCAACAAATAGAGGAAGCTATAATAAAATATAAAATGCACATACGATAAGATAAAAAATGGTATAATTAAAAGGGATTTAGATTCGAAGAGAAGGAGAAAAAATTACTTATGAATGAACAAGAAGAATATTTGATGATTGATCATACTGTTGAAATAGATACAAGTACATTACCAAAGTCAGTACAGAATTTAATAAAGGATTTAGAGAAATATGATGCTGAAGATAATTGGGAAATGTATGATGGCATTTCATCTGCATTTTATGCAGTTGTAAAATCAATGTATGCGAGTGGTATTTTCTCAGCAAAACAATATAAGCTACTATTGAAAAAATATGGAGGTGAATATTAATGAAAATATATGATTTTAATAATTGTAAAGAAAATGGATTAAGATATGGTGGACATGCTGGTAACAAACTTGGAATCATAATAGATAATGAAAATTGGTTTCTCAAATTTCCAAAGTCAACAAAAGATTTAACTAGAAAGGTTGAAATATCTTACACAACATCACCATTATCAGAATATATTGGATCACATATTTATGAATCTATTGGAATTCCAGTTCATGAAACAAAGCTTGGGATTAAAAATGGTAAAGTAGTTGTTGCTTGTAAAGATTTTAGAAAAGATACAAGGGATTTTCGTTTAGATGACTATAATTCAATAAAAAATGATTATGTAGATGGAATGGAAGAAAAATTGGAATCCGTTTCTTCTAGTAGCAATGATCATAATGTTAGTTTAGAGGAAGTCGAAGTGTTGCTAAATAATCATCCTTTATTTTTAAAAAATCCTGAATTAAAAGAACGTTTTTGGGATATGTTTGTAGTTGATGCTTTAATAGGAAATAATGATAGAAATAATGGAAATTGGGGTGTGCTTGTAAATAACATTACTAATGAAACAACAGTATGTCCAGTATTTGATAATGGTGCAGCGTTTAATACAAAATCTAGTGATGAACAAATTCAAAAAATTATGAATGATAACAATAGATTTGAATCAAGTGTTTATAAATCTAGAATGTGCATCTTCGTGGAAAATGACAAACAATTGAATCCTTTTAAATATATTGAATCTTTGAAAAATAAAGATTGCGATGAAGCATTAATGAGAATTGTTCCAAAGATTAATGTTGAAAAAATCAAAAAAATGATTCATGAAATACCAAATGAAGTTGATGGTATTCAAGTTATTTCGGATATACGAAAAGAGTTTTATTGCAAATGTGTTGAATATCGTTATGAAAAATCGTTATACCCAACATATTTAAAAATCAAAGAGATGATTCTTGATAAATCCTGTTCAAAGGTCATAAAAGAAGAGCAAAAAAGCAATAACAAGGATTCTTTAAATATTGACTTAAAGTACTTGAAAAAACGAGAAAAAGCAAATCAGAAAGAGAAAAGTCAAATAAACAAAGATGTACATGAATAAGGTGGCAACGATGCCATCTTTTTTTGACTCTTAAGGGTAGTAAAATTTGGTATATTTAGAACAATTATTGCAAAATACAATACATGAAATGGTTCTTAAGGGTAGTGAAATGGTATGATTAGAATGGTTTAAAGTGTAAAATTATGTTGTAGATGTTCTTAAAGGTAGAGAAAATTGAGAAACGAAAGAATAAAGAGGTAGATGCGAAGCATCTGCTTTTTTTATGGAGTGGGTGGACTGCGAAGCAGCTTGCCTTTTGCTCAGTGGTCGCTCTTAGATGTGCTCTTCTTCTTCAACATGGTTGGAGAGACTTAAATGTGTTGTATAAATCTTCAATTTAGTGTGTGAAATTGTTGTAAGACTATTAAAAATAAAAAAAGGGCAAAAAACGAGTAGACTCTTTTATGTGCTAAAAAACAGGAGGCAACTCATAAATGAAAAAAAGAAATACAACTAAGAAAATTATTCCATGTATTTTATCTGGAATGATGCTATTATCAGGATTTACACAATATGTATATGCAGACGAAGTAGACAATGAACCAATCATGAGTGATAGTTTCACTGATAATCTAGATCAAGCGACAGAAACTGTAAATGTAAATACTACAACAGATGAAAACTCTGTTGTGATTGAAGATGTAACAGATACAAAAGATGAGGTAGGTAACAATCCATCAAGTGCTGGAACAAATAACATGAATTCAAATGGAGATTCTACAGGTACACCATCAGATAATGGAATCGGTGATGGCAACGATTCTAATTCAGAGTCATCATTGCCAAAAGAAGATGCACCAAAGAAAGATGAAATTACTGATTCTGACAAAAAACAAGATGAAGAGCAAAAGAATACTGATAACAATACCACAAGTTCCGAAAATAAAGATACAAATCAAAGTAATGAAGGAAACAAAGAAAATAATGTAACAAAATATTCTCCAGTAATAGCAGTTCCTTCAAGTGCAACAGTAAATTATGGATATAATGAATCCTATGTGGACACATGGTATCATCCAACATTGATTAATGCTTTAGGGTATACGGGTGAAGTAAAAAATGCAATTAAATTAGATAACTATGTGACAGGAAATTGGAATCAATTTACTATCGCAAGTAATCCATTCCAAAGAGGACAATGTACTTATTTTGCATGGAGTCGATTCTATCAAGTATATGGATACGACAGTGGAGCAAGAGGAAATGGAAAAACAAATGCTGCTGAAATCGTAAAAGCACACAGTAGTCAATTTAAATTGAGTAGTACACCAGCCGCAGGTGCTGTATTCAGCTATGAGAAAAACTCTCTTCTTCCACAATGTGGACATGTAGGATTTGTAGAAGCTTATGATGAAAAAACTGACACAATCTATATTTCTGAAGGGAATGTAACAATCAATGGGACATCAGGAAATATTTATATTCACAAGATGAAGTTTAGTACTTTAAAGAAAATGTATCCTGATATTGTGTTTGCAGTTCCTAATCAGCCTGTGCTTTCGAAAATAGAAGGGACTATTAGTAATAAAAAAGCATATGGATTAAAGAAAAAGGTTAGACGAGTTTATACAAAAACAGAATGGAAACGAATCAAAGCAAGTGTTAACAAAAATTTACACAAAGTTTAGATATATTTAGCAACAAAATGACATTAAGTATATTTTAGGGCTGACATTACGTATATTTTATGTTATACTAACAATGTAATTGTTAACCCACAATTACCTCAAATTTATTTATTCAGTCAAAATCCAACTCTGAATGAATATATATTCCCATTTCCTTTCTAATTCGAGTGCTATAGGAATTACCCTTCTCAAACCGTAGCAAAGCACTTAAACTAGAAAAAAAGGTTAGGTATGACCTATAACATACCTCTTTCCTTGGAAGTTTAGCTCAGTCGGTAGAGCAAGTGGCTGTTAACCACTAGGTCATAGGTTCGAGTCCTTTAACTTCCGCCATGTTTTTAAATCCTATTTAACATGAAAATATATTTAACTCCTGTAGTCGATGTTTTCATTCTAGGTAAATCTTGTGAGTGACATTAGTCCTGCCACTCGCACCTCCCACAAACGAGCATTCATTTCTTGAATGCTTATTATATACTTCAATCAAGGGCACGAGCTTGTGCGAAGTACCTTTAGACAGGCAATGGTGTTTGGTTCTTAGGGTGGCACGAAACATCCTCACCATAACTTGTGGCAGTCATATTATTAAATAGATTGTTTTTGCTTTAAATCCTAAAACATTTATAAGTAAATAGAAAGTTGATTTTCCGCAGATGCATGCCATTGAAAAGCAATTGAAAAGCATCGGCTGACTTAGAAAAAGCAAAAGAATCTTTCCAGAAAGTTCACAAAAAAACGATTGCAAAAAGACTATGGAAGAATGTCCTGAGCCTGCCAACATGAAGATGCTAGTTGCTAATATAGGTGCAAGTCCTATAATCTTCACCCTATCGAATCTGAATGAATAATAGAATGGAGGAATCACACCTTCTACTTCTAAACATTCAGACAAAATAAAAGTTTGTCTCTTTTTAAGAGAATGTCAGAAGAGACAACACATGTACACTATTCAAGTAGCTTTGAAATCTATACAATACCTTACTTTTCTATATTCAATAAGGTTGCGTTATGTGAAAAGAGTTGCTATGAAGATGGATGTATTCATGCGAGTAATCGCTAGAAAGGAATCTCCTTTTTAAAGACTATTGAGATCCTTATACATGTACATGTTATCCTTTATCACGTGGCAATGACCGAAACCCACTATGTGTGGGCAGAGCTGTTTTTGACGTGAGCAGCTCAAATTTTATGGAACGGTGATTCTAGATACATGGGTTTGATTCCTGTGAGTTCCACCAATATTGGTTGCACTTATTACGTATACGGTGTAACAACTGGGCAGAAGATTCAAAGGCCAAGCGAATCAACTGCACATTATCTAACAAAGAAAAATAGTTCAAGTGAAAAGAAGATGCAAATTGTCAAAGTAATAGATGCTACACAAGAAAATGCTGCGACTTCTTTTCCCATGATCTTAGGGACAGATTGGTGAGAGTCTGTAGCCAAAATAGGTGCAATTCCTATAAAGATCACCCAGTTAATTCTCTTTCTTAATTTATACAACTAAATGTATGGTCTAACATATGCCATTTAAAGGGGAAAACTCATATGTTTTGATAGCATCTCAACCTAATTTGCCTTCTTCTATTGAGTGTTAATTTGTGTCAGGTGCTATTTCACATTTAAAAAAGTCTATAGTATATGTTGAAAGACTCATACATTATTAATCTGCTATAGACTCTTTCTTTAGATATTCATCAGTCCTTATGGATTGTTAAATATAGGCCGGCTTCGGGTCTTTAAATAAGTACGGTGACGTATATAAAGTGGGAAACTGCGACTTATCCATTCGTTGGATGAGTTTAACGGAAAGCCAATAGAGTAAGTGTCCTGCCTACAGTTCAAGTGCCAAACTGGTGGAGAACCACTATCATCAATCAGAATTGATGAAACGGTGGGATAGGAATGTTGAAAAAAGGTTCTATTAAAAATAACCTTGGAAACAAGTGGTTTGCTCGTTGATGCATGGTACGAATCTCGCAAAAGGTAAGTGCTTTGTATATTTATCTTTGATATCTCAAGTTGAAAGACAGGTGGATAAGGTAAAAGGAAGTCGATAGCAAGACTTGCAGAGTGGCGATCAATGGGTCGTGTTCAAAAGGTACGAATGTTGAAATGTACACCTCGTCGCTCATACAAATACAGTCACATTTTTGATAAACTATCAGAATAAATGGACGGAATTGAAAATTCCAAGTCTAATTATTATAAAAAAGTAAAGAAAGCAAAAGTGTGTGCGACTTTGAAGAAAAAAATGGCTTATTGTTCTGAAAAATGGACACATATAAAGCTCGCAAGGCAATATATGAGAGAGTACGAATATATGCAACCGTAAGAGACTGCAATCTCTGAACCTCGCAAAGGACGATGTGTAGAAAGGAAATCTATTCTGCTTCAAAGTAAGATTTTGCTGGTTTTCACAAAATCAGTGCCATTGTTATCTACAGTTTAATCGACTGTGTGATTCGCCATTTCCAACGATGGTTGAAGATAACGTTTCAAGCCAAGAATCTCAACTTGAATTTCATTATATTGTCCTATAATTCAACGGTTAGAATGTGTGACTTATAATCGCATCATGAAAGTTCAACTCTTTCTAGGACAACCATGCCAGCTTGGCTCAATTGGTAGAGCAACTGACTTGTAATCAGTGGGTTGTAGGTTCGATTCCTACAGTTGGCACCATTCGACAGTGAAGGTTTCGTTAGTGTAATTCACATACAAGCAACGAGTAAAAGATACAGGGTTGTGGAATACAGTAGCCATGTGTGATGGTGAGAAGTCCCTAGTTCCTAATTAGTGTATTTTGACGAGGTAGCTCCTCGAAGAAATAAAGGCTTATCTTTTGTGCCGATACCGTAAGCTTAAGGTTTGTAGCGTTTATAAACAAAAGCGTGTGTCAGTTTCTAACGTTAAATAACTGCAGCACGAGCTGGAGGCTGTAAGAAAGGAAGGCAAAAACCTAGAGAACAATCCGTCGAAAGGGTTCGAGTCCCTTCAGCGTATTTGAAAGCTTTTTAGTTGGAGTGAAGCAGGCGGAGTGTTCTCGCATTTTCATGGATAGAGACAGTCAATAGAAGGTGCAATTCCTTCGCCCATGACCAAATAAATTAGCTCGTGTACCAGATTGTACAAGGAGTACCTTGACACGTAACCAGTAGGTACAAGGAGTATCGGGTACGCTATGTGCGTGTCTTGCTTAGGGGTGTGGCGAAATTGGTAGACACAATGTGTAATTTACAATCTTGCCATCCCTATATATATGTTGTGTAGTCGAACGGGTAAGACACCCTTAACGGTTCTGGGATTAAAGCCCAGACACAACGCCACACAACACCAATGATAAATTGAGTTGGTAATTAGGAGAAGTTGAACCAATCAGTTCTCCCAAAATTTTGCTCCTATGGTGGAATAGGTAGACACGTCGGTTTAAGGAGCCGATACTTTCAAGTGTAAGAGTTCGAGTCTCTTTGGGAGCACCAAATGCAGACATAGTTCAAAGGTAGAACAGTGGTCTCCAAAACCATTGATATGGGTTCAATTCCTGTTGTCTGTGCCACGGTCTCATAGCTCAGTTGGTAGAGCAAAGGACTGAAAATCCTTGTAGCACTGGTTCAAGTCCAGTTGAGACCACCATTTTATTAAATAATGAAAATGTGAATTTTAAACTGTATCCAAGGAGATTAACTCTTTCTGTCTGTACTTATATGACTCCGTAGCTCAGTTGGTAGAGAGAAGAAATGCATGCTCATCTTATGTCGCTGGTTCGAATCCAGTCGGGGTCTTAACAATTTTAAATGTAAGAGTTCGAGTCTCTTTGGGAGCACCAAATGCAGACATAGTTCAGAGGTACAACGGTGGTCTACAAAACCATTGATACGAGTTCAATTTCTGCTGCCTGTGCCATATAAAAAGAACATGATCTTCATGTAAATATTTTTATAGCTATGGAGACATAGCTTTTTTTATTAGAATGATTAATTTTTTTTTGGAGGACTGATTATGAACGTTATGATAACTTTCATGATAGCTTTATTAGATATTGCTACTGTTACAGGTATATTTGTCATGTGGGATAATTTTGAAAAACATTTGATTTTATATCTGCTTGCTTGTATCCTGATTATTTATTTAAATGTTAGATATTATATGTTAGTAAAAAGCAAGGAAGAGAAGTAATGCTTCAAAGAATTTTATTTAGCTTCTTATATACAGGATTCTATCTGTATGTATGTACTCACTTTTCGGTGTTTGAATATGATAAAACAGAAAAAGTAGATAAACTTGATTGGGTGTTTATTATAGGAATGTCAATTCTGGTTTTTGGTATCACATTTTTGTGTTATCCAAGTATGGTACATCTATTAACAACATAAATGATAAATGAAAAAAGAATTTATTGGAGGGGTTTTAATGGGAAATGATAAGTCTATATTGATGGGATTACCTGCACTTTTAGGTATATGTGTATTATTAACAATGATGTCTTATAAATCAACAAATATTGAATATAAAATTATGTACAAAAAGTATGCTTTGTTGTTTTTCTTACTTTTTGGTGCATTCGGATATTTATATATATCATCCATTGACATAGAAGATACATATAAATATCGAGCAATTGTTGATGGACAAATTCAACATTTTTCGAAATGCTATAAAATACATGGACATAATGTATGTGAAGATGGTGAAGGCGACGGAACTTTGGTTAAAGATTATTGGAAAATAGGAGAGCCTAATGGAAGTAAGAGGAAATATATTCATTAGTGGTGTGAGTGCATTTTTAGGATTATGTATAGTACTAATTATAATGACAGATGAGACTTATAAAAGGAGATTATTACTTATGACTGATGGATTTTTAGAAAAATATGGTTTTCTTTTTTTGGGTGCTCTTTTTGTGTTTGGCATTTTTGCTATTCCAGATAACATTGATGATACAGTTAACACTTTTACCTCGAAAGAAACATATAAATATCAAGCAGTTGTTGATGGAAAAATCCGACATTTTTCGAAATGTTATAAAATACATGGACACAATGTATGTGAAGATGGAGAAGGTGACGAATCTTTAGTTAAAGATTATTGGAAAAAGGGAGATACTAATGGAAAAAACTAATTGTTATAATCGGACGGTTGGGCAAGAAGTTTTGAATAAATACGAAAATGAAAAAGAAATACCTTCGCTAAAGAATTTAATAAAAGAACTTGCAAGAGAAATTATATCAATCATTCTAGTATTTATCTGCTTAGGATTTGTCTTGTTTCTGACATTTTATATTACTAAAAAGTCGCTTTTTCTGTTCTTTCAGTCTTAAAACTAATATAAAAGAATAGAATGTTTGCAAAAGATAACTAATTCTGATAAGATATAAATGGTTAAAGGTATTTAACACCTCTAATCTTTTCTACAAGACACCATTGGAAATCCGATGGTGTCATTTTTTTTAGACACAAAAAGCGGACAATATGTGTTTATACTATTTTAAAGCGAAATGTAAACAAAATAAGATGTAAAAATAAATGAAATTGAGAGGTGACTAAAATGGAAAAAGTAGAACAAGAATATGTATATTATATTACTAGAGATATTCTGCCTGGACTAAATGGTAGTGGAACCTGCCCTAAAGAGAATTTTATAAGATGCGATAGTTATAGAGAGCCATTGTATGTCCCAACTATACAAAGAGAAGCTTTAGGAGCTGTGTATTATTCAAAGCCTTTAACAAAGGACGAAATACAGAACTACGAATTATATGCTCCATGTGATATAAAAAACATTTGTAAGATGAATGGGCTTATGGTTTTAAATTCTGATTCTGTAGTAGATCTTCAACAGGACAAAGAGCTAGATGAGCATGGTAAAGAAAATATTAAATATATTGAATTGTTGAATAGCCATATTACTCCAATACAGGAAAATGAAAGTCGATGTGTATTAGTGGAGAAAAAAATGCTATCCACGATGTATCCAAATGAAAAGAAAATTGAAACGCTTGTTACATCTTTAGATTATTTGAACGACACATTGGAGTGGGGAAACTTCGAAAATGGATGTGATATTGCAATAAACAAACAAGGAGGTTTCTGTTTGCTTGATTATAATAAGCAGGGGAAAATCACAGTCTACACTTATCATATAGTGGATTTAAACAAACAATTCGATGCAGAGCGAGTAAATTCGATTATGTCTTTATTAGAAGAAGAAGGTGTCCAAATGAATAACAATGCCTTATATGGTGAAATTCAGTTTGATAAAGAAATGGATAAGTGTATAAAAAAAGATTGTGTAGAAACTTTTAAAGAGATAAAAAAAGATAGCTTAGATAAAGGCAGTCACATTACAGATTGTAGAATCCATCACAAATCTGAGCAAAAGAAAAGTAAAACAAAAAATGTAGAAATCGAGGAACGTTAAAATGGCACAAAAAAATATATGTAAAAATTTAATGGAAGATTTTGAGTGGATTGATTTATTCGATTCCTATGTGGAAGAAAGAGAAAGACATATTCAATATATGAATTGTAGGAATAAGAATGCAATATCAAAAAACAAGGCTTCAAAGAATATGTATAAAGTGTCTGATGAAATCAGAAAGTAAAAGGTGGCAACGATGCCATCTTTTTTTTGTAAAAAAGATGTGTGAATGTAAAAAAATGCAGGTAGTGGTTGAAAGTTTTTTAAAGAAAAAAGTAAATTGAAAGTTGGAAAATAGCTATACATAAAGAAGAAATGTGATATAATATAGGCAACGATTCTTAAGGGTAGTGAAATTTGGTATGATTAGAACGTGATTCTATATGAATATTTATTGTCCAGGATTCTTAAGGGTAGTGAAATTTGGTATGATTAGAACCGGCAAAGGCTGGACAATCTAGGTATTGCAATTCTTAAGGGTAGTGAAATTTAGTATATTTAGAACCATGTGGTGCTACAGTTCCCTTCAACACGGGTTCTTAATAGTAGTGAAATTTGGTATGATTAGAACACTTTGAGTTTGGTGTATGGACTGGTACAGTTCTTAAGGGTAGTGAAACATAGTATGATTAGAACTTATGCATGATTGCAACGATGAGATTTTAACTCTTAAGGGTAGTGAAATTTAGTATATTTAGAACTAAATATACGAAGTCTACAGAAATGTATTAGTTCTTAATGGTAGTGAAATTTAGTATATTTAGAACACGAGTTGCACCCATTTCACTGAAACGGTCGTTCTTAAGGGTAGTGAAATTTAGTATATTTAGAACTTCGTATTCCACACAATCTATGAACGAATGTTCTTAAGGGTAGTGAAATTTGGTATGATTAGAACGAAAAAGGATTGCGTTATTGTTCCAATGAGTTCTTAAGGGTAGTAGAATGTAGTATGATTTAGAACGATTTGACATGTAGATTTATGTTGTAGATGTTCTTAAGGGTATTGAAATTAGGGAAACGAAAGAAGAAAGAGGTAGATGCGAAGCATCTACTTTTTTTATGTAGTGAGAGGACTGCGAAGCAGTATTGACTTAGATTAAAAAGACCCTCTCCTGTAGTGATGATGTGTGAATATGTTTATTGGTAAGTATGGATGATTTACAATGGGAATATAACTAAAAGTACAAAAAGAAAAGGCAAATGAAAAAATTGGTTTGATAGTGTGTAAATTTGTCCGTAGCAATAAAAGTGTGATGATAGTGTAGTAATAGAACATAGATAAAAGTGAAATGCGAATAATTGTATCTTGATAGAGAAGGCTATCTATATAGTCCTTTTTTTGTGCTTTATGCTTTAGTGA
>UMKH01064827.1_pt1 | contig 23926 bp, 17 predicted proteins | sample 1966271 | NCBI WGS metagenome assembly UMKH01 (sample SAMEA4836172, study PRJEB28245) | human gut metagenome | biome: gut microbiome; material: fecal sample | place: Denmark | collected 2008 | reverse complement strand
CTCGCGGTTTATGCAGTTTATATCCTTGACTATGAGCCTGTCCACGGGGTCAACGGGCTCGCTGCGGTCGATGTTGAGGCTTATCTTCTTGCCGACCATCATTTCGGTGAGCTCGGATTCGTTAGTCTCTGCGGTCCTGACCGTGCCGATGTATTCGCCCTTTCTGAGAACCGATACGCGGTCGGAGAGGGAGAGCACCTCGTGGAGCTTATGGGTGATGATTATGATAGCCTTGCCGTCGTCGCGCATACGGCGCAGGACGTCAAAGAGCTTGAGCGTCTCCTGCGGAGTGAGAACGGCGGTGGGCTCGTCAAGAATGAGTATGTCGGCGCCTCTGTAGAGCACCTTGATTATCTCAACGGTCTGCTTTTCGGAGACGGACATCTCGTATATCTTCTTGTTCGGGTCGATGTCAAAGCCGTACTGCTCGCTTATCTTTTTTATGCGCTCGGCAGACTTTTTGACATTGAATTTGCCCTCGTCAAGACCGAGGATAATATTCTCCGTTGCGGAGAACACGTCCACGAGCTTGAAATGCTGATGGACCATGCCTATTTTGTAGTCAAGCGCGTCTTTGGGGGAGCGGATGACCACCTCTTTGCCGTCGATGAAAATCTGACCGTGATCCGGATAGTAAATTCCGGCGATCATGTTCATCAGCGTTGTTTTTCCGGAGCCGTTTTCGCCGAGAATGGAGAGTATCTCGCCGCGGTTGACGGTTAGACATACATCCTTGTTGGCAACGATGCTTCCGAAGCTTTTTGAAATATTTTTCAGTTCGATTGCTGCGTTCAAGCCCACTTATCCTCCTATTTTAAATCTCAAAAGCCGATTAAGACAGGAAGGATAATCGGCTTTTCAAACTTAAAATCTTTTTAATTTAACTGCTTCAGACGGAGCGGCTTTCGTCGCCCCGTCTGAATGAAAGTTACTGCTTGTTAATCAGCCCTCATTGAGAAGAGTAATGCCGTCGATGTTGACATCGAAGTAAGGAGCGGAACGCTTCTCGGACTCGTGGAAATAGCCGTTGGAAACAACCTCGGTGTCGGGGGTGAACTTCTCGTCGGTGTCGACGTCGGCCATGTAGCTGGTGAGGGTCTTGCCGCCAACGGTGAAGGTGGAGGTGTCAAAAACATGGAGAGTGCCGGCCTTGAACTGCTCTTCGGCAGCCTTGATAGCCTCGGCAGTGCCGGGAGCGGCGACCTTCTCGTTGATGGGGGTCAGCTCGACAGCGCCCTCGTTGATGCCCTTGCACCAGTCGGTGTCAATAGCCTTGTTGTCTCTGACGCACTCGATCATGTACTTCATGTAAGGTACCCAGTTGATTCTGGAGGAAACGATGAAGGTGTTCGGGCAAGCGTCAAGAGTGGAGCCGTTGTAGGAGACGTTGGGAACGCCTGCGCTCTCGCAAGCGGTGGGAGCGCCCATGGAGTCGGCGTGCTGGCTGATGAGCTTGCAGCCTCTGCCGATAAGCAGGGTAGCAGCTTCCTTCTCCTTGGCCTCGTCATACCATGAACCGGTGAACTGGACTTCCATGGTAGCTTCTTTGCAGACGGATCTTACGCCCAGGAAGAATGCGGTGTAGCCGGACTTAACCTCTGCATAGGGGTATGCGCCGACATAGCCTATCTTAGCGTCCTTAGCCTCGAACTTGCCTTCCTTGATCATAGCGTTGAGCTTCATGCCTGCGGCAATACCCGCAAGATAACGGCCCTCGTAGATGGAAGCGAAAGCATTGTGGAAGTTCTTGAGATTCTTAGTGTGAGCCTGAGTGCCGGTAGCGTGGCAGAACTGGACGTCCGGATACTTCTCGGCAGCCTGGATCATGAAGCTCTCGTGGCCGAAGCTGTCGGCGAAAACAACGGAGCAGCCCTGCTCGGCAAGGTCGGCCGCCGCATCGAAGCAGGCAGCAGTCTCGCTGATGCCGGTCTTCTTGATGATCTCAACGCCAAGCTCCTTGCAGGCTTCCTCAGCTGCGGTGATGAAGTTCTTGTCATAAGTTGAGTTTTCGTCATGAAGGAAGATAAAACCGACCTTCATCTTCTTCTCGCCGCCGTCCTTGTTGTTGCAAGCCGCAAAGCCGAAAATGGTAGCGAGTGCAAGAACAATTGCGAGGATTCTTGTGAATTTCTTCATTTTTTGACGTACCTCCAAAAAATTTTTTATATTTATCCCGCGATGTCGGCGGGAAAAAATAACTCAGTTGTCCTGTTCTTTGAAAGTTATGCTGCCGTTGCCCATCTTCTCGATTATTGCGAGGGATTCGACTCTCGCGCCCTTCTCCTCGAGAACCTTTCTGCCGGGCTGGAAGCCCTTTTCTATTGCGATGCCGACGCCCTCGAGCTCGGCGCCTGCCTGCTTGATTATATCGATAAGCCCCGAGACGGCAGCGCCGTTTGCGAGGAAATCGTCGATAATGAGGATTCTGTCGCCCTTTTTTATGTAGTCCTTCGATACTGCGACGAGGCTGTCTGTGCCCTTTGTAAACGAGTGAACAACGGTGGAATAGACGTTGTCGCCGACATTTTTATGCGCGCCTTTTTTGGCAAAAACAACAGGCACAGAGAAATATTGCGCGGTTATGCACGCGATCCCTATGCCCGATGCCTCGATAGTCAGAATTTTATTTATATTACACCCGTCAAAACGGTGCTTGAACTCCTTGCCGATTTCCTGAAGAAGGTTCACGTCGATCTGGTGATTGAGAAACATATCCACCTTGAGAATATCGTCCCCGATCACTTTGCCGTCAGCAATTATGCGCTCCTCAAGCAGCTTCAAATCCTCGTTCCCCCTAAAGAAAAGTACGGTGAAAATACAATAATAGTATAGGGCTTTTTGGGGGTAAAAGCAAGGAAAAGTTTAAAAATCTGCATTTTATACAAACGCCGTCGTAAAAAAGCGTATAAGTGTATAAATATGTCAATTTTGTGTACAACCTGTGTCAATTTCTCTTGATGTTTCCCGCAAAAACGTAACCTGTTGTGTTTTTAAATTCTATGGCATACCACCCGTTGAGTGCGCCGATGATTTTTACGCCGTGTCCGTTTGGGAGAGTGCCGATAACGGCGGAGGTCATATTCGGCGCACGGCGGACGTTCAGAACCCCGCCCCGCGTGCTAACGGTACCCGTGGCGGGAAAAACGGGCGGATAGTACTGCACGCCGAGAAAGTCCGCGATGCTTATAACAAGGTTTTCGGCTATCGCGTCAATGTTGTCGGCTATCCACCGCGCGTCCTGCTCGTTGTCGTGGTAGGCAAGCTCGAGATAAACCGCGGGAGCCTTCGAACGTTTTAGCTCGAGCAGTGTTGTTGAGGTGCGTGTGTTCACAAGCTCGGGCTCGGGGTAAATCTCGCGCAGTCCGTTTGCGATTATATCGGCAGCACGCTTTCCCGGAGTGCTCGTCGGATAGTAGTAGACGTCCGGTCCGCGCAGAGTGCCCTCATATATGACGGGCGCGGCGTTTGAGTGCAGGGCGAGATAGAGCCGATAGTTTCCTCTGTTTCCGCGCGCGACAGCCGCCGCCGCGTTGCCGTTCGGGTCGTTCCTGCCGTAGCTTATCCCGCTTGAAGAGAGATACGGCTCCATTGCGTCGGCGAGGAGATTCATATAGTATTTCTCGCTCTCGCCGATTATATATGGATTGTAGCCCTGAGTTGAGGGGCTGAGATAGACATCGGGCATAAAAATACCTCCGCATATTCATTTACTATAAGAATATGCGAAGGAGTGTCGGTTGGTTAATTGCCTCGCTTGCGCCCAATAATAAAGTCTGATTTTGTAGGGTGCGGCGACCTCGACGCACCGCTGCCGCGCAAACGGCACAAACTCGAATAGGCTCAATCCGGCATAGGCGAGATATTATTTTGTGTTATTGATCGCTTTTGCAAATGCAACGGCTTGATCGACGAGATTATATCTCATTTCATTTGTCATTTTCCATTCCCATTTTGCAGAATTTGAATCAATTGGGTGTATATCAGAAACCATTAGCATAGCGACAGCCTTTAATCCGAGATATTTGGAAACGCTGAAGATTGCCGATGTTTCCATATCTACTCCGACAGCACCTTTATCTCGCCATAACTGTTCTTTACACAACGTCTGACGATATACGGCATCTGTCGAGACAATAGAATAGTTGCATATGCCAAGCAAAGAGGTGACGGCTTTTTGAAGGTTACCGTCCGGCTTTGAATATTCGATGTCCTCGTAATAATGAAGTGATGTTCCTTCTTCCACAAAAGCCTTTTGCGGAGCGATAATTTCACCGACATGGACGACTTCATCATATGCTCCGCACATTCCGACGGAAATAATATTTCTTACTCCTAATGCGGCGAGAGTTTCGATTGTATCTACTGCTTGCGGAGCACCGCGTCCTCCGTCCGCAAAGCATAGCTGGAATTTCCCAATCTCCCAAATTGGGCAGGAATTAAGAAATCGCGGAAGCGGTTCAGGCAGTTCTGTTGCATTATATTGCGATATGAGGTAATCCGTCGCTTTGCCCATAAAGAATAAAATTGCCGTTTCGGGCAGTTGCAAGTGACACTCGCGATGAGCGCTATGTATTTGATCTTGTGCAGTAATAACTGCTTTTGAGTCGTCTTTGGGCAAGCACCACATAATTGTCCTCCATATTGCAACTAAATCGAATATTCAGCAATGACTATAGCTCATATATCCCGTAGGGACAGCCCTTGCGGCTGTCCGCTATCGGAATCATAGCATATTCAGCAGATTTAGGCAAGTTCGTTATTAAACCGTGTGCCGGAATTACAGGCTTATAGATACCCCGATAAAAAACAGGGAAAACAGAAATTATCCGTTTTCCCTGCATGAAGTTTTATATATCCAGCGCCGAGGCGTCCTCGGTTATGTCGCTTTTTTCAAAGCCGTTTTCTCTGTCAAAATAGAACACGCTTCCGCCGTCGTTTCCGCACATGGCGGAGAAGTGGCCGTCCTTGAAGATGAGCGCCGCGCCGTCCTCAACGCCTATGCCGGAGTCGCGGCAGCCTTTTACGGCTGTCCCGAAGCTCTGCCAGCGTTCGCTGATGAAGTGCGGGCAGTAGCAGTAGGGGAGAAGCCCGATGCAGTCAACGAACATGAAGTCGCCGTTTTCGCCGCAGTCGTCATATCCCATGTCGAACCAGCACATTGCGCCGGAGCTGAGCCCCGAAAGGACTTTTCCGCGTTTATATGCCTCCCTGAGCGCCCTGTCCGCGCCGGTTGCCTTGAATGTGTTCATCATGAACTCAAGGTTTCCGCCGCCGGCGTAGACTATGTCGGTGCTCACGAGCGTATCGTATATGTATTTATCCGTGTTTTCGGGGTCGGTCAGCTTGAGCGTTTCGACTGTGCAGCCGAGCTTTTCAAAGCTCTCCCAAATAGGCTCGTCGCCCTCGGTATCGTCGTGCCCCGCGGTCGGCAGAAACACAACATGAGGATGCTCCTTGCCCGATTCGCGGACTATCCTTTCAAATATCGGCATGACCTCGCCGTCGTCATAACGGCCGCCGCCGAGTGCGATTATCGTTCCCATTTTTCCTCCGTCAACCGATAATGCTTACGTTGAAGCCGTTATCCTTAGCATATTTCTCGGCGCCGCTTCCGCTCTCGGTTATAACCGTAAGCTCGCCGACAGCCTTGAATATTTCGCCGCCGAACACCTTGACTCCGGAGTGAACGGTTATCTCGTCAAGTCCGTAGCAGTTGTAGAATGCATATTTGCCGAGTTCCTCAAGGCTCTCGGGCAGTGTAACGGTCTTGAGTGCGCTGCACTCCTCGAACGCGCCCTTTTCAAGCTTCTTTATACCCTCGCCGAGGGTGAGCTTCTCGAGTGAGGAGCAGCGGTAGAATGTGCTCACCGCAATGCTCTCAACCGTGCCGGGAATCGATATCTCGACCGCTCCGGTGCACTTGAGGAACGCGTGGTCGTCAATTTGAGTGACGCCCTCGGGGATAATTATCTTCTTTGCGCTGAAGCACTTCGCGAACGCCCAGTCGCCGATAGTCTCAACGCCCTTGGGCAGGACTATCTCGGTCAGCGAGGAGCAGAAGTAGAAGGCCTTTTCGGAAATAGTCTTGGGTGCGCCGTTGAAAATGACGGTCTTGAGCTTGCTCTTTCCGGTGTAGGTGTTCTCCTGCGAGCCCTCGAAAGCGCTTATGCCGATGTGCTTGACGTTCTTGCCTATCGTGACCTTTTCGAGATTGTCGCAGTACATCGCCGCATAGTTGCCGATTACCTCAACGGAGTCGGGGATAATAAGCTCCTTGAGCGAGCTGCTGCCCTTGAGAGACTTGTTCTCGAGACCGACGACCTTTGCGCCGTCTATTTCGGCGGGTATGGAGACGACGGGATCGTTTCCGGTGTAGTCTGTGACACAGGCGGTGTTGTCCGTATACAGTGTATAGACAAAGCTTCCGTTTTTGACGGATTCGGTTTTGACTTTCTTGTCGAGTATGTCCTCAACCTTAACGAGCGCGGGGTCGTTTACCGTGACGTCGAGGGAGAGAGCAGAGAGTATTGTTTTGCCGAGATTGTCGCAGCCTGCAAAAGAGAGGCAGACGACGAGCATCAAAGCAACGATAGCCGTTATTTTAGTGAATTTTTTCATCGTCGTTTCCTCACTTTCCGTTCTTCTTCGCCATGCGCTCCTGCTTCCTGCGCTCGATGTCGGCCTTGCGCTCCTCCTCGAGTCTTTCGATCTCGATTCTGCGCGCCTCGTATTCGGCGTCGGTATGGGCTTTCGCGTCGTTGTATCTCTCGCGTATATCATCAATATGTGCGTAGTTCTCTTTTTCCGTCAGCTGGCGTCTTGCGTCGAGAAGAGGCTTAACGCTTCTGATGTACTTGGATTTCTCGTTGACGAGCTTCTTGACGGTCTTTTTCTTTGCAACCTGATGCGAGAAGGTATCTTCCGGCAGAGCCTCGGCGGCCTTGAAGGCTTCCTCGGAGGGCTCGACTATCTTGTCGGACGTGCCGTAGAACTTGATCATGGCTTTTCTTGCGTTCTTGAGTGCGCGGGCGTGGACTATGGCGTCGCTGCGAATCTCGCGCTCCTCGTGAGTGGATCTCGGCAGAGCCTTTGCCTCGGCCATGATCTCTTTGTTGTAATCAAAGATTCCGTTGTATCCGGCTGCCTCAAGCGCTCGGGAACGCTCGACCTGCTTTTTGATACGCAGGGTGTTGTATTTGTTCATCTCGTCGATGATGAAATCGCACACGGAGATGTCCGCGTTGAGCTTGTTGAGCTCTCTGTTCTCTTTCTTCGCGGCCTTTATCGCGGCTTTTCTTGCTGCCTTCGCGGCGTCGATGCCCTTGGGCATAGCCTTCGCTGCATTTATCGCGGCTTTTCTTGCCGCCTTCTCGGCGTCGGTGCCCTTTGGCATAGCCTTCGCTGCTTTTATTGCAGCTTTTCTCGCCGCCTTCTCGGCGTCGGTGCTCTTGGGCATGGCCTTTGCCTGATTTATGCGGTCTTTCTTTATGCCGCGGTTCTGAGTGTTGAATTCTTTGTAAGCGGCTTTCAGTCGCTTGATTTCGTTCTTCCTGAACTCTTTCTCCTCGGGAGTTCTTGCGGGCAGCCTCTTGGCCTTGTTTATGTCGTCCTTCGTGGTCATGATGGCTCTGTCCTTATAGAGAAGGTTGGCCTCGTCGATTATATCGATTGCCTCAACGATACTCTCGTCGCGGAGAATACCGTTGCCGTAGTCCTCGAACATCGCGCGAATCTTGAGCACCTTGACTATGCCGCGCTGCTTTGTCTCGGTCAGATCGTAGAAGATGTATGGGACGAAGTTGAGCGCCGCGCCGATGACTGCGGCGACGATGAGCACGTCGAACATATCCTCTCTGAACGAAGCGACTTCGAGCACATCGTAGTTGTCCTCAAGGCCGAGCATCTGATAGATGATCGGGAGCACCATGCCGGTGAACATTCCGATAAACGAGCCGATTATGCCGACGGCGCCGAACATTCCGTCGATGCGCTCGCCGGTAAAATACTGCTGATAGTCACGCATATCGGCGTTGATTCCCGGGGTGTAGACTATGGCGAAAGAATTGACGAATCCGTTGAGATAATAGAGAATTATCAGAGCGGGGATGTTGTTGTAAAGGGGATAGAGCAACCCGATTAGCAGGACGTTTGTGACGTTGCACCAAATGAGCAGATTTCTCTTGCCTATAACTCTTATCGCCACGGGGCACAGAAGCATGGCCCAAAGCGCCGCGTTGCCTATGAGCGTTGTAGCAACGCCGTAGAGCGCCATTCTGTTGGGATAGGCATAGATGAAGGTCCAGCCGATGATAACGCCGACCGCGCCCTCAAGGAAGCCGAGCCAGCCCGCAAGGGAGGTTATCCAGAAATATTTGTTCTTTGCAACGGCGCGGAATGCGTCGGAGAACTTGAACTGGGTAACGTGGCTCTCCGCAACGATTATTCTCTCTCTCGTTCCGGCGTATGCAATATAGGACAGAAGAAGTCCGACTATGGCGACGATGGGATGGATTATGCGGTAGGTGGTTATGGAGTTAAGACCGCCCGTGAGAGTTGAGAGCATCGGCACGAACAGACCGGTGAGCGAGGGCGCCATGGAATAGATAATGGACGAGACCGAAACGATATCAGTGCGCTCATGGGAGTTCGGCGATATGACGTTTGCAAGGTCGGTATACGCCTGCTGGAAGAAGGGATAGAAACACTGCAGGAGATTGTAGCAGATAAAAACAGCCGCCACCTTCTGCAGATATGACATTGTGTCATAGGGCAGCCAGACGAATATGATCGCTATGGCAGCCGAAGGAATACCGGTTATTGCAAGCCATGGGCGGAATTTTCCGGATTTAAATCGGGCGCTGTCGATTATGTAGGAGCGCCCTATGGTAATTCCGAAGCCGATGATAGTCGACGCGACCGCCATGTACTGCAGGTGCATCGGCTTAATGCCTATGGTGTTTCCGACGAGGAAGCTCGTTGCGGAAAGCGCGATTTGCGAGCAGAAGAACATGACGAACTGAACGCCCATTCCTCCGATGCCGTAGGCGATTATCTCCTTGTAGGGGACATATTTGCCCAAGGCGGGTGTTTTCCAGTGCAGTACGACATTGTTCCATATCGTGCTGACCTTTTCCTTGAGATTACTCTTTCCCATTTCAACACTCCTTCTGGTCTGCGGCTCGGCGGGAAAACACGCTTGCAGACAGTTGTTTTAGCTCCCCGGAGGCGAAAAAAGCGGGGAGCATCGACAATTTGCATAAAAGCTTTTATCATTATAGCAAAACTATTAATAAGTTGCAACAGCAATTGTGAACTAAAGTACAATTTACTCGAAAATTACTCGAAAAAACTTCAAAATTTAATAATTATTTCAGTTATGTCACATTTCTGTTGAAATTTCGAAGTACTAGTGATATAATATTTTCAGAAATTTTCCAGAGGTGAAAAGTGTTGAATAAGCCAAAAATTATTGCACACCGCGGCGCTAACCGCTATGCTCCCCAGAACACGATACCCGCATTTGAAAAAGCAGTCGAGCTCGGGGCGGACGGAACCGAGACCGACGTCCATATCACCAAGGACGGACATATAGTTATCTGTCATAACGACACCGTTGACGAGATGTCCAACGGCACCGGCGCTATCGGCGACTATATGTTTGACGATATCCGCAAGCTCGATTTCGGCAGCAAGTTTTCAAAGGACTTCGCCGGCGTCACTCTGCCCACCGTCGAGGAGTACCTCGAGTGCATGAAGAAGAGCGACAAGCTGAGTGTTATGAATATCGAGATAAAGCCAAACAAGTCCGAGCGCGAGGACATAGTGCGCAAGACGATAGAGGCAGTCAAGGACTACGGACTTTTCGATGAGCTTCTCATTTCGAGCTTCGACTATAAGATGCTTGTTGAGGCGAAGAAGTACGATCCCAAGTGCAAGACGGCGTATCTCTATCCGATTTACGGCCAGGTAGTCAGAAGATGGTTCTTCCAGCCTCTGCACCTCGCGCAGAAAATCGGTTGCGACGCACTGCATCCGCATAAGGCGTTTGCGACAAAAGCGCTCGTCCGCCGCGCCCATGCCGCCGGCATTAAGGTCAACGCATGGACGGTTGACGATGAGAGAGACGTTATCCGGATGCTCGAAAACGGCGTTGACGGTATTATCACAGACCGCCCCGACTACGTGGAGGGTATTGTGGACAGATACCTCGCCGAGCATAAATAAATCAAACGGAATCAAACTGCCGCAGAGCAAAAGGCCTGTGGCGGTTTTGCTGTCTGCCGACAGCGGTTTTACGCAGGGGTGGAGGTTTACGAAGCCGAGACTGAGGGGTTATTGCACGGACTTACCTCTTTGCATAGACTGTTTTGTTTCTCAATGTTCCTGTAGGGTGCGGCGACTCGACGCACCGCTGCCGCTCTCTGCCTCAACAGCAAAACCGCCGCGGATATCCGCGGCGGCTCGTCTTATCAACTTTTACAGCGCCCTTACGCAGTCTTTGAATATCTCGCCGCGCTGCTGATAGCATTTGAACATATCCCAGCTCGCGCACGCGGGGGAGAGCAGTACGCAGTCGCCGCTCTCGGCGTCGGCGGCAGCTATGCTGACGGCCTCTTCGAGTGTGTCGACGAATTTGTAAGCCTTGAAGCCGACCCTGTCGCAGGCGGCGGCAATGTCGTGCTTCGTCTTGCCTATGAGCAGAAGTTCTTTTACCCTGCCCTCAAATGTCGCTACCCATTCGTCGTAGCTTGACTTTTTGTCGTAGCCTCCGCCTATGAGAATTGTCGGCGAGGGCATGGCGCAGACCGCCTTTATTGCCGCGTCGGGGTTCGTGCCCTTCGAGTCGTTATAGTATTTGACGCCGTTTTTCTCGGCGACGAACTCTATCCTGTGCTCGACCGCCGTGAACTCCTTTATGCCCTGGCGAATAGTGTCAAGCGGCACACCCATGGCACGGGTCATGGCGACAGCCGCTATGATATTCTCATAGTTGTGCATTCCGACAAGGCTCGTGTCCTTAGTTGTGCAGACGGGCGTTTCAACGCCGTTTTCTTTTATTATTATTGTTTCGCCGCGCAGGAAAACGCCGCTCCCGAGCTCTTCGGAGGAGCTGAAGAATATGACCTTGCAGTGCGGAGTTTCGGAAAACTTGCGCAGAACCGGATCGTTGTAGTTGAGCACGCAGAAATCGTTTTCGTCCTGATTCTTGGTTATCGACTCTTTTATGGCAATATAGTTTTCGAGCGTCTTGTGCCTGTCAAGGTGGTCGGGAGTGATGTTGAGAATAGCGGTGACATGTGGCTTGAAGGTGACCATAGTCTCAAGCTGGAAGCTGCTTATCTCCGCGACCGTCACGCTGTCGCTGTCGCTCTCGAGCGCATAGCCGGTGTAGGGTATCTCGATATTGCCTACGAGCAGAGCTTTTTTCACATGGCGCTTCATTATGTCGTAGGTGAGCGAGGTGGTCGTAGTTTTGCCGTTCGTGCCTGTTATGCCTATCACGGTGCCCTTATCGTGCCTGTAAGCAAGCTCTACTTCGCCCCAAATCGGTATATTGTGCTCCTTGACGGCTTTCATTATCGGCGTGTCGAGCGGTACGCCGGGGCTGACCACGCAAATATCTATGCGCGAAAAATCGAAGCGCGAAAAATCGCCGAGGACAAATTCAATATTATCTGCGCCTATTTTTTCGCAGGCCGCCTCGGTGTCAAAGCTTTCGTTGCCGTCGTAGATGATAAAAGCCTCGCCGACTTTTTTCAGCAGCTGCGCCGCGTTTATGCCGCTGCGTCCCGCGCCGACTATAAGATATGTGCTCATTGTTGTTACCTCCGAATCAGTTGTCGGTCAGGTCGAAATAGACCTGCTTCATATTTTCTGCGCTCAGCTCGTCTGCGCGCTTTTTTCCGTTCTCGGACAGACGGGCGCGAAGCCCTTCGTCTGTCAGTATTGCTTCCAGCGCCTTTGCATATTCGCGGTGGGCGCCGTTTATATTGCCGTAGTCAAAGTCCGGCGTTTCGGACATGACGGGGCAGAGAATGCCGCATTCGACCTGCGTCATCCTGTCGCAGTGCGGCAGGAACGGACGGCTTGGCGCGAGAACCTCGGCGGGTCCCGAGGTGCAGTCCGTGCTGACGGTCGGCGTGCCGACCGCCAAGGCCTCGACTATGACATTCGGAAAGCCCTCGTAGTATGAGGTCATGGCAAAGACCTCGGCGCGGGAGACGAATTTAAAAACGTTCTTTTGGAATCCCGCGAAGATTATATCGTCTGAATATGCGCTCCTTTGCGCCATCTCTCGGACGGCGTTTTCATGCTCGCCGCGGCAGCCGAGGAATATCAGCCCCGCGTCGGGGATATTTTTTTTCAGCAGCTCAAAACTCTTCAGCATATCCCATTGACATTTTTGCCCGACGAACCTCGACGAAAACGCTATTACCCTGTGGGTGCCGTAGAATTTTTTGAACTCCCTGTCAAGCTCCTCCTTCGCGTCCTCGCGGGCTTTATCGCAGTCGATGATATTATATGCCGTAAAGAGCTTGTTTTCGTTTCCGGGGAACAGCTCCTCGCATTTTTTCTGCATCTCGAGGGCGTTAAAGAGAATATTGCACCCGCGGCGCAGCGCGAAAGAATAGAGCTTCGCGCTCTTGATAAGCCTTTCGTAGTCGCGGCAGGAGATATATTTTTTGCATTTTGCGCCCGAGAGGGCGAGAGCCTCGTTGGGTGCGTGGGTGAACGAGTACGCCGTGCATATATCATGCTCTTTTACGAATTTTCTTATAGCTGCGGCGCGTTTCAGCATAATTACCGCGCGCTTTACCGTGCCTTTGCCTGCGGGCAGACCGAGGTCAACAAACTCGCCCGCGCAGTCAAACCGCTTCTCGCTCGCGTCAAAGACAAGGACATACACATTGAATTTTTCGCTCAGCAGCAGGGACAGTCTGCTCGCAAACCGCTCGCTGCCTCCGCTTCGCAGATCCTGAAGTATAATCGCGACATTTTTCATCTTCGGCTCACTTCTTTGCATATTTTTCGCTCTGGGCGACGGCGAGCCTGTCGCACCGCTCATTCTCGGGATGCCCCGCGTGCCCCTTGACCCAAACGAACTCGTATTCATGCTTCGGGAGCGCCTTCAGCAGCCTCTCCCAAAGCTCGGGATTCAAAACCGGCTTCTTGTCGGATTTTTTCCATCCGTTCCTTTTCCAGTTCCATATCCAGCCTTTTAAAAACGCATTGGCAACATACTGCGAGTCGGTGTATATCTTTATATCGCAGGGCTCCTTGAGCCGCTCGACCGCGCTTATGACCGCCATGAGCTCCATGCGGTTGTTCGTAGTGCAAGCGTCGCCGCCTGACATCTCCGCCTCGTGCTCGCCGTAGCGCAAAACCGCACCCCAGCCGCCCGGCCCGGGGTTGCCGGAGCAAGCGCCGTCCGTGAATATCTCAACTTTTTTCAGTTCGCTCATATTTTTCTCCGTCGCATAGATTGTTTGTTCATCTAATTCTATCACTAAGCCCCGTTAAAAACAAGGTGAATTTTGTTGTTCGGCGCTGCCGTGTGTTTGCAAAATAATTTTTAAAACCGCTCCCGTCAGGCAATAATAGGAATATCACATCTTCGGAGGGGTCATCATGTACAGCTACTGTTCGGATGCGGCTTTTATAAAGCGGGCGCAGGGACTCACCGCTTTAGACTGCGCCAAGGCGGGCGAGGCGGTGGGCGCGGCGATAGGGCGCGGCAGGGTAGGCGTAGCCTGCCGAAACGACGAGCATTCCAAGGCCTGCGCCGACGCGGTGTGCGCCGGGCTGCGAGTCTCCGGCGTCAATGCGTGGTCGATAGGCGCGTCATTTGAAGCCCAGCTCTCGTTTCTCGTGCCGTTTTCGTCGCTCAATGCGGGCGTGTTCGTCTGCGCCGGGGAGGGGACTGTCAGTATTTTCGGCGAAAACGGGCTGAGCGTATCCGCGGCGCTCGGCAGAAGGGCGGAGGACTTTATGCAAGCGGAGCTTTCTCCCGCGCCGTCGTGCGGGCGGCTTTTCGATATGTCCGCCATAAGTATGCTCTACCGCGACGAGCTGATGCGCTGCGTGCCTTACGGCGTGACGGACTGCGCCGTGCTCAGCTCCGATTCCGCTGTGTCGGCGCTCATAAACGACTGTATGCGAACTTCGTCGAACGGGCGCGCGCTGACACTCCGAATAAACCGAAGGGGAACGAGTCTGAGCGCATACACGGAGGAGACGGGCGTTGTGCCGTTTGTAAAGCTCATTGCCCTGTGCGGAATGTACGAGTTGGAGAGCGGGCGGGATATCTCCGTGCCCTATGACGCGCCGGCGTTTTTAGATGAGCTTGCCCGAAGCTACGGCAGGACGGCGTACCGCTATCTGTCCGCCCCGTCCGACGGTTCCGACAACGTGGCAAGGCGGTTGGCGGCGCGGCAGTTCTGGTCGCGTGACGCGCTGTTTACTGCGGCAAAGCTCGCCTGTATCCTCGAAGAGAAGAATATGACCTTTCCCGAGCTCTATTCGCTTTTGCCGCCGTTTTTTGTTTACAGCACCACTGCGGCACTCGCTCTGCCGCCCGACTACCTCGACGAGTTCGAGGGCGAAAGCTTTTCATTCGGGCGTGACGGAGCTAACGGCTTTGTGCTCGTGGAGAAGCGCGGAAAGACGCATATTTCGCCGCTCGGGGACGGACGGGTTCGCCTGACCGCGCAGAGCCTTGACGAGGAGACGGCGCGTGAGCTTTGCGCCGAAGCGAGGGAGTTTATCTCGTCGCGCCCGAAGTAAAGGCTGCGGCTTTTTCGCCTGCGTGCGGCACATAATTTATTGTTTAGAAGATGTTAATTTGCTCCCGCGTCACTTGACAGTTTTATACAATCATAGTAAAATTAACAATAGGGATATTTTTGTATTATGACTGCGCGCATATATTAACTATCCGAATTTGTCTTGTGTCAATGCTGAAAATATCATCGTGTTTTTGGAGATTTTTAACAGGCAAGGCTTTATTTCCCGCACCTTTGAGAGGTCGGGGTTCTACTTAAATCAAAATACAAAAGAAAAGGAGATTTTTATGCCGAAAGCAAAAGAAACCGGTGCAGCGTCTGCGCCCGCAAAGAGGACTGCGGGCAGGCGCGGCTATCACAGCTACGGTAAAATCAAACCCGCACCGGGTAAGTCAAAGGCCGAGCCCAAGCCTATAAAAATATCGTTTTTAGGCGGCCTGAATGAAGTGGGCAAAAATATGACTCTGTTTGAGTACGGCGAGGATATGTTCCTTGTCGACTGCGGACTTGCGTTCCCGGATCAGGATATGCTCGGAGTCGACCTCGTGCTTCCCGATTTCACCTATGTCGAGCGCAACGCGGACAGGATACGCGGAATCGTCATAACCCACGGACATGAGGATCATATCGGCGGTCTGCCGTATCTTCTCAAGGTTCTCAACGTGCCCGTCTACGGCACGAACCTCACCATAGGTCTTATCCAGGGCAAGCTCCGCGAGCACGGACTGCTCAATTCCGCCACTCTTAACGTCATCAAGCCCGGCGACGTGATAACCCTCGGCGGCTTTACGGTTGAGGCTATCCACGTCAACCACTCGATACCCGACGCACTCGGACTCGCTATCCGCTGCGAGGGCGGCACTGTCGTCCACACGGGTGACTTCAAAATCGACACAACGCCTATCGACGGCGGCATGATGGATCTCGGCAGACTCGCCGAGATAGGGCAGGAGGGCGTGCTCTGCCTTATGTCCGACTCCACCAACGCCGAGCGCCCGGGCTTCACCGAGAGCGAGAGGAAGGTCGGCGAATCGTTTGAGACCCTCTTCCGCAGGGCGGGCAACAACCGCATAATAGTTGCAACATTCTCCTCAAATATCCATCGCGTGCAGCAGATAATGAATGTTGCGGAGAGCCTCGGACGCAAGGTGGCTCTCGTAGGCAGAAGCCTCGAAAACGTCGTCAATATCTCGGCCGAGCTCGGTTATCTCAATATACCCGAGGGGATAGTCATAGATATCAATATGATAAACCGCTATCCCGCCGACAAGCTCGTTATTATCACCACGGGCAGCCAGGGCGAGCCCATGAGCGCGCTCACCCGTATGGCGTTCTCCGACCACCGAAAGGTCGAAATCCATCCAAATGACTATGTTATAATTTCGGCAACTCCCATTCCCGGAAACGAAAAGACGGTCAGCCGCGTTGTCAACGAGCTGATGAAGCTCGGCGCGGATGTCGTTTATGAGAGAATGTACGATGTCCATGTCTCCGGCCACGCCTGCCAGGAGGAGCTGAAAATGATAATGGGTATCGTCAAGCCGAAGTATTTCATTCCGGTTCACGGCGAGCTCAAGCACCTCAGAAAGCACGCGGGTCTTGCGCTGAATGTGGGCATCCCCAAGGAGAATATCCTCATTGCCGACAACGGCAGAGTCGCCGAAATCAGCAAAAAGGCGCTCAAATGCACATCTACCGTGCCCGCGGGCAGAGTATTTGTCGACGGCTACGGCGTAGGCGACGTCGGCTCCGTAGTGCTCAGAGACAGAAAGCATCTCGCGCAGGACGGACTTGTTATTGTCGCCGTCTGCATAGACCGCGAGAACGGCGAGATAGTCTCGGGTCCCGACGTTGTGACAAGAGGCTTTGTCTATGTCAAGGAGTCGGAGGAGCTTATCAACGCCGCGCGCGAGGTCGCGGTCAGAGCTATCGAGGCTCAGACGGACGGCGGTTATTTTGATTGGAACAGCATCAAGGCGAGCCTCAGGGATGAAATATCTCACCTGATGTATGAGCGCACCAAGCGCAGCCCTATGATACTTCCCGTTATTATGGAGGTCTGATGAATGAGCTTTAAGGATTTCCTGCGAGAATTCGCAGTGGAAACGGCTGCCTTTATTGCGGCGGCTGTGTTCATTGTCGTTGTCGCTGTCCGCTACAGCAGGTGGGCGGCGCTTGTGGGTACTGTCCTTCTCGTCGCGTTTTCGGTTTATAAGACGGTCAGGTTTTTCAATATCCGCAGCCGCGAACGCCAGCTAAGGGACATTGCGTCGCACAGCTTGGATGCTGCCGACGCAGGTTCCGTCAACGATTTTCCCATGCCTATGCTCGTGTGCGACGGCGACGGAATAATCGAACTTTTCAACAAAAGCTTCTTCCATACATTTATGGATGATTCGGTTATCGACCGCAAGCTCGTTCAGCCGTTTATCGGCGGCTGCGACCCAGAGCAGGCGGAGTCGAACGGCGCATCCACAGTCAGAATAAAGGACTCCTATTATATAGTCACCCCGTCATCGTTCGAGTTCAAGGGCGGCAAAGAATATATTTTCTATTTCACCGATGTAAGCGAGCTCAAGCGCGCTCAGCTCGCTTACATAAAAAACAGACCCGTCATAATGCTCCTGCAAACCGACGATATCGCGGATATCAAGGCGGATTACAGAGACAGCGAGCGCGCGGCGATACGCGGCGGAGTCGAAGAGGTGATAGAGAACTGGACGGGTCAGTATGACTGCATCATGAGAAAGATATCCGAGGAGCGGTTTATGATAATCGCTCAGAGCGATGTCCTCGAAAAGATGCGCGCCGACCGTTTCAGCGTTCTCGATAAGATACGCGAATATAAATACAAAGAAAGAGTGCTCGGCCTCACTCTATCGATAGGCGTGGGCACTGGCGTTGCCATAACCGACTGCGAGAAGTCGGCGGAGCAGGCGCTCGATATGGCACTCGGACGCGGCGGCGACCAGGCGGCTGTCAAGACGAAGGATGACTATGAGTTCTTCGGCGGCGTTTCAAAGAGCGACGAAAAGGAGACCAAATTTCAGACCCGCGTCGCGGCCTCATCGCTTTCGAGCCTTATCAGCGCGAGCGACCGCGTGATGATAATGGGTCATTCGTTCCCCGATATGGACGCTTTCGGCGCGGCAGTCGGTATGTCCGCGATAACGGAGGCTCTCGGCATCGATTCATATATCGTCCTCGACGAAAACCGCAGCTTTGCGGGCGCGGCAGTCGATATGCTCAGAGCCGACGGCTGGAACGGCAAAATAATCGATGTCAACGAAGCTCTGGCGCTCATGACCCGCAAAACCCTGCTCATTGTTGTCGATACCCATAAGAGCAGCTTTGTCGATTTCCCGAGCCTCTATGAAAAGGCGTCCGCCACCGTGGTTATCGACCACCACAGAAAATCGGTCGATTATATCAAGGACGCGCTCATTTTCTTCCATGACCCCAACGCCTCGTCAACCTGCGAAATGGTCACGGAGCTTATGCGCTATATAACCCCCGCGCCGTCTCTTTCGGCAGCGGAGGCGCAGGCGATGCTCGCAGGCATAATGCTTGACACAAAGGAGTTTGTCCTCTCGACGGGCGTGCGCACCTTTGAAGCGGCGGCATTCCTGAAGGGAAAGGGCGCCGACACGGTAGCCGTAAAGCGCCTGTTCTCAAACTCGATCGAGAGCAACCGCAAGCGCAGCGAGATAATCTCCGCCGCGCATATTTACAGAGGCTGTGCCATAGCCTGCACCGCCCCCGGAACGGAGAACGCGAGACTGCTCAGCGCGCAGGCGGCAGACGAGCTGCTTGAAGTCAGCGGAGTCAAAGCGTCGTTTGTTATCTTCGACAGCGGAAATGACAGCATCAGCATCTCGGCGCGCTCCTACGGCGATATCAACGTCCAGATAATTATGGAATATCTCGGCGGCGGAGGTCACCGCACCATGGCGGCGGCTCAGCTCGGCGGCGTGAATATGCAGGAAGCGAAGTCGAAGCTCTGCGAAGCGATAGACGCAAAATATCCCCGCGCAGACGGCGAGGAGCAGGATTCGATTTCGTGATATAATACCGCAGTGCGGATATCATTCGCCCGCAAAGCTTGCATGATTTTATTCTTGTAAGTGCGGCAACCGACGCACCGACAAAGTTAAACCCGTAAATAACCCGAAAGGAATTGATATATATGAAAGTTATTCTTACACAGGATGTAAAAAGCCTCGGCAAGAAGGGCGAGCTTGTCAATGCCTCCGACGGCTACGCGAGAAACTTTCTTTTCCCGAGAAAGCTCGCAGTCGAGGCTAACGCACAGGCGATGAACGAGCTTAAAAACCGCGAGTCCGCCGAGAAGTACAGATTGGAGACCGAGCTCAAGAACGCCAAGGAGGTCGCCGCGAAGATAAACGGCAAGACCGTGAAGCTCACCGCAAAGGCGGGTCAGGGCGGAAAGCTGTTCGGCTCTGTTACCGCAAAGGAAGTTGCGGAGTCGATAAGCCGTCAGTTCGGCGTATCTGTCGACAAGAGAAAGGTGTCCATGGAGGATATCAAGTCGTTCGGCACTTTCGGCGCCGAAGTAAAGGTGTATAACGGAGTCAACGCTACGGTCTATGTCAGCGTGGGCGAGGAATAATTTCCGAAAACCGGAGGATCTAAGAACCGTGGATGTGAATAATTTAACCCTGCCCGAGGGGTATCAGATGCCCTTCAGCCTTGAGGCGGAGCAGGCGGTGCTCGGATGCGTGCTCATGGATCCGAACTGTATGCCGCAGGTGCTCATCTATCTGCGTCCGGAGTATTTCTATCTCCCGCAGCACAGAGAAATATTCTCCGTCATGGTGAGTCTCGATGCGTTAGGCAGCAAAATCGATCCGCTTGTTATTCTTGAGGCGCTCAAGAACAACGGAACATACGATGAGGCGGCGGGCAAGAACTATCTGTTCCAGCTCGCTCAGAGCGTGCCGACTACTTCAAATGTCGAATCATATTCAAAAATCGTGCGCGAGAAGTATTTCATGCGCACCCTCATCACCGTCTCGCAGGAGACTATCGACAACGCCGTCGCCCAGACCGACAGCGCGGATATGCTTCTTGACGCGGCGGAGCAGAGAATATACGATATCCGCCAGGGCAAGACGAGCACGGGTCCGTCCAAGCTCAGCGACATAATAGTCAATCAGGTCTATGACACCCTGCAAAAACTGAGCTCCGAGGGCGCGGAGGCGTTCAAGGGAATCTCAACGGGCTACAGGGATCTCGACGACGTAATAGCGGGACTCAATAAGTCCGACCTCATACTTATCGGCGCGCGCCCCGCAATGGGAAAGACAAGCTTTGCCTTGAATATTGCGAGAAACGTCGCTGTCAAGGCTAAGAAGAAAATTCTCTTCTTCTCGCTCGAAATGACGAAGGAGCAGCTTGCTCAGAGAGTTCTCTCGACCGAAGCGCGCGTATTAAGCACAAAGATGCGAAGCGGTCAGCTCGATACCGACGACTGGACGCGCCTCGGACTTGCCACCGCAGCGCTCAACGACTGCGAGCTCTATTTCGACGACACGAGCTCGATAACCGTTGCCGAAATGAAAGCGCGCGCACGCAGACTCAAGAATGTCGACTGTATAATCATAGATTACCTCGGACTTATCCGCTCCGGCACAAAGGTCGAAAACCGCGTGCAGGAGGTTACGGAGATAACCCGAAGCCTGAAGCTCATGGCGAAGGATTTGAATATCCCAGTCGTCTGCTGCGCCCAGCTCTCCAGAGGCACCGAGGGCAGGGGAAAGTCCCACCGCCCGCAGCTTTCGGATCTGCGCGAATCGGGCTCGATAGAGCAGGATGCCGATATAGTCCTCATGCTCTACCGCGAGGAATATTATAAGAACGAAAAGGACGACCCGGACGGCGACGACGAGCCTGTATCCGCAGCCCCCGTTGCCAACGAGGTCGAGGTTATTGTTGCCAAGAACAGACACGGTCCCACAAAGACGGTAGATTTCATCTGGGATGCGGATCACACTCTGTTCATGGGCGTGGAGAAGATTCAAAATGCTTGATAAAGCGCTCGGCGCCGTGGAAAAATACAATATGCTCAGCCCGGGAGCCGCAGTTATAGCCGCGGTCTCGGGCGGTGCCGATTCAATGGCAATGCTGCTGTTCCTTATGAAGATAAGGGAACGGTATTCGCTGTCGTTGACCGTAGCCCATGTCAATCACGGGCTTCGCGGCGAAGAGGCGCGGCGCGATGAAAACTATGTGCGTTCCTTCTGCGAGAAAAACGGACTGCGCTTTGAGGTTTTGCATGCCGATGTAGCGGCGCTCGCAAAGCAGAGCGGGGAGTCATGCGAGGAATGCGGGCGCAGAGTGCGCTACGAGTTCTTTGAATCGATAGACAAAAACGCAAAAATCGCAACCGCCCACACGGCGAGCGACAATGCCGAGACCATGCTTTTCAATCTCGCCCGCGGCTCGTCGCTAAAGGGGCTTTGCGGTATTCCGCCCGTGCGCGGAAATATAATAAGACCGCTTATTTTCTGCACGAGGGAAGAAATAGAGGCGTCCTGCCGCGAAAATTCTCTCGATTTCGTAACAGACAGCACCAACCTGACTCTCGATTACAGCCGCAATAAGATTCGCCGTATCGCAGTCCCCGTGCTAAAGGAGATAAACTCCGCTTTTGAAGAGAATGCCTCGCATTTTTCTCAAAACGCCGCGCTCGACGAGGACTTTCTCGAGGGCGAGACGAAGGCGCTTTTGCTCTCGGCACAAGCCGACGGCGGACTTTCCTGCAAAGCGCTGCTCTCGGCGCATCCGGCGATACGCCGCCGCGCCCTGCTCGGCTGTATAAAGAACGTATGCCCGAAATCGGCGGACTTTAAGACCGTAGGCGCGGTTGAAAATATTCTTTCGCCGAGCGGAAAAATTCAGCTTTCACCCGATACGTTTGCCGTCTCGGACGGCGCAGTTCTGCGCTTTGCCGCCCCAATAAAGAAGGGCGAGGAGTGGTCGGAGGATATAGAGCCCGAGTGCATAAACGGCTCCGTTTGCCATAACGGACGCGTATTAATTTGCAGAGTTAATAAAAAAATTTTTTTAGATACACAAAAAATTCACAAAGATGTGTTGGATTATTGCATTGATTGTGATAAAATTATAGGAAGAGTTCAAATCGGCAGCCGCCGTTCGGGCGATAAGCTGACCCTTGCGAGGCGCGGCTGCACAAAGAGTCTGAAAAAGCTTTTCAACGAGGCGCATATTCCGCCGGAGAGCCGCTGCGATATCGCAGTGCTGCGCGACGAAGCGGGTGTGCTTTGGGTCGAGGGCTTCGGCGCGGACAGACGGTGCCGCGTCGGAAAAAACACTGAAAATGTGCTTATAATACGGAGGGAAAAGCAATGATAGAGGATATAGAGAGAGTATTGCTCAGCGAGGAGCAGATACGCGATATCGTCTCCCGCCTCGGCAGGCAGATAAGCGAGGACTACAAGGGCAGGAAGCTGCTCATGGTCAGCGTCTTGAAGGGCTCCGTCGTGTTTATGGCGGATCTTATGAGAGCGATAACAATACCGTGCGAGATAGATTTTATGTCGGTTTCGAGCTACGGCTCGGGCACGGAGAGCTCGGGCGAAGTCAAGATAATAAAGGATCTTGACAGACCCATAGAGGGCTATGACTTGCTGATAGTCGAGGACATACTCGACTCCGGTAAAACTCTCCATTACATATCCGAGATGCTCAGAGCGCGCAGACCCGCGAGCATTAAGATATGCACCTTCCTCGATAAGCCCGAGCGCCGCATGATAAAGGATCTCAAGGCGGACTACGCGGGAACGGAGGTTCCCGACGAGTTCGTTGTCGGCTACGGTCTCGATTACGATGAGAAGTACCGCAATGTGCCTTTCCTCGGCGTGCTCAGCCGTTCGGTCTACGAGAAATAAGAGCGGTCAAAAGAAAACTTCGACAGTCACAGGAGGATTTGACGTTTGAAAAATAAGAAGAACAACACTGACAGCAATGCAAAAAAAGTGCTGGCGTGGATACCGTATATTCTCATTCCCATCCTCATAATTTCCGGTGTCTCCCTCTATGCCAGGCAGCAGAAGAACGAAAAGCTCGAGTATTATCAGGTCGTGCAGTATTTCGATGAAAAAAAGGTCACGGAATATAACCTCAATATGTCGAGCGGTGCGCTTGAGTTCAAGCTCAAGGGCGACGATAAGACGTATAACTTCACCGTGCCGAGCGTCGGTATGTTCCAGGAGGACATACACAACGGCGTTATCGCATATAACAGAGAGCATCCGGATACTCCGATAAAGGCGCAGTATCAGACCGGCTCGACCGGCGCCATTCTGCTCAATATCGTCCCGACGCTTCTCATGCTCGTTATCCTCGGCGCCATACTCTTCTATATGTTCCGCAAGATGAACAACGCCATGAACAACGAGAACAACCGAACTCTTTCGTTCGGCAAGGCGCGCGTCAAGCGGGCGAAGGACGAGAGCCGCAAGACGACATTTGACGACGTTGCGGGCGCGGACGAGGAGAAAGAGGAGCTCAGCGAGATAGTCGATTTCCTCAAGGATCCCTCTCATTTCAACAAGCTCGGCGCGAGAATACCGCGCGGTGTTCTGCTCGTCGGCCCTCCCGGTACAGGTAAAACCCTGCTTGCAAGGGCTGTTGCGGGTGAGGCAAATGTTCCGTTCTTCTCGATTTCCGGCTCCGATTTCGTCGAGATGTATGTCGGTGTCGGCGCTTCGCGAGTGCGCGACCTTTTCAATGAGGCAAAGAAAAATTCACCCTCGATAATCTTTATCGATGAGATAGACGCCGTCGGCCGCCACAGAGGCGCAGGCATGGGCGGCGGACACGATGAGCGCGAGCAGACGCTTAACCAGCTGCTCGTCGAGATGGACGGCTTCGGCGCAAACGAGGGCGTTATAATCATCGCGGCGACCAACCGCCCCGATATCCTTGACCCCGCGCTGCTCCGTCCCGGAAGATTTGACCGCCAGGTAACGGTAGGCTATCCCGACCTCAAGGGACGCGAGGCCATACTCAAGGTTCACGCCAAGGGCAAGCCCTTAGGCCCCGACGTCAATCTTTCGACTATTGCAAAGACAACCATAGGCTTCACCGGCGCAGATCTC
>UMKH01038932.1_pt1 | contig 25648 bp, 20 predicted proteins | sample 1966271 | NCBI WGS metagenome assembly UMKH01 (sample SAMEA4836172, study PRJEB28245) | human gut metagenome | biome: gut microbiome; material: fecal sample | place: Denmark | collected 2008 | reverse complement strand
ACTCAGACGTGTTCTTGAAAAGGTTGGACGAACAAGTCTGGGTGGCTTTAATTTCTTCAGCTCAAGTGACTCTGACGACAACACCGAACATTGGAAAAAAGCTATTGACGCTATATGTGATTCTGCCGCAAGTCTTTCTTCCACCAAAACAGGTGCGCTTATAATCTGTGAGAGAAAGACAAAGCTTGGGGAACAGATAGCTACAGGAACGATACTCAACTGCATACCGTCAACAGCGATATTCGGAAACATATTCTTCCCAAATACACCGCTCCATGATGGTGCTGTAATAATCAGAGACGGAATAATACTTGCGGCAGGCTGTTTCTTGCCAAGACCGCAGAAAGACGAACTTATAAACAAACAACTCGGTTCAAGACACCGTGCAGCTATCGGAATGAGCGAAAACTCTGACGCAATAGTCGTCGTGGTATCTGAGGAAACAGGCAACATCTCAGTTGCCGAAAACGGAGAGCTTACCAGAGGATATTCAAAGGACTCTCTGAAAAGACTTCTGGACAATCGTCTTTTGCCTGAAAAGGACGCTAATTCCATTAGAGAAAATTCTTTTGCAGGAAGGGTGATTTCAAAATGGAAAAAGTAAAAAAGGCTAAAAAAGAAAATCGCCATGGTGCAGACTTTGGTCTGAGAATACTTTCCATAATCATTGCTGTAATAATATGGTTCGCCCTTTCTATCACTCAGTATCCTACAATAAACAAGACTATAACAAACGTTCCTGTTGTGTTCTCACTTGACGGAACGCAGGCAAAAGAAAAAGGACTTTCCGCACTCAACTATAAGGATATCTCCGTAGACGTTGAGATAAAGGGCATGAACTATGAGATAGGCAGCTATACTGCTGCAGATCTTGTGGCAACTGTCAATCTTGATGACGTAACAAAAGAGGGTACCTACGACCTTGACATCGATGTCAAGTCATCACATTCCACCGACAAGGTAACTGTAGTTTCTGTCAACCCTGACACTGTTTCTGTGGAGTTTGACAGACTTACCACAAAGACTATCCCACTCACCGCAGAAGCCCCGCTCATAAGCGCTGAGGAGGGCTATATCCTTAAAGAAACTACCACATCGCCAAGCGAGATAACAGTTGAAGGTCCGAAAAATGACCTTGACAACATAAGCAAAGCAGTGGCACAGATCTCAAAATCAAAGAAAATATCCGAGGACACGACTATCAACACACAGGATATTGTATTCTATGACGATGACGACAACGTTGTTGATCCATCTAAAATAGAAGTCAAGGATACGAAGTCTGTCGATGTGAATTTTGTTATCTACAAGAAAAAGACAGCAAAGCTAAAGGTAGATATCTCTAATTGTGCGGATAATTTTGATGTCAACTCCCTGCCGCTGAAGCTTTCCGAGGAAGAGATATCTGTGGTATCGCCAAATCTTGACGACTCAGATACAGAAACGCTCACTATAGGCTCCATAAACCTTTCAGAGATAAACCTTGCAAAGGTGTTCAGCTTCAAGATCCCTCTTAACTCAGGTGAGATCAATATGAATGGCGACGAAAACGTTCGTGTATCCTTTGACTCAGAAGGATACACCTCGAAGGAGTTCACCATAACATCAGACCATATCATCACAACGGGCAAGCCGTCAGGCAAGTCCACTGAGATAGAAACAAAAAAGCTCACAAACGTCAAGGTCTACGGTCCTGAAGATGTGATAAACAATCTTAAAGACAGCGACTTATACGCTGAGGTCAATCTCAGCGACATAATTGACTCTGGTTCTTATGCTCGAGAGGCTATAATCTATTCACCGACCTATAACAACGTTTGGGGTTTCGGCAAAAACGAGATACAGATAGTTGTTTCAGACTAATAAAAATTTATCGGGACGATCTATTCGTCCCGATTTTTCGGTAAAAACGCAGGAGGATATATGCCAATAATAGTAAATCAAATAAGTTCCCCCCTTAACGCAACAGAGCAAGAAGTTATCTCCACCGCTCTGAAAAAGCTAGGCAGTGCCTCAAAGCACGCCATAGACTGCGAGATACACAAAAGCTCTCTTGATGCACGAAAGCGCAACGACATTCACTTTGTCCACTCAGTTTTCGTGACACTTGACAGTGCCGACCTTGAAAAAAAGCTTTGTGAGAAGAACACTTCCCTGACCTATGTTGAGCGCAGTGTTTACAAGCCTGTCATATCCACAGAAAAAGCAGAGGGCAAAGTTGTCATTGCAGGTTTTGGACCAGCAGGAATGTTCGCCGGGCTTGCCCTTGCCGAGCAGGGATATAGACCGATTATTTTAGAGCGTGGCAGCTCAATGGAAAAACGTACTGCATCGGTACAGAAATTCTGGCTCACAGGCGAGCTTGACACCAATTGCAATGTGCAATTCGGTGAAGGTGGTGCAGGCACATTTTCTGACGGCAAGCTCACCACACGAATAAAAGACCCTCTTTGCAGATATGTTCTTGAACGCTTCGTGGATTTCGGTGCGCCGAAAGAGATCCTCACAAAAGCTAAGCCGCATATCGGCACTGACAATCTGCGAAATATCGTCACGGCTATCCGAAAAAGGATAATAGAGCTTGGGGGCGAGGTAAGATTTGACACTGCCCTCACTGATCTGGCTATCGCCAACGGCAAAGTGCAGACTATATCAGCAGGTGACAAGGACGAAAAAGTGTCTGCCCTTATACTTGCTATTGGTCATTCCGCAAGGGATACTTTTGAGCTTTTGCAGTGCAAAAACATCTTTATAGAGCCTAAGCCGTTCTCTGTTGGCGCAAGAATAGAACATAAGCAGGCGGCTGTTGATGAAAGCTTATACGGTGACCATGCAGGCAATCCACTGCTTCCAAAGGGTGAATATCAGCTTTCATGGCGTGATAAAAACGGCAGAGGTGTTTACACTTTTTGTATGTGTCCAGGCGGTACAGTTGTGCCGTCAGCTTCCGAAAGCGGAGGCACTGTCACAAATGGCATGAGCGAGTTTGCCCGTGACGGTGAAAACGCAAACGCCGCAGTTGTCGTGGCCGTTACCCCTGACGACTTTGGCCACTGCCCGCTTGACGGAGTGGCTTTCGCACGGTCTATAGAGCAAAAAGCTTATACTCTCACAGGCTCATATAAAGGCGCAGGCACGACAGTTGGCGGATTTCTTGATGGCAATCCTGAAATAGCAGGCACAGTTTCACCCACTTATGCACTTGGCTGTAAGGCGACAGAGCTTCGTGATGTATTCCCTAAATTCGTGACTGATATGCTGGAGGGCGGCTTGCAGAATTTCTCACGAAAAATGAAATGCTTCGGCGATAAAGGTGCAATGCTCACCGCACCTGAAACCCGTACAAGCTCCCCTGTTCGCATAACACGAAACGCAGATATGGTATCTCTCTCAGTGGAAAATCTCTATCCCTGCGGCGAGGGTGCAGGCTATGCAGGAGGCATAATGTCCGCCGCCGTTGACGGTCTAAAAGCCGCAATGCAGATAATGTCAAGACAAGCACCATGTGATAAATAACAAAAAAAGCCGTTTGCTGTACAAAAACTCGTACAGTAAATGGCTTTTTATTGTAGGGGCGAACACTGTTCGCCCGTTTATCTACACTCGTTTATATAAGCCGAAATATCACACAAAAAGGGACGGCAAAACCGTCCCTTAAATTATGTCTGAAATTAAAGCTCAACTGGCTCAAATCTGATACGGATATTAGGAAGCTTCTTGATCTCTGTGTAGCTGTTCATAAGTCCGTCCTCAATAGACAGATCATTCTCACCGCTTGCAGGAGGAGCAAAAAGTCTGAGAGTCAGATCAGCCTCACCCTCCAGCGGCTTCTCAAAGAAAGCTGCCATAAGGTCGATCGTCTTTGCCTCAGGTGACTTATAGAACCACTTGCCGTTTATCTCCATCATGATGTTTGAATCATCATCAAATGTAACCTCGCAGAAGTGTGGATTCTTTTCAAAGTGAAGAGGGATCTCAAGACCCTCAGCGTCCTCAGAACCGCCCCAACGAAGCGTGCATGGCAGTGTCACCTCATCGCCTCTTGTCATTGCAGGCTTGAAGAAATCATCGTGGATAATTTCCTTGTATGTCTTCATAACAGGCTGCTCGATACCGCAGTCAGCATAGTTAGGGTCTTGAATTTCAAGACCAAGACGTCCTCTGTCTCTGAACTGATAGAAAGTAAAGCCTGAGAACCAGTCCTCGCCGTCAGCCTTGAGCATATCGCAGAATTCCTTTACCATTGCTGCCTGATCGTATGGACCTGTAACATCACCGTCAGCGTTGAACTCGCTCATTACCATTGGCTTTGTAACGCCGCCGTTTATCTCCTTGAATCTCTCAAAAGAACGCTTTGTCATATTGTATATGTCCTTGACCTTGCTTCTGCTGTGGCTTGTGCCGCCTCTTTCAGCAACGTCATAAGGCCAACCCCAGTGAAGAGCCATGTACTTGTCAACAGACCAGATGTCTGTCTCCTTGACAGCCTGTGAAAACTCTGCTTCCTTTTCGATCTCTTTCTTGTTAAGATCTTCAATGCCACCGATACAAAGAATAGTAGAAACGTTTGGTGCATATTCCTTAAGTATCTTATTGAAACGGCAGTAGAAATCAGCAACTTCCTGATAAGTGCATCTCTTGTTGAATGAGAACCAGTTGCCTGTAGCTTCATGGTTTATTCTAAGAAGAAGTCTGCCGAAAGGTCTAAGGTCATTTGCAATAGCGATAAGCTGTTCGTCTGAAACGTGTGGGTCAACTGTGAGTGTGAGTGTAACGTCCTGTCCATGACGTCTTACATCTCTCATGCAGGTAAAAGGCTCGCCCTCTGTGTTGCCCTCAAGACCGCCCTTGTATGTGAAATAATCATCATATGGATAATCCCATGCAAAAGAAACATCTGCGTCTTTCATTACCTCAGAAATTCTTCCAGGGAACTCCTTATCCAGCGGATAGTAGCAGTACATAAGGCTTATGCTTCTGTGTGGTCTGCCCATTTTGTTAAGAATGTAATCCTGATTTACATACTCTCCACGCTCAGAGCCATCGCCCAAATCAACAGCACATTTTGCCTTACCCATATGCAATGAGTAGATCTTGTATTCGCTCATAAAATTTCCTCCTATTTTAAAGACAGGACTTTCCTGCCTATTCTGTTACTAAAAAAATTCGTTAATATCGTCCAACACCCTTGCAAGCTCAACCCTCGGCTCAACGCACATAAAAGCTAAGCACTGCCGGAATTTTTTCACACTTGGACTTGGTTTTAAGTTTACCACAATAAGCTCATAAAGTCAAGAACTGTGGCTCGGCTAACGTTATTAATATAATTTACAATATAAGCCGTCATGTCTAATATAATAGCATTTGTGTTTCATATTCTTATATTAAGTATAAAATCTTCTGATTTTAAGCCTTGGTTCATGCGAAAACAATGTTAAAATCTTTATGTTCTAAAGAGTAGTATAGCAGAGCTTAATACAAATTTATAGTGAAATAAACAAATAAATAATGAATTTTCAGTGAATATAAAAAGCGAACAGGCATCCACCCGTTCGCTTTAATTGATATGATTAATTTACATCTCCGAGCTTGTGTCTGCACTGTCGACCGCACTCTCAGAAACCTCAGAACTATCCGCACTGCCTGCAAAAGCATTGCTGTTTTTATTCTCTCCGTAGGTAGACATATACACCTTTGTGAATTGTATGTCCTCCCTAGGCTTCAGCGTCTCAGAGTCAGCCACATCAGTACCGCATATCTCGTCATAAATATCCAAACCATCATATACCTGACCGAAAACAGTATACTGCTGAGAGAAATTAAGCACACCGCCATATTTCTCAAAAGCATCGGTGATATCCTCAGGGATATTGTTGCTGTCTGCAAGCTTGCTGTCAAGCTCCGCCTGCTCCTCCTCGGTAAGGTCATAGTTATCCACAAAAAGAAGATAGCTGTTTGAAACCTTCTTCTTGCTGAACAAGTGACCTTGCTCCTGCGTGTATGCACAAAGCGCACCTTTTAAAGGCCACAGGTTTTTTGAATACTCCGCCTCGATAGTGGTGGTGTCAGTGTCAGAAGTTGTCTGACCGTCAGCCTGCTTTGTTCCGCCTATAAAATACACACCGTCCTGCACCATGCTCACATAAGTGCCGTCATAATAGCCCTTTTCCACAAGTCCAGTGAAAAACTTGCAATAGTTCGGTGCTTCATCAGGGAAAAGCACAGCCTTGAAAGTTCCCTTGTTTGTTTCAAAAACCACCACAGGGCTGTCATCGGCAGGTTCGTCCATCTGTATCACCTTTGCATCAGTATAGTCTATATCGTTCTTGCTGCTGCCAGTGCAGGCGTAAAAGAGAACAAAGATTATAACAAAGCAAATTGCTATAAGTGAAAACTGAAAATACGTCTGAAACTGTTTTCTGCGGTATGGACCCAGATCCTGTTTATTTTTGCTCATTTAACGCTCCTTTACTTTTTCTTTATCTTTGTGCCCTGTCTTGTTTCCTCAACGATATAGCCAAGCTCGCCTATCTTATCTCTCAGTTCGTCAGCCTTAGCAAAGTCCTTTGCCTTTCTTGCAGCCTTACGCTCCTCAACAAGCACCTTGACCTCCTCAGGGATATCCTCTTCACCGTCAGCACTGAGCTTCTTTGCAGCTTCAATCAGACCAAGTGAAAGCACCTTGTCAAAATCCTCGATAAGGGCAAGCTTTGTTTCATTGTTAGTGTCAGCTTTAAGAACGTCATACAGAACAGTGATAGCATTTGAAGTGTTTATATCGTCATCAAGTGCCGCCTTGAAGCTACCCTTGAACTTCTCAAAATCCTCAAGCTCCACCACCTCGTCAGGCTTCTTGTCAGCCATAAGCTGTGCTATCCTTGCAGTGAGCTTGTTGTATGCTGTCTTTGCATTGTCAAGGTTTTCGTATGTGAAAACAAGTGACTTTCTGTAGTGTGACTGCAAGCAGAAAAATCTGTATACCAGTGGGTCATAGCCCTTTGACTCCAGCAGTGAAACAGTAAGGAACTCGCCCTTAGACTTTGACATCTTTCCGCTGTTTGTGTTAAGGTGCAGGATATGGAACCAGTAGTTGCACCACTTGTGACCAAGATAAGCCTCAGACTGTGCTATCTCGTTTGTGTGGTGTGGGAAAGCGTTGTCGATACCGCCGCAGTGAATGTCAAGTCTTTCGCCAAGATGCTTCATGGAGATACATGAACACTCGATATGCCAGCCAGGGTAGCCCACACCCCAAGGGGAATCCCACTTAAGCTCCTGATCGTCGAACTTAGACTTTGTGAACCACAGTACAAAGTCAGCCTTGTTGCGCTTGTTTGTGTCCTCCTCAACGCCCTCACGAACGCCGACATCAAGATCTTCCTCATTAAAGTTGTGGAAAACATAATACTCTTTCAGCTTTGAAGTATCAAAATAGATGTTTCCACCTGCCTCATAAGCATAGCCCTTGTCCATAAGAGCAGATATCACCTTGATAAAATCACCAATACAGCCCGTTGCAGGCTCAACAACGTCAGGTCTTTTGATATTTAGCTTCTTGCAGTCCTCAAAGAAAGCGTCGGTGTAGAATTTTGCGATCTCCATAACAGTCTTATGCTCACGCTTTGCACCCTTGAGCATTTTATCATCGCCTGTATCGCCGTCAGAAGTAAGATGACCAACGTCCGTGATGTTCATTACTCTCTTTACGTCATAACCGTCATAGCGGAGATACTTTTCCAAAACGTCCTCCATTATATAGCTTCTCAGATTGCCGATATGGGCATAGTGATAAACTGTAGGACCGCAGGTATACATTGACACCTTGCCCGGCTCGTTTGGTACAAATTTTTCAATCTTGTGAGTAAGCGTGTTATAAATGTTCATTTATCTTTACCTCTTTCCTTATATTTTACTGATCTTTCTTTCCAAGCTTCTCAAGCTCAGCCACTCTTTTTTCCAGCTTAGCTATCTGTATTCTTGTCTGGCAAAGCTCCTGAGCCACAGGATCAGGGATATGCACCTGATCGAGGTCACAGGTGCGCTTGCCGTTCTGCTTAACTATCCTTGCAGGCACGCCCACAGCCGTTGAGTTTGCAGGCACAGGCTCAAGAACTACCGCATTTGCGGCTATCTTTGCATTGTCCCCCACAGTGAATGGTCCAAGCACCTTTGCACCGCACCCTACCATAACATTGTTTCCAAGGGTCGGGTGTCTTTTACCGTGGTCTTTACCTGTTCCGCCAAGGGTACAGCCCTGATACAGCAGGCAGTAATCGCCAATCTCAGCGGTCTCACCTATAACAACACCCGAGCCGTGGTCGATAAGCAGACCCTTGCCTATCTTAGCACCTGGGTGTATCTCGATACCTGTCAACATTCTTGCAAACTGCGAAATACATCTTGCGATGACCTTGTGCTTGTGAACATAGAACCAGTGCGACACCCTGTAAAAAGCCACAGCGTGAAGCCCCGAATATGTGAGGATCTCCAGCGTGCTAGTTGCCGCAGGATCTCTGTCCTTTATAGTCTGAATATCATGCTTTATATTTTCCAAAATCGTCATATCTATCTCTCCCTTTCTAAGAAAAAACCTCCGGAATGGCGTTTCACCACTCCGGAGGCAGATTATGATCTACGGTCCCACTCCGATTTCCTGTACAAAATTTTGTACAGCTCAATATCTTTAACGCAGACCCTACGGAGAGGAATACTAGGCTTTCGCCGTTGTTCGCTCCCTGCTGTCAGCCGCACTTCACTGAAAGTCCTTGAAGCCTTGCACCAAACGGCTCCTCTCTGAAAATTACCTCACAGCTACTCTTGCTGATACGCATTTATATATTAAGTTATCATATGCCGCAACACGTCGGCAGGCCACATTATTTGCCCGAATCTATATACTTCCAGTATCCCTTGAGATAAACTGCACCAGAAATGACTGTCAGCACAACAGCAATCCAAATGAGTATCTCGTTTGCGATAAACACAGGTGTTCCCCAGTTAAGGTCAGGGCTGCCTTTTTCCGCAGGCATGACGATCTGCAAAACCATTATAGCAATAAGCGCAACCATAGTGAAAGCAGTTTTGAGTTTACCCCATATTCCTGCAGCGACCACAACGCCCTCGCTTGCCACAACAAGTCTAAGACCCGTTACCATAAACTCTCTCGCAAGTATCAATACCACCGCAACAGGGTCTATCCAACGTTCAAATGTGAAGCAGATAAGCGCCGTCATAACAAGAAGCTTGTCTGCAAGCGGGTCAAGAAACTTTCCGAATGTTGTAACAAGATTGTGCTTTCTTGCTATCTTGCCGTCAAACCAGTCTGTGATAGACGCAGCTGCGAATACGATAAGTGCAAACACCATGTGATGCGGTATCTTGAAAAGCAGCACGAACAGCAGAAAAAACGGTATCAATATTACTCTAAGCACTGTAAGTTTATTTGGCAGGTTCATATCAAGTTCCTTTCATCTACATTTTTGAGCCGATAAGGTCATAATCCATAGTATCGTCAATTTTTACTTTGACATACTCGCCGACTCTAACTTTATCCTCGCTCAGGAAGAATATCTTTCCGTCTATCTCAGGTGCGTCCGCCTGACTTCTGCCGTAGTAACACTCGGCATATCTGTCAAAGCCCTCGCAAACCACCTCGACTTCGCTGTCGAGAGCAGCCTCATTAAGGCTGTCGGAAATAATCATCTGTTCTTCCATTATTATCTCCGCTCTGCGCTCTCTGTCCTTTAAAGGCACCTGATCTTCAAACTTCTCCGCAGGCGTACCCTCCTCAGGCGAGTAAGCAAAACAGCCGAGCCTTTCAAAGCGAATTTCCTTTACAAACTCACAAAGCTCCTCGAACTGTTCCTCAGTTTCCCCTGGGAAGCCTGTGATAAGAGTTGTCCTCAGCGTAACGTTCGGTATCTTTTCTCTTATCTTCTTTATAAGTGCCGTAAGGGTCTCTCTGTCCCCATGGCGGTTCATTCTTTTAAGTATGGTCTTGTTGCAGTGCTGTATAGGCATATCAAGATACTTTACAAGCTTGTCCTCTTTAGCGATAACGTCCAGCAATTCGTCCGTTATCCTCTCAGGATAGCAATAAAGCGTTCTTATCCACTTGAAGCCGTCTATCTCACAAAGTGCCGTGAGCAATTCAGGGAGCATAGACTTGCCGTAGATATCCTCACCATAGCGTGTTGTATCCTGGGCCACAACTACAAGCTCCGTCACGCCGTTCTCAGCCAGCCATCTGGCTTCCTTGACGATATTCTCCATGCGTCTGCTTCTGTATTTTCCTCTTATAGACGGGATAGCGCAGTAAGTGCAGTTGTTGCTGCAACCCTCGGCTATCTTTATATACGCATAGAAAGGCTCAGTAGAAATAATTCTTCCGCCCTCCATGGAAAGTTCAGTTTTTGCGCCATAAGAACAGACCGCCTGCTTATCCAGCAGTATCTCTCTTATAATATCGCAAATTTTTCCGTTAGAGCCTATTCCCACAACAGCGTCAAGCTCAGGGATCTCCTTTTTCATTTCGTCACGGTATCTTTCAGCAAGACAGCCCGTAGCTATTACCGCCTTTATCCTGCCCTCCTGCTTGAGAGTACAGAACTCAAGTATAGTGTCTATAGCCTCCTGTTTAGCCGACTCGATAAATCCACAGGTATTTATAATGACCACATCAGAAAGGGCTGCGTCAGAAACTATCCGAAAACCCTCTTTGCGCAGATCATAGAGCATATGCTCAGCGTCCACCTGATTTTTAGGACATCCGAGAGAAACCATTCCCACTCTAGTTGCCATGAAAAAATCTCCAATCCTACACCGCCAACGGACGGCATAAAGTATCACAATAATCTATCTTATTATCTCACTTTTACACAGTTTTGTCAAGCCCTTTTAGTCACTATTGTATGACAAAAATCAAAATATTTATGAAATTTCCACAAAGGCTGACTCAAACAGCTCCCCTGCCCTGTTTTAGTAAAAATATGTTGAAATCAGACAGAAAGTGTGGTATAATATAGCCATGTCGGCTTCTTCCGCTAGGGAGGAGGTGAAACGGCTTGAATTTTATTATATCCTTTGTACTTTCTGTCTTGGCAAGCGTAGTTGGTTACTACATAAGCAAGTGGATCGACAGAAAGTAAGTCCGGCATGATCCCAAAAGAAAACCCCGAAAGTTGCAGCTTTCGGGGTTTTCGCTTTTCAGCGTGAAACGACTGAAAATTATATCCTTTGTGGTTACTTATATTATACACCACGCAATTTATTTTGTCAAGCACTTTTGCACCGTCAGTTTTTCTTCTCAGGGTAAGTAACAGTTATCTCTGACCCTGCTTCCTGCGACCAAACAACATAATCAAGCTTTCCTTCATCAATAAAAACGGTGAAATATGTATCCTTAAGCTCATCAGGAAGCTGTTCCTTTATCTTTTCTATGAACTTGTCCGTCTCTGTGGAAATGTAGTTCATGTACTCAAACTTGTAGCTCTTGTCTTTTGAAAGCTCCGTGACCGCCTTCTCTGCCGCCTCATATACCGCCTGAGCGTTAGCCTCTGCCTTTTCCGAGTTTTCGTCAGTGATTATGCCGTCTGCGTAAGCCTGCGCCTTAGAGCCTGCAAAGCAAACTTTCCAATCATTGTCCTTGTCAAGCACCATAAGAATATACTGCGATGACGTGACCTCTCCCTCAGAGCTGTCATAAGCTATGGTCACATAAAGCTCCGCCGCCTTTGAATACTCCTCCGAGATGTTCACCTTGTCGATAAAGCCGCATTTATCCTTGTCAAAGCTATATCTTACTCCGCTTATCTGCTCGTCCTCACCGTATTCATTGTCGCCGCCCATGTTCTTTTTCATATATTCATAGTCAGCGGCATAATCGTCCGTCATAAGCTTTACCATTGATTGGTCAAACTCAGCGTTTGCAGCTTTAAGATACATCGCCGCAACGTCCTTTGCCTCTTCAAGCGGGTCAGCGGCTTCTTCGCTTTCCGTATCAGTTCCCTGCGTTGTCACAGCGTTCTCACTGCCCTGAACATTTTCCGCAGGCTGAGAGCTGTCTGTGCCGTCAAAGCTCAGCGAACAGCCTGTCATGACCGCTGCACTCAGTATAGCCGCCGCAAAAATGATCTTTTTCATTCTTTGCTCCTTTATTCGTCGCCGTACTCCTGTTTTATGTCAGCAAGCACCTCTTTTATTATGTCGTATGAATACCCCAAACGCACAAGGGCGTTTTTTACCTTTATGTCACCCTTTTCTCCGTCAAGATATCTGAGATACTTTCGCTCCACAAGCTCATACAGCCGTTCGTATGTACCCTCGCTGTATTCCTCCAGAGCTTCCTCTATTATAGGCTTCGTAAGCCCTTTCTGTCTCATCTGCTGATAGGCACGGTAATATCCGTATTTACGCACTTCCACATAAGTCCTCGCAAGCCCCTGAGCATACCGCCTGTCATTGACCGTCCCAAGCTCCAGCATCTTATCCATTACAGCGTCGCATATCTCCTCGCTGTAATTCTTTTCAAGCTTCTTGTAAAGCTCCACATAGGAATAGTCCCTGTAATCAAGGAGATACAAAGCCCTTTCCTTAGCCTTTCTGAACTCGTTGTCAAAAACTATCTTCTCCCAAGCAGACTCAGGCATATCAAGCCCTGCTCTCAGACCATAGGCAGACACTATCTCGTAGTTGAGAAAAGCCGTTTCGCCCTCCTCGAACTCTATCATGTATGTGCTGCCCTTGTATTTTGAAACGCCCGTTATTTTAAGCATTTATCAGTCACCAAGCTCGCTTATGTCCACAGGAGCGAACTCCTCGAAGTCCTCCTCAGGCTTTGCCACAACAGACTTGTCGCTTGCCGCCTTGCGTATCTTCTTCTCAGACTTGTCAACAGCCATATCTTCATTTGCACTCTGAGCCGCCGCACCTGCGTTAGCCTTTTCTTCAAGCTTCTTGGCCTTTTTATCTTTCTGCGCCGCAAGCACAAGCTCCGCCTGATGTTCCTTTATCTTGGCTTCTATCTCACCCATGATATCAGGATTGTTCAGCAGGAACTCCTTAGCGTTGTCACGTCCCTGACCAAGCTTCATATCGTTGTAGCTGAACCAAGCTCCGCCCTTCTTAACGATATCAAGATCGACCGCCATGTCAAGCACCTCGCCCACACGGGAGATACCCTTGCCGTACATGATATCGAACTCGCACTCCTTGAACGGCGGTGCTACCTTATTCTTTACAACCTTGCACTTTGTTCTGTTACCAATGACCTCAGAGCCGTTCTTTATCTGCTCTCCACGTCTGACCTCTATTCTTACAGAAGCGTAAAACTTCAAAGCACGTCCGCCTGGAGTAGTTTCAGGGTTTCCGTACATAACACCTATCTTCTCACGGACCTGATTGATAAATATAGCCGTTGTATTGGACTTTGCAATAACAGATGTGAGCTTTCTCATAGCCTGAGACATAAGTCTTGCAAGCTGACCAACGTGAGTGTCGCCCATTTCGCCATCTATCTCAGATTTTGTTACCATAGCCGCAACAGAGTCGATAACGATACAGTCGATAGCACCGGAGCGAGCCAGAGCCTCAGCTATCTCCAAAGCCTGCTCACCGCTGTCAGGCTGAGAAACAAGCATATTGTCGATATCAACGCCAAGCTGACCTGCATAAACAGGGTCAAGAGCATGCTCAACGTCGATAAAAGCTACCTCACCGCCCATTTTCTGCGTTTCTGCGATAACATGAAGTGCGACCGTTGTCTTACCTGATGACTCAGGTCCGTATATCTCAATAATTCTTCCTCTCGGCACTCCTCCAATACCAAGCGCCATATCAAGGGTCATTGAGCCTGTCGGTATAGCCTCGATATCCATAGCCTTAGCCTCGCCAAGCTTCATGATCGCACCCTTGCCGAACTGCTTTTCAATATATGCTATCGCTGTGTCAAGAGCCTTTTTCTTTTCCTCTGCGTCAGTTATTTTTACTACCGTCTTAACGGCTTCTTTTTTCTTCTTGTCTATCGCCATTTTATATGACCTCCCTATCTTATCGGTGTTTTATCCGTATCTATATCATATCACACTAACTGTCCGTTTGTCTGTACAGTAACCGCAATTTATCTATCTGTACAAATTTTCGTACTATTTTTCATAAATGCCCGAAACACAGCGGTAAACACCGCACAAGTCTTTCCTGCATCTCACGTTCTTAAAGCCGTGCTGTATCATCAGCCGCATTACTTCGTCCTCCTGACCGATACCGATCTCAAAGAGCATAACGCCGCCGCTTTTAAGCTTTTTCTTCCACTTGCGAACTATCTCACGATAGAAGTCCAAGCCGTCCTTACCGCCGAAAAGAGCTTCCGCAGGCTCAAAAGTGACCTCACGCTGTAAAGCGTCCATGTCCTCTGTTGTGAGATAAGGGGGATTGCACACTATAAGGTCAGCCTCAGGCATATCCTCCACAAGCTTTTCATCTGTAACGTCGCCCATGACTATCTCAGCCCCCGAGCCGTTCAGACTTATATTCTCACGGAGATACTCTGCCGCCTTTTCAGACTTTTCCACACACACTGCCCGACCGCAGTCAAGCTTCCTTTCAAGGGTGATACCAATGCACCCCGAGCCTGAACAAAGGTCTATAACAGTGATATCCTTCTTGCCTGCAAACATCTTCAAAGCCGTGTCAACAATAGTTTCCGTGTCCTGACGTGGTATCAGTACGCCCTCGCCCACCTTGAAAGGCAGACCATAAAACTCCCACTGTCCAAGGAGATACTGCAAAGGATAGCCCTCACAGCGACGTGTGACAATGTCGCTTATACGCTTTTCCTGCTCAGGAGTGATATTCTCCCCCTCAGCCACATCTTCAAACACCCATGTGACCTCGCAAGCAGCGTTCTCACCAAGACCGCTTTCTTCAAGCAGTCCCACACATTTATCAAACAGTTTCTTTTTTACCATTTGTCATCTTCCTTATTTTCAGGTATACAAGCTTTCAGTGCCGCTATAGCACATTCTATCTGACTTTCATCAGGCTCGCTTGTAGTTATCCTCTGTATCCACAGACCCGGTGCAGAGATTATCTTAGTGAAAATATTGTCATATTTTCCCGCAAGCCTTATAAGCTCGTAAGCAATACCCGTAACGATAGGCAGAAGCGCTATCTTTATAACAACTCTCAGAAAAATGCTTGCCCATGATACTCTGAATATTGTGTTTACAAAAATGCTTATAAACAGCACAAGGAAAATAAAGCTCGTTCCGCAGCGAGGGTGAAAACGTGTGTATTTCTTCACGTTCTCCACCGTCAGCTCTTCTTCATGCTCATAGCAAGCGATAGTCTTGTGTTCAGCACCGTGATATTCATATGTACGCCTTATATCCTTAGTAAGAGCAGTCAAAGCCGTGTAGCCAATGAAAATAGCTATCTTCAAAATACCCTCAATAAGGTTTTTGCCGAATGCCGACAGGTCAACGAACTTGCTTATGAATTTAGACACCAGCGACGGCAGATACATAAACAGCAATATCGCCAGACCCACACCCAGCACCATAGATATCGCCGTGATGATAGGACCGAGCTTGTCCCCCAGCTTGTCGTCCAGCCACTGTTCAAACTTGGTCTGCTCCTCCTTATCGTCCTCCGTCATCTGCTTTTCAGCCGACCTTGTAAGGCACTTGTAGCCGTCTATAAGAGAAGTAAGGAAGCTGAAAATGCCCCTCACAAAAGGCGTTTTCCTGTACCAAGGCGTATCTTTTCCGCCTTTTATCGCCCACTCCTCTAGGTCTATGGTGCCGTCAGGCAGACGGCAAGCCATAGCCGCCTTATCGATGCCACGCATCATAACGCCCTCGATAACAGCCTGTCCACCGATCTTTGACTTAAATTTTTCCTTGCTTTGTGCTTTACTGCTCATTTTCTTTCCTTTCAAGGCGGTGTGTGCGTCTACTGCACGTTGTCGTTGTTTTCGATAGGCTCAGAAGAAATAAGCTCCACGTCTACAGTTGCCTGATTGTCAGGCTTTTTCTTCTGCTCGATACAAGGGAGCGTTATCATCACTGTTGTACCTACTCCCTGCTCACTGTTTATCTCCAGCGTACCGCCATGCCGCTGAATGATCTCGTCTGCCACCGCAAGACCTATTCCCGAACCACGTCTTGTGTGGTTTGCCTTAAAGAATTTCGTCTTGACCTTTGGCAGGTCATCCTTTGATATTCCCATACCCGTGTCGGAAATGGAAATACATACCTCATTGTCCTCCTCATAAGCCTCCACCGATACAGTGTCGCCCTTGTTGGAGTATTTGATAGCGTTGTCCACAATATTTATGAACACCTGACGAAGCCTGTTCTTGTCACCGTAAACAAACGGCAGCATTTTCGGCTCGTAGTAATTGAGTGTTATACCAAGCGCCTTGGCCCTCTCCTGATAGATAAGCACAGTTTCCCCAAGCTCCGCAAGAATATCTATAGTATCCATAATAAGCGTGAGTCTGTTGTCCTGTATCCTCGAAAAGTCAAGAAGCTCCTCAACCATTTGCGAAAGCCTCTCCGTCTCACTTGTGATGACCCTCATACCCTTCTTGAAGGTTTCCTTGTCCTCATACATACTGGTAACAGTTTCCGTCCAGCCCCTTATAGCGGTAAGCGGAGTTCTCAGCTCATGAGATACAGAGGATATGAACTCATTCTTCATCTGTTCTGTATTAGAAAGCTCCTGCGCCATGTAGTTGATAGAGTCGCAAAGCTCGCCAAGCTCGTCATTTCGTTTCTTTTCAAGACGTTCGCTGAAATCTCCCGTAGCATACCGCCTTGTTATGCTGTTTATGCTTCTTATAGGCAAAACAATAGATTTGATAAAAAACATTCCCGAGAAAAACATGAGCATTATGACAGCCACAACGATAGCCGTGATTATCATAGACATAATAAAAATCTGATGGTCGATATTTTTCATGGAAGACAACATTCTCAGTGCCTCATATTCGCTTCCCTTCGGAGATATGACCGACGTTATCGCCATGACCTTTTCCCCTGTTGACAGCTCATATATCTGTGTGCCTATTCCCGTGTCGGACTTCTTTGCGTCCTCATAATCGGTCATGTTGTCATTCTCCGAGGGAGAGAAGCCTGATGACGTAACATCGACCTCACCGTCGGTCTTGATAGCCATAAGCTCTATCTTGTCTTTCTCGTCATAGCTTTCCACAAGGGAGCGTATCTGAGAATTATAATTAGTCTGCTCGTCACCTGAAGCGTTCACTACCGCCGTGGTGACTATCTTCATTTTAGATGTAAGATACTGCCTTGTGGAGCTGTAGTAATAATTTCTCACCACCACGATAAGCAGTATTTCAAGCACCACAAGTATTCCCACGACCACCCCGAGATTGTTCCTCAGCCAGTGCTGTGTGATACTGAGTCTGCCGCTTTTTCTTTTTTTTCCGCTCAACTGATAAAAACTCCGTTCATCATGTTTTCACAGCTCAGTTAGAGCCGCCTGCCCACTTGTAGCCAAATCCCCATATAGTAAGGATATACTTAGGATTAGAAGGCTCGTCCTCTATCTTCATTCTTATTCTTCTGATATTCACGTCCACTATCTTATCGTCGCCGTAATAGCTCTCGCCCCATATGTGATTGAGTATACTTGAACGGTCAAGTGCAGTATTCTGATTTTTGAAGAAATACTCCATTATCTGATACTCCACCTGTGTAAGGTCTATCTGCTCACCGTTCTTGAAAACAGTTCTGCTTTTAAGATTAAGCGTAAATGGACCTGAAACTATCTGTGAAGCCTCCTCAGGCTTAGAGCCTGAACGATTTACACGCCTGCAAACAGCGTCAACTCTTGCAATAAGCTCAGAAATAGAGAACGGCTTTGTGATATAATCGTCAGCACCGCTCATAAGGCATGATATCTTATCCATTTCCTGTGATTTTGCCGAAAGCATGATAATGCCGATAGTGTTGCTTTTCTCTCTTATCTTCTTGCACACCTGCATTCCGTCGATGCCGGGCATCATAATATCAAGCAGAGCAACGTCAAAACCGCCGTCCTTTTCGTCATAGGCTTTGAGAGCGTCCTCACCGCAGTTTACGTCAACTACCTCGTAACCGCTTCTTACAAGGTTTATGACCACAAATTCTCTAATTGAATCTTCGTCCTCGCAAACCAAAACTCTTTTCATTACATTTACTCCTCTCCAAGATCAGTTTATTATGTAAAAATTATTCTGAATTTCGTCAATAGTCGGTATGAGCTTTTCACGCCTGTCAAGAGGAAGCTTCACAAAATAATCAAGCTGACCCTTGCTGTCGATAAGCTCATATCCGTCAGAGATATAATCCTCCGAATCATTCTTTGAAGACACAGCGATACGCATTATCTCCTCGTTGCTCTCGTTTATATCTCCCGTGTATTTATAGAAAACAAGCTCGTTTGTGTCACTGTCCTTTTTCACCGTAACAGAACTGTTCCAGCGTTTTGGGAACGTTACAAAATATCCGTCAGATATGGCATAATAGCCTGTGTATTTTGTTTTCAGATCATAAAAATCCTCGTAAACGCTCCATGTAGTCATATAGAGCATTTCGTCTGCCACAGCGTTTTCATAACCCACCATAGGCGAAGTTGACGGTATCTCCACATCACCGTCGCCGTCCATGTCCTCACTGTAGTAGCCCGCAGGTCTTGTGCATAAAGGCAGTAGCTTTTCGCTTCTAAGCTGCATAGGATTTTGAAGTCCCGAATATCTGTAGTATATTATCTCCGTCTGCAATTTTCCGTCAGCAGTCAGTCCGTCAATAAAAATAGCACGCCTGCCGCTGTCAAGCATTCCCGTCTTTGATGACACATAAGAAGTCACATTATCGCACATATCAACGTTCTCGCCGCGGGTTATCTCATTGTTTTTCATGTTGAGCATAGAAGCCTTTGCCGTCACCGCACCTGTATCATTATTGGTGCTTCTTTGAATGGTGATAAGCTCTATATAACCATCATTGTTTATATCCAAAGGCTCCAGCACCGAATAAGTATCAAGCGCCACACGCTTGAAATCTCCGTCGGTATAGCTGTATATCTCCATAGTCTTTTCATCATTAGTAAGATTTTGATATCCCACAAAAACGTCCGTCTGGTTATTGCTTCCCATAGGCGAGATAATGACCTGATCTATGTCCGTGCCTGCGCCTGCAAGCTCTTTCACAGAATACCACTTGCCGTCCTCGTCCTTGTCGAGAATGTTCACCCTCAAGCCGTCCTCCTCAGATCCGTTTGAAGTGTACTCATAGAAGACCATAGCCTCGTCCGTAGGCTCATCGTCGATATTTGCGATAACATAAGCCGAGCGATATTCACCGTTTTTAGGATATTTCAAAGTTATGTTGCTGCCCACGCTCTCGATAAGCGCCTGATGTATCTCGCTTTGCTCAGAGGTAAGCTTCGGGGCGTTTATAAGTCCCTCAACAGAAAAATTCAGTGCCGAACAGCCTGTCATAGTAAGACAAGAAAGACAAACAGCAGCCAATTTAAGATTTTTCAAGCGATCCCTCCTGATACACCAAACAAAAAAATAGAACCGGGCATATACCCGATTCTATTATATCATATATACAAAAATATTTCAAGCCTTTTTCCGTCCATAGGAACAGGTAAAAATTATTTTGCTTATCTTTCGTCCAATGGGATATACTTCTTCTCACCTGAGATAGCCTTGTATGCAGGACGGATTATCCTCTTGCCTGTTACAAGCTCTTCAAATCTGTGTGCGCACCAGCCTGCCATTCTTGAAACAGCGAACATAGGCGTGTAAAGATCCTCAGGAATACCCAGCATACTGTAAACAAAGCCAGAGTACATATCAACGTTAGCGCACATCGCCTTGTCACTGCCCTTGATCTTCTTGAACAGCTCAGGAGTAAGTCTTTCCACCGTTTCAAGAAGCTTGTATTCTCTCTCAAACTCAGTGTTCTCAGCCATTTTCTTGGCATTCTCTCTGAGTATGACAGCTCTAGGGTCAGACAATGTGTAAACAGCGTGACCCATACCATAAACAAGACCAGTGTGGTCAAAAGCTTCCTTGTTGAGTATCTTTGTGAGGAAATCAGCGATCTCGCCCTCGTCCTCCCAGTTCTGAACGTTGTCCTTTATGCACTGGTGCATTGCCGCCACCTTAAGGTTAGCGCCACCATGACGTGGACCTTTCAGTGAACCGATAGCCGCAGAGTAAGCAGAATAAGGATCCGTTCCGGAAGATGTAAGCACACGGCAGGCAAAAGTCGAGTTATTTCCTCCGCCATGCTCAGCGTGGAGCATAAGTAACAGATCAAGTATCTTAGCCTCTTCCTCAGTGAACTGTCTGTCCGGACGCAGTGCCGACAGTATCATCTCCGCAGTAGAATGTGTAGGTATCAGAGGGTGCATGAACAAGCTTTCACCGTCATAACAGCGTTTCTTTACCTGATAAGCCGAAACCATGATGTTAGGCAATTTAGAGATTATAGAGATAGCCGTAGCCATTTCATACTCAGGAGAGCGATTCTCAGGGTTATCGTCATAAGAGTAAAGAGCCAGAATTGCTCTCGCCATTTTATTCATGATGTTCTTTGACGGAGCTTTAAGTATCATGTCCTCAAAGAAGTTGTCAGGGAGAGGTCTGTTTTCAGCCATCATTCCCTTGAACGCAGTAAGCTCCTCCCTGTTAGGCAGATCGCCCATGAGCAGCAGATACACTATCTCCTCATAACCAAAACGGTTTTCCTTCTGAGCGTTGGACACCAGATCATTGATGTTGTATCCACGGAAGATAAGCTGACCTTGAATAGGAGATTTCTCACCCTCGTTTACCACATATCCGTGTACGTTACAGATATTAGTAAGACCAGCCATAACACCTGTACCGTCAGAGTTTCTCAAGCCTCTCTTTACCACATATCTGTCATAAAGCTTAGGGTCAATAGTATTGTTTGCTATAAACTGTTCGCATAAAAGCGACCTTGCTGCATTATTTATCATTGAATAGATCATCTCGCTTTCAAGTAGATTATAAATATAAGTTATATTATACACCTTTTTCAGATTTTTGTCAAGTATTAAGATAACCTGTCAAATCAAAACCGCATATCTCCGCCATTTAAAAATTTGCAGTACAAAAATTTGCCCTGTATGAATATTTGCTCCACTGCATGAATATAATATAGTACCCCAAAAAAGAAAGGACAAACCATATGAAAGACCTGATACAGATAATGGCAGTATTTGCTGTTATCCTTATAATAATACCGACCATAGTATTTCTTCGCCCAAACGAGTCCGCATCGAAACCTGCATTTTCAGAAAAAGAAAAAATAGCCGTATATTTCACCGAAAGCGGCAAGACCGAAGACTTCACCCTTGAAGAATATATGATAGGCTCAGTGCTTGCACAAATGCCTGCGGACTTTGACGAAGAAGCCCTGAAAGCGCAAGCCGTCCTCGCCCATACCTACATATGCCGCCGACAGCTCTCCGAAGCCCAGTCGCCTACTCCCGCCTTAAAAGGCGCACTCATCAGCGATGACAGCACCCTCTACCAAAGCTTTTTCACCCTCAAAGCCGCCAAAGAGTATTACGGCAACGACTATGAAAAAGCCTACAAAAAAGTTAGATCTGCCGTCAATTCCGTCAAGAACGATATCCTCACCTATGAAGGCGAACCGATAATCGTCGCCTTTCACGCCGCTTCAAACGGTCATACCCAATCCGCCAAAAACGCATGGGGAGAAGATATCCCATATCTTCTGTCAGTAGACAGCTCCGCTGACAAAGACCTTGTCGCCACAGAATGTACCCAGACACTCACCGCCAAGGATTTTCAAGACAAGCTTCTTGACCGCTTCCCAGATATTAATTTCACTCCCCTCGCCAATGCTGATAGTTGGCTCAAAACAAAAACAGACGGCATAGGCTATGTAACGAACCTGACCGTCTGTGGCTATGATATACAGCCCAACACATTCTGCGATATCCTTGATATCTCCTCGCCATGTTTCGAGTTCACCTTTGCCAATACAAAATTCACTTTCACCTCTCACGGCTTCGGACACCTCGTAGGAATGAGCCAGTATGGTGCAAACGCCATGGCAGAAAAAGGCTCAGACTACAAAGCCATTTTGACCCACTATTTCACAGATACAAAGCTGCAAAAATCTACTGAGCTGGCACAACTGCAATAAACACAAGGTCGCTGTCGCCGTCATTGATAAAGCTATGCTCATGACCGTCGGGGCAGTAATGGAAATCTCCTGCCGACAGTCTTTCCTCACCGCCGTCATAAAGCATTTTGCCGCTGCCCTCAAGAACATATATCATCTCGCAGTTGCCCTCATGTCTGTGCAGACCGATAGAAGCCCCCGGCACGAGCCTGCCTTTCATCATCTTGTTCTTTCCGTCAGAATAGACCCTGCTTGCAAAGCTTTTCTCGCCACCCTTGAAATTCGGTGCAAGGCTCTCTTTAATATCATCAAAAACTATACGCATAAAAAACACCTCCACAGTTTATAAATCAATTATACCACTACCTCGATAAAAAAGCAATAAAAAAGACCCGTCCCGAAAGACAGGTCTTTAATTATTCTAAGTAAGAATTATCTGAATTACAGATTACTTTCTCTTCTTAGTAGCAACTACAGCAGCACCAGCAAGTGCAACACCTACAGCAGCAAGAGCAGCAGCGCCTGTGCTTGGGTTTGTGTTAGATGCGTTGTTAGCAGCCTTAGAAGATGTAGCAGCAGAGTTAGTCTTAGAGTCCGAAGAATCTGTGAGAATAACCTTTGACTCGTCAGAATCTGTTGACTCTGTAGAATCAGCTGTTGACTCAGAAGGAGCTGGAGCGTCCTTAAGTGTAAGAGCCTTTACGCTTGTAACCTTAGCTGCAAAAGGAATATCGTCATCTGTTGCAGCCTCGAATGCAGACTGAAGATCAAGGAAAAGATCGCCGTCTACTGTGAGTGGCTCGTCAAACTTGAGCAGGAATGTGTATGAGCCGTCAGCGTTAACTGTTACAGCCTCTGTTGAGCAACCCTTGTTAGCTGCGTTGCCCTCGCCCCAGTACTGAGGACCATTGTCTGAGAAGATAGCGAAGTTGATAGCGAAATCAACAGGATCTGTGATAGCATCAAATTCAGCTGTTACAGCAATAGCGTCAACACCCTCGAAATCAGCAGGTGTGATGAGCTTGTCAACGTCTTCGCCCCAAGGATTGTTAACGTTAACTCTTACCTTACCAGTGTCAACCTTAGCCTTACCATTGCCTGCGAGTGTAACTTCTGTAGCATCATATGCGCTAAGGTCAACAGTGTTTCCGCCCTGTGCCTTGTCAGACTCTACAACAAGGAGAGGATTGCCGTCCTTGTCAAGAAGTGTGAAAGCATTGAATGTGAAGTCCTCTGTAGTCCAGTTCTGAAGCCATACCTGAGCAAATGTATCTGTATCAGCAAATACAGGATCTGTTCCCTTCAGAACAAAATCATAAGAACCGTCAGCAGCCTTAACGCCTGTTACGTCCTTAGCACCCTCCTGGAATGACCACTCTTTTGAAGCCCAACCAGTTGACTCAGAGTTGTAACCAAGTCCACCGCCTATCCAGTCTCCAGCCTCGATCTTTGCAGCTGAGTCTGCACCAACTGTTACATTAACATCAATACCGCAAACATCTGAAAGCTTAACGTTTGTTCCTGTAAGAACACCTGTCTTTGTAACAACACCGTCATCGTCCTTCTCATCAATGAGAGAAACAGTACCTCCAGTGAGGTCTGCCTTAACAGTAGCTGTTTCATCAGCAAATGCTGCGAGTGACATCATTGATGCAGCAAGAGCAGCAGCTGACATACCAGCGAGAATCTTAGAGATTTTCATTTGTTTTTCCTCCATCTTTGTTAATAATTTTTAGATACATATTGAGCGATATCTCCTCAACATACATCTTGCCTATATTGTAACACACATTTACAAGTATTTCAATAAACGTTTTTCACAAATTAACCACATATCTTTAGCCATTTTTCACAAATTTGCATATTATTTTTGCTATATATAGCCAAATATGTTATCATAATATGTACAAGCATTCTATGCAATGTTAATATTTTTATATTTATTCAGATTTTGTTGTAATCGTATCCAGCCTTTCACGCTCTCTTTTTGAGAAGATACAGCCGCAGTAATCCTGCCTGTAAAGCCCGTATTCTGCTGAAAGCTGAATGGAACGCTTGTAGCCCTCACGCTTCTTGAAATCCGCAGGAAGTGCCTTTACATCATATATCTCCCCAAGCTCCTCCGATATCTCGTTGAGCTTCTGAGCATTCTTGTATGGTGAAATAGACAGCGTTGTGGTAAAATAATCCATGCCAAGCTCCTTGGCAAGCTGAGCCGTCCGTTCAAGCCTGAGCCTGTAACATCGAAAGCATCTCTCCCCGCCCTCAGGGATATCCTCAAAGCCCTTAACAGCCTGAAAAAACTCACCCTCGTCATACCCACGCTCCACGAACGTAACAGGATTTTTCATAGGCATTTGTGCTATGAGCCTTTGAAGTTCCGCCACACGCTTATCGTACTCCTCACGGGGATAAATATTCGGATTGTAATAAAACACCGTTATCTTAAAATACTGCGACAGATATTCAAGCACATAAGACGAACATGGCGCACAACAGCTATGCAAAAGCAAAGCCGGCACTTCGCCCTTTTCCTCGTGTTTTTTTATAATGCCCTCCAGCATTTTCTGATAATTTACTTTCTGCATTCCTGCCGCTCCCTTTTCGCAAAAAAATCGTACCTGACACACTTCCGTAGGGGCTGGCGTCCTAGACAGCTCATTCCCATTGTCTTTGCACCCCTACAGTATCATACTATATTATATAGTATAGCACATTTCCGAAAATTCCGCAACAGGTCAGATCTTCACCTTGAACTTATTTGCACAGTTAGGGCATTTCACAGTATGTTCACCCTTTACCTTTGGAAGCCTTAACGTCTTTTTGCATACACCGCACTTTATATAAACATGGGTCTTTCTGTCAGCGAACTTTCTCTTCCAGAATGAAAATTTCCTGCCAATTCCCCCGAAAGCCCTCTCAAACTTCATGTTCTCCTCGTATCGCTTCTGGCAGTTTCTTGACATCGCCCTCACTACCGCCAGCACCAGCACAGCGTATACCATAAGCTGTAAAATAAGCGACCTTACAAACAAGTTTGCCGCACTAAGCACCACAGCCACACCGCAAATGCCGTAAAAAAGCTTGTCTATACCATATCTGCCCTGAAAAAATCTCGCTACCTTATACATAAATCCGTTCATAAGCTTTTACCTCTTTTCTTTTTTATATTACAAATAGTACACCCGAAATTTAAACTGACTATTAACTTTTATCAAATTTCACCTACCTTTCACAAAACTTTCAGCGTTCACCCTCAAACAATGAACGGCATATACTGAAGTGTATTCGTAAAAGCGTATACGGACAAGTACAGCATAAAGGAGCAACAAAAAATGAAAAAGAGTCTTATAGCCATGACTTCCATAACCTATGCAATGAAAGCAAAAAACTTGCTGAACAGTTTAAAATACTACTGCGAAATACAGCGCACCCCGAAGGACCTTGGC
>UMKH01049445.1_pt1 | contig 28091 bp, 18 predicted proteins | sample 1966271 | NCBI WGS metagenome assembly UMKH01 (sample SAMEA4836172, study PRJEB28245) | human gut metagenome | biome: gut microbiome; material: fecal sample | place: Denmark | collected 2008 | reverse complement strand
AGAGCACAAGTCCCTGACCGAGGTCGCCGAACATGATGCCGAACAGCAGCGTGTAGGTTATTGCAACGAAACCCGTGACATCGATATCCGAATATGACGGTAGGCCGTACATATCAACGAAGAATTCATAGGGCTTGAATATCAGTGGATTCCTGAGCTTTACGGGCGGGGTCTTTGAGCTCTTGTCGGGATCGTTCTCCTCGACCTCGACGTGCGGAATGGCCTCCGCTTTTTTCTCGAACTCCTTTGAAACGTGGGCCGGTACCCACCCGACATAGAAGAAATATTTATTGTGGCACGCGGCATAGCGGCGAAGCTCAAAGACGGTATTTAAATCGACGAGCTTCGTGTATATCTCGTTGCAGCGCTTGCGGTTCTCTTTCCAGAGCGCCGCGGCTCGCTCGTCAAGCTGCTTCAAGTCGCTCTCGATTATCTCGATGTTGCTCTTGAGCTGGTCTATGACCTCCTCGACGGTGCCGACTGCCGACGGTATCTGCAGGCGCTCGAAGTTAAGTCCGGCGAACACGCTGTCAACCTCGTCAACCCGCTCTCTCGGCACGCAGTAGACGCCCCAATAGTCGGTGGCGTCGGTAGAGCACGGGATAAAGAGCACATAGGGGTTATCCTCATATGCAACAAGCTTCTCGTAGCTCTCCTTGGGCATATGTCCGAAGCGGGTCTTGATAAACTTGCAGTTAAACAGCTCATCGAGACCGACATCGAAGCCCGTGAAGTGCTCGTACTGCGCAATGCCGTCGCGGCACTGCTTAAGCTGATCCTCAAGCTCTCTGTACTCGTCGTGCAGCGCGGAGAGATTTTTGTCAAGCTCGTCGATATAGGCGCTGGTCTTGTCATCGAGCTCGATATCGCGCGAGCGGTCGCCGACTATCGTCGGGTCGGGAGCGGAATCGTTCTCGCGGATAAGCTCCTCTATTTTTTGCAGCATCGGCGCATACGGGTTCTCCTCGCTGAGAGTCAGATAACCCATTGACGCAGACATATACTGCGTTGCCTGCTCGGGCTGGAACGAGCCGTCCAAGCAGCAGGTCGAAATGAAATTGTTAAGTTTATCGAGCGGACCCGTAACTTTAACAAGCTTCATTTTTGCAACTGCCAAGGTTTATCACCGTCCTTTTAAACTCTTGAAACACATTCAGTCGCCCACGCCTAACAAAAGTCGGCTTATTTCTTCGGGCGGAATATTATATCTTATACCCTCAATAATGTGGGTCAGATTTTCTGCTTCATTCTCCGCGAGCGCAACATAGCTCATCATCACAACGCTCGGGTAGGTCGAAAAACGCACAAGGCTCTTTGCGCGGTCATCTCTGAGCTTTGCGCTCACCTGCTCAACGGAGAGGTCGCCGCGCTCGGCAAAGGCGGCATACGCCGTGCCCTTGAGCGTCTTGAGAGCCTCTTCGGCATTCGGCGCTTTCATAAAGCCCGTGAGCTCCTTTTCTCCGAGCGTTCCGCCCGGCAGGAGCATGGTCAAAAGCACGCTCTGCGGCATATTCGTGAGCCTCTTGAGCCTGTAGAGCGAGACGATGTTTTCGGCGTCCGTATCGAACGCGTACATTGCGTCAAGCTCCTTGCGCGCCTTGCCGCTGTAGTTCTTTTTGATAAGCGCCTCGGCCTGCGAACGGAGATATTTGTTGAGCGCCAGCTCCATGCCGAAATAATCGGGTCTGCCGGCCGAGACAAACGGGGCGAGCACGGCCTTATATGGCGAGCCCTCGACCGCCGCCAACAGCAAATCGGCGTTTGTCGCAGTCTCGAGCGCCGCGGCGTTCAGCTCCGAATGGCGCATGAAAAAGTCCGGCACCTTGGCGAGATTGTTCTCCGGGTGGCGGCTGTTCAGATATCGCACCGAATGCAGCAGCATATCGACGTCGGAGAGCGTAACGAAGTATTTGTAGAAGCCGTCGCCGATTGACTTTTCGTATCTGCAAAGGGAAGCGAAGTTATTTAAAAGGTGCTCTCTGAGCAGTATCTCTATCTGCCGACGTCTTACGGAGCCCATGGTCACGCCCTCGAATGCGTCGGCGTAGGCCGTGTGAGCTTTAAGATAAGCCGCCGCCTCGTTGACCGTGCGGCAGGCGAGCAAATCGGTGTAGTTCTGCGCGGTAAGGCGTTTGCCGTACATAGCACGAGCCTTGGCGAGCACTGCGTTTGCGGCGAACGAAACTGTCATACGGCACACTTCCTTTCAAAAAATCTTATCAGTCGGCGTTAACCGCTCTGTCTGCAAGCACCTGCGCCCATTTTGCGCGGTTCTGTTCACTCTGCACGTCGAGCGCATCGGACACGGCACAGGCTTTTTTATCTATCGCGGCAAGAGCTTCTTTCAGCTTCGCGTCATACTCCGAAGCGGTCTTTGCTATCTCGCTGTCGGCGCGCTCCTGCTCCTCGGCCTGCAGCTTCTTTGCCTGCTCCGCAAGCTCGGAATCGGCTCTGTCAAAGAACTCCTGCTCCTCCATGGTGCGCTTTCTCGCGCGCTTGTCCATATCGACTATCGTTTTAATGATGCTGTCCATTGCTGCACCTCTTTTTTCGACTGTTTCGGCATACCTATTATATATGCCTTTTACGCATCTTTCAGCTACTAAATTATATCACCCACGATGCAAAAGGCAATATGCAAAAATGATAAACTATCGACAATTTTTAATTTATTTTTTGTACCGTGGCATAGAAATTTAATAAACATTTCAAACTTGTAACAAAAAGTTTCACCCGTTAAATTCCGAGCGGAAAACAACCCCTCCGAATTGCTTTCGAAGGGGTCTGAACTTTATTTTTTAATTTTATCCTCGATGAAAATTCTTATCTTCTCGGCTACAAACGCACCGAGAGCAAAGGTGCGTGAATGATAGAATTTCATAAACTTTTGGCCGGGCTCGGTTCTGAAAATCCAAAGCGCCCAATCGGGGACGGGCTTATTGACTCTGCCGCTGTAGCGAAGCTCGAACGGCTGCGAATAGGTCACGCCGCCGCTGCCTTTCATTTGGAAGCGAATGTAACAGCCGAGCTCATCCTCGTAATCGTTGAGGTCGATCGTGTTGCCCGTGGCTATGACCTTGCCGTCGGCTATCCACTCGATAACCTCGCAGTCGCGGTCGGGGTCTGCGGTAACGGTTATCGTGTTCTCCTTTTTATTCACCCTGATGTCGGTCACGAGCGGCACGTTTCCGTCGCCCTCAAATTCGCCGATGCCGTCGGTGGTCTTGTGATATCTGCTCGCGGCGAAGAAATTGCCGTCCTTCATCGCTTTTTTGACTGCATTTTCGTTGTTCTCCGGCAGGACGAAGAGCTCAAACGATCTGCCGACCTCGTTGAGCTTTTCGGAGTCGTCGTCGGCAAAAGCCCAGATGTTTCTGCCCTTGGGGATAACGACCTGAAGCAGCTCATCCCAGAGCGCACGGTCGCCGCGGGTCACTCTGTCCGTGCTGTTGACTATCTCCATGCCGAGGCAGCTCGGGCAGTCGATGAATATGCCTGCAAAATAGGCTATATATACATTCCAGTGTGAGCGCTGCGGGAATCTTCCGGAATCGACCCAGTCGCCGACATGGTTGAGCACGGAATATCCGCCCGCCTTTTCTATCTCCTCGGGCGCGGTTCTGTAGTCGTTCTCTATTCCCCACTCGCCCTGACCGTAGGTGGTGAAATAGCCGTTGACATGGGTCTTGGAGATGACCGCCATATTGCACTCTATTCCGCCGCGGATATCCGTCATGCCTCTGCCACCGCGGTCAAGTCCCTTTGTGATGCGCTCGTAGTTCTCCTTGCTCATCGGATAGACTTTTCTAAAGCCGTTGAATATACCATTGGTCTTTCTCTTTTCCGTCCAGCCGTTTGTGATAACGCCGTGGTCGGTCATGGCGAGAATGTCGTAGTCGGCCTTGTAATATGCCTCTACCATCTCGTCTAAGGTCGGCTCGCCGTCGCTCGCGTCGCAGTGGGTGTGGAGATTCGCCTTGTAGGTTTTCCACTCGCTCCAATCGACCTGCTCATAGGGATTAACTATAGTATAATCCGTCTCCTTTTCTCCGAGCGCAAACGCCGCCGGGAACGCGGTGAAGAGCAAAACGAGGGCGAGAGCCGCAGACAGAATACGCTTAAAATTCTTTTTCATTGCTTTATTCTCCTTAAAAATCAATACGGGTCAAAGAATCGGTCAAAGACATTGTAGCCGAGGAAGAAGAGTTTGAACGCCCAAATAATGGGGTTGAACCTGAAGCAGGTCCAGTCGAGCACCGTGACCGTGGTGCGCAGTAAAGTAGAAATATCGTGAGTTTTCGGGACTCTGACTTTTCCGAAGTCCTCGCCGTCTCTGCTTATCACGAAGGGCTGGGAGTAGCATATGCCGTTGTCGCCCGTGATATAGAATCTGACATAGAGATACGGCGTGTCGAGCAGGTCGTCCGCGCGGAGGTCGAGCGTCGCCTTGCCGTCCGATATGCCTGTCTCGCGCCTGATGACGTTGCAGTTCGAGACCCAGGTTATCGAATTGAAATTCTCGCCCTCGATGCTTATCGTGTCATTTTCGTCGTCAACCGTAACGCGGGTGACAAGCGGGGTGTCGTCGCGCAGATAAGCCTCGGTCTCCATGAGCTTCTCCCCGTCGAAGCCGGGAATCTCCTCCATTCCGTTCAGCTCGACGCCGTTTGAATAGTGGGAGACCGCGAAGCACCAGCCGTTCTCCATGCCCTTGCGGAAGCTCTCGTTTGTGAGCTCGGGCAGCACCATCATTGTATATGCGTCGTTGAGCGAACGTACATTGTGCGAATCCGCGAACGCGAAGCCCCACGGGACAATGCCGTTGGGTATCGTCTTTTGGAGTATCTGATCGTAGAGTATGCGGTCGCAGCGGGTATGCTCGTCGGTGGCGCTGTTTATGCCCATGCCGACGCTCGAGCCTTTATTATCAAGGAAGATGCGCGCAAACTTGTTGACATAGTATTCGTCTATTTTCTGCCCGACGTGCTCGGCGCTGTCCTTGTCGGGATAAACATATTCGCCGACGTGCGAGAGCATGGATATTCCGCCCTTGCGGTTGACGCCATTTGACGGGGTCTCGTAGTCGCCGTAAACTCCGGCCAGCCCCTGACCGTAGTCCGCAAAGTAGCCGGTCAGGTGGCAGTCGCACTTGGGGGTCGCCATGTTGAGCTCTATGCCCTGCGGGATATCGAGCATTCCGTTTTTGTGGGTTCTGGTCGTCGACGCGGCTGTGCCCGCAGTGTAAGCCTCATACTCGGCGGCGGTCAGCGGGTATATGGGCGCGAGCTTCGTGCGCTCATATTTTACGAGCCTCAGCAGCGGCACGAGCTGCGGCTTTTTATCCCATCCCCGGTTTATTGTGCCGTGGTCGGTGACGGCGAGGATATCGTAGTTGAGGTCATAGTGCTTCTCAACCACCTCGCGGATAGGCAGATATCCGTCGCTCGCGTTGCTGTGGGTGTGCAGCTGAGCCTTGTAAAATCCCCAGCTGTCCCAGTCGACTTCGGCATAAGGGTCGGTTATTTCGTAGCTTGCCTCTGCCGGAGCAGTCCCGTTCCCCTGCGCGAAAGCAAAAAACGCGAGAGCCGGCGCCGCAACAAGCAGGCAGAGCAGCAGCGAAAGGGTGCGTTTAAACATCGTCATTCCTCCTCAAAAAGTTTTTATTTCACAATAACAGTTTAAATCATTCGGTATATCAAGTCAACAAAATTAATAAAAATTATTAACTAAAGATTTATTTTTTATTTATCTTTTCTGCTAAGTCCGTTATTTTTCCGTCAAATGTGACATTTTCGACAAATTTCTGTTGACTTATTTTTCAAATTTTGATATACTCGACTTGCGAGTTGAGCGAACGGAATTATTCCGCGGACTCTCCACCGGGAAAGAAAAAACTAAAAAGAAAGGGAAAAACAATGAAAAGAAAACTTATTTCCGCCGTTGCGCTCATCCTGTGCGCGACAATGCTGCTCTTCTGCGGCTGCAAATCAAAGAAGAACAACGACGATTCAACCTCCCCCTCCGAGAGCGGAGCGGCAGTTGACGCCATAACCGACGAGAGCACCGAGCCCTCAACGGAGGGAACAACGGAGCCCGAAAAGAAAGAGTCCACTCCCGATGCCATAAAGAAAGTTACGAACAGCACAAAGAAGCCCGGCAAGGTCAACACCACAACTCCCGCCGTCAAAAAAGACGAGTGGAAAAAAGCGGGCAAATACACCTGCGGCAAAAACCTCGCGGCAGGCGAATACTATATTAAACCCGACAGCAAAAATTGCAGCGTAATCCTGACGGACGGCAAGCATTTTGGCAAAGATGAGATAGTCGAGTTCGATGTTCTTCCTTTCGGACTGTTTGTCACCATGAAGCCCGGCTACACGCTCGAAGTCAAGAACGGCAAGTTCATCGTCGCTTCCGCCGTTGAAAAGATGAGCGGCAAAAACGGCGTATATGAAATCGGCACCTACAGAGTCGGCATAGACATTCCCGCCGGCGAGCACCTTCTCGGCAACGCAGACGGCGTAGAGCTTATGGTTCTCTCGACAACCGATTACTTTGATGAGGACGGCGAGACCCTGACTGTTTTCGGTCCCCATCCCGCATATGTCTCTCTTCAAAAGGGTCAGCGCGTGATGTTCCTCGATGACACTACACTTGATATCAAGGCTCCCGCCGCCAACAGTGACGGCAGCTTCAATCCCGGAATGTACAAGGTCGGCAAGGATATCAAGCCCGGCAAGTACAAGCTCGTTCCCACGGACGCCGAAAACGGATATATTGTTTATTACGATCTGCAATACATTGATCTCTCGGTAGCCGATTCTGCCGAAAATCTCAGCAAGGATAAAGTAATCGAGCTTGAAAGCGGACGCTATATTGAATTTGCAAGCTTAAAGCTCGTTCCGTATGTCGAGCCCAAGCCCACGGAGCCTTCAAGTGAAACCTCAAGTGAATCTTCAAGTGAGACTTCAAGTGAATCTGGTTCCGATAAGGATAAAGACAAGGATAACGATGCGGACACTCCTAAAAATAACGAAGCCGGCGATAACAATGTCGGCGACAACAAAAATTAATCAATAATTAAACCCAAGGAAGGGCGCGAAACTCGCTCCTTCCTTTTTTCGACAGTATTGACTTAAATATTTAAATTCAGTATAATAAGAACGCAGAAACACAAAAATAATTTTATGAAAGGACGAAAACGATGAAAAAGCTGATTTCCGCAATGCTCTGCCTTGCCATACTCGTCGGAGTTTTGGCGTTTGCAGGCTGCAAGCAGAAGAACAATGACGAGACAACCGTCCCGCCCGACACCGATGCTGCAATCGACAACATCATAGGCGACGACACCGAGCCCGCGCTCGAGGATACCACGCAGTCCGCGCAGCCCGCACAGTCCGTAAGACCCGCGCAGCAGGTACTGCCCACAAAACCGGCAAGCAAAAAGCCCGCTTCAACAACCCAGAAGCCCGCGCAGACCGTTAAGCCCGCCCCCACGCCGAACACTACTACTCCTCAGGTTGAAAAACCGTCCGCATGGAAGAAGGCCGGCACATACACCTGCGACAAGGATATTACCGCAGGCATATATTACATTAAATCCAACGGCAATAACTGCAGAGTTATCCTTACAAAGGGCGACAAGAAAGTTGAATTCTATCCTCTTTCCTACGGTCTGTTTGTCGAGATGAGAAAAGGCTATGTTCTCAAAATCGAAAACGGTGAGTTTATCTCAGAGAGAGAGCTCAAGCCCATGACTTCCTCAAACGGAGTATATAAACTCGGCACTTACAGAATAGGCGAAGATATTCCCGCCGGCGAATACGTTATAGGCGAATTCGGGAACACCGATTTCAGCATTCTGAATTCTGTAGACTTCCTTTCCGGAAACAACTATGCTATCACCTATAGGGGCTTACGCGTTTATGTTAAGCTCGAAGCAGGCGACTACATAATTTTCAACAAAGATACCAAGGTCGTTAAAGCAAAGGATCGTACCGGTAGCTACGACGAGAAAGACAAGAGCTACGGTGGCGGAACATATTTAGTCGGCGCTAATCAGGACATGAAGGCCGGCAAATACGTGCTTGTTCCCACCGATGATGGAAACGGATATTCGACCGGCGCCGCACACATTAAATTCAGCCAGATCACGGGCGAACTGAATGTCAAGAAAGACAAATCAATAATTATCGAGCTTAAAGACGGAGAGTTTATCTCCTTCGAAGGCTTTAAGCTCGTAGAGTATGTCGAACCCGCGCCTAACCCCGACCCCAATCCCGACCCCAATCCTAACCCCAATCCTAACCCCAATCCCGATCCTAACCCCAATCCCAATCCTGACGGCAACAATGGCGGCGACAATAACAAGCCCGACAACAATGGCGGCGACAATAACAAGCCTGACAACAATGCCGGTGGCAATAAGGCCGACGAGAACAAAAGCTAAACAATAACCAAACACATGGGAGAGCCGCAAAACGCGGCTCTTCTTTTTTGCCCATGTTGACTGAGAAGTTTAAGTTTGTTATAATAAACGCAGCGGAAAGCCCGCAATAAGGTTACGAAAGGGAAAAAAGATGAAAAAGCTCATATCTGTAATACTGTGCTTCGCCGTGCTCGTCGGAGTTCTGGCGTTCGCAGGCTGCAAGAAAAACAACGACGGTCAGGACACGACCGCAGACGGCTCAACAGCGGCTCCCGCAGTCAGCACCGAGCCCGAAACCTCTACGGCAGAATCAACAACAACCAAGCCCGCAGCCAAACCGGCTCAGGCTGCTCCCGCGCCGACGACCGGGGCACATATAGTCACCCTCCCCGCCGCAAGTGCAACCGAGAAGCCCAACGCCGCCAGCTCAACCGGCTGGAACGGCGCCGGCACCTACAAAGTCGGAAGCGGCAGCGGTCAGCTCAGGCCCGGAGAATACTATATCGTCAAGAACTCGTCAAAATCCTCTGTTTACGTTTGGAACGGCAAGATGAAAGACGACAGCGGCGAGCCCCTCGCCTGCGAGATAACCCTCGACGGCAAGACACACACGCTTGTTACGGTTGAGAGCGGCTATGTGCTCTATATCAGCGGCTGCAAATTCATCAGCGCATCCGTCGAACACCCCAAGGCAGTCAACGGCAAGTATGCCCCCGGAACCTACAAGATAGGCAGAGATATTCCGAAGGATGAATACATTGTCAAGAGAATATCCGGCCTTTACTGCGGACTCGGCTTCAAAAAGAGTATCGACCCCTATGTGCAAAACGTCGCAAACGATTTTGAGATGTTTGATGTTTCTACCTACTACACCCTTTCAAAGGACGGATATGTCGAAATCACGGGCTGCGAATTCTATGACGCCGACTCATGCAGCATGGCTTCCATCGGCTGCGACGGCACAACCCCCGCGATGTACAAGGTAGGCAAGGATATCAAGGCCGGCACATATACGATAACCCCGGACGGCAGCGGCAAGAGTTACTACGCGGTCGCCTCAAGCCCGGAGGCCGTCGAGCCCGCGCAGCTTAAAAAAGCAACCAATGTTACAGTCTCCGACGGTGAATATGTCTATTTCTTCAGAGCCACGATGAAGTACTGCAAAAACCCGAACTCAGGACTTGACCCCGACGCGACTCTGCCTCAGGAGTAAAAATCCGTTTGACAAAACAGCAGAAGGACATCGGAATTAATTTCCGGTGTCCTTTTTGAGTTTGAGATTATGCCGATGCACCGTCGAACGCACGTCTGCGGATATTGGGGAAGATTGATAAATCGGGGGTTGTGGGGGTAAAAAACCGCCATCAGACAAACAAATTTAATATTGTAAATTAATATAATCGTATAGGGGCGGATATTATCCGCCCGCAGGTTTTGCAGTGATTTACGGCTTTCTTAAATTCGCAGAACACAAAAAATCCTGCCCTCGGGATTCCTTGGGCAGGATTTGCTTTTATGGCTCCGTGCGCTTTGCGCAGGGATATTTTATCTGATATACGGAAGCGGGTTGACCGTGCTGCCGTTTATGATTATCTCGAAATGGAGATGCGGTCCGGTGACGTTGCCGGTGCTGCCGACTCGCGCTATCGCCTGTCCCGCGCTGACACGCTGTCCGACGCTGACGGAGATAGAGCCTGCGAGGCAGTGGGCATATCTTGTCTTGACCCCGCCGCCGTGGTTGATGACGATGCAGTGACCGTAGCCCGAATTGCTTCGGCGCACGCTCTCGACCGTTCCGTCGAGGGACGCGACTATTACCGCTCCCGTCGAACTGCCGCCGGGAAGAGTGAGATCAACGCCTGTGTGGAAGTCGCTGTAACCGCGCAGGGTTCTCCAGCCGTAAGGCGAGCTGACATATGTGCACGCCGGTGCGGGCCACACAAATCCGCGCCCGGAAACCTGGATATTATAACCGCCGCTGACGCGCGTCGATCTCGTGCCTATGAGCTTCTTCTCGGTCACGGGCTCTCTCGTCCTGACGCGGGAAATCTCCTGCGACGATACGCGCTGCCCGTCGATATATGTCACGAGCTCGGTCACGGTATCCTCGCCCGTTACACCCTTGCGGGTGACGCGGCTGGTGCCCTTGAACATCGAGGCGTCGTTGGTCTTTTCGACATCATAATCGACCTCGACCGTCCTTGTCTCGGTTTTCATGACCTTGACGCGGACATAGTTGACCTCGTTCGCAACCGTCAGCACATCGCCGGTATGTATATATTCGCCTATGTCGGGGTTAAGCTCCATAAACTGCTTTTCCGTAAGGCCGTTTGCAACCGCTATACCGTATATGGTGTCTCCGTCCTTGACGGTGTATGTCTTTTTTGCCACCTTGGTCTGTTCAAGCTGCTTTTTGAGCTTTGACGCATCCCACATGGTCTTCGGGTCATCGGGGTAGAGACCCTGAACATACTCGACCTTCTCAACGAAATCGACAAAGCTGTTGCTGTCCGTCACCTGATGCTTGTCGAGAATCGCGTTGAACACGCTCGAAGCGTCCGTCTCGTTCTTGACCGAGCAAACAAACTCGTCGTCGATATAAATTCCGCAGGCGTTTGTGACATTGCTCTCGGAATTTTCGATTATTCTGTCGCAGAGTATCGAGGAATCGACAAGCTTATTGAGACTCACAAGCGAGAGCTCATAGCTCGGTTCCTCAAGCTCAACGGAGAAATCGGACTTTGTCGTGGTCATTCTCTCTTTCGCCGCGCTCTGAGCCTCGTTATAAACCGACTCGTCGGAGATATAGCCGAGCTCTTTGTTGTCATAGCTGACCTTGAGCGCAAACGTAACGCTGCTCCAATAGTTGACGGTAATCACAAATGCGAGCACCGCAGCCACCGGCAGAGCGACATTCGCTATGGTCCTAAACATCTGAGTATGGGTAGTGAAGGCTTTTTTCACATAGTGCCCGAGAATCGGAAACAGAGTTTTCGGGTTATGCCTGCTGCGCTTGATATAGCGCATGGCGGAGCGCACATCGCGTCGAAAGTCCTTGACCTGGTCTACGAACGTATGCGAAATAATATAGACGAACTTCTTGAAGCCGAGCCAAAGGAAACGGAAAATATACCTGAAAAATCCGACAATTGTTCTGCCGAGCTTCTTGGGTCCCGTGAGCAGCTTTTTAAAGGAAGTGCCGACGGCAAGTCCGAGCGCCGTTATTGCGGCATACAGCGCTGCCGAGGCATCGCCCTTTTGAGCCTTCGCCTTTTTCTTCGACGGCTTGCCCTCTTCGCTCTGCTGCGCCTCGGGCTCTTCGGCGGAGTCTGTTTCTGCTTCGATTTCGTCCGCCTCAATCATGACATTTTCGTCCTCGGCAGAGTCCGAGTCATCCCCGTCAACCTGACCTCCCGCCTTCTTCATGGCCGCTCTTGTGCGCCTGTCGAGAGTCTTTTCGTATGTGGCAAGGATATCGTCATAGTCGCTGTCAAAGTCTATCTTCTCAAAAAAATCGTATTTCTCGATTTCACTTATTCTGTTTTCAGACTCGCTCCCGTCCTTTACGGGCGGCTTCGAGCTGTTCAAATCAGGATTGGCTGCACTGCCTTTTTTCTTCTTAGACATTGCTCCGCCTCCTTAAAAAGATTACAAAATAATTACAAATATTATAACGCCGCAGAGAGTATTTGACAAGTCTTTTGAAGAAATATATTGTTAACAATGCTTGGATACCGCAACAGACGTTGCATAAAAAGCATAGAAAAATGAGCCGCCGTAAGGCAGCTCATTATTTCACACGGGATAATTATTTCTTGTCCTCGGTCATGTTGAAGCGCTTCTTGAAGCGGTCAACGCGTCCGCCGGTATCGACGAGCTTCTGCTTGCCGGTGAAGAACGGATGGCACTTCGAGCAAATATCGACACGGAGATCTTTCTTTGTGGATGAGGTATGGATGACCTCGCCGCAAGCGCAACGGACCTCTGTGGGCTCGTACTTAGGATGGATTCCTTCCTTCATTATTGTCACCTCTTTCGGATTATCTGCATATAACTTTATCTTTAAGCTTAGCAAACGAAATTTTATCATACACGGGGCAAAAATGCAAGCCCTTTTTTCATATTTTTTAATCCGTTCCGACTTTAACCGCCGAATTCATATAAAAAGAGTACAGAAGCGTCTCCTTGACGGGCATTTCGAGCGCCTGCGAGAGCGCCTCGCGGTATATCTCAAGCTGAGTGGAATACCGTTCGAGCAGCTCCTCGGCGTTGACTCCCGTGTCGGTCTTGTAATCGACAATAACCAGCTTTCCGTCCTCGACAAAAACGCAGTCGGCGATGCCCTGGACGACAATTTTTTCCTCCGCCGCGCCGTCTTTGAGCTCGGGATAGAAGAAGTTCGCCGAAAACAGCGCCGCAAACTTTTTCTCGCGCATCACGCTGTCGGAGGCGAATATACGCCCCGCAAGCGGCGACGCAAAGAACCGCTTCACCGCGCCGACATTCACGGCCTTGCCCTCGTCCTTCGAGAGAAAACCGCTCTCAACGAGTCTGTCGAGCTCTGCGCTTATATTATCCCTCGCCGCAGCGTAGTCCGAAAACTGCATGAATTTATGCGTGGCTGTGCCGCGCTGAGCCGGAGTCAGTCCGCCCGCACTCATAAACGCGGGGCGCGACGAGGCGAAGTATTCGCGGTTTATGCCGCGCTCCGAGCCGTCCGATGCGGCGCGCTTCGCGGGCACGGAAGAGAGCACCGAGCGCGGGTCGGAATAGTCGAGTCGGGCACGGACTTCGTCATAGAAAACAGGATCCGCGCGTAGCTCGCTCCTCTCCTCTTCCTTTTTTAAAACGGACTGCGAATCGCTCACCGCAACCTTTAGCTTAAACTTATCTTTATCGGAATTGAGCACGGGCACATCTATGCCCGCGAGCTTTCTCAGCTCCTCCGCGGACGGGTGGCGCATTAGCGCCGTGAGCACCAGATCGGAGAAATTGTTCATTCTCAGCACCGCAAACGGGTTCGCCTTCTCCCCTATTCCGCACTCGACCGCAACCTTCGCAAAGCTCTTTTCCGGATTCGGAACCGAGGTTACCATAATAAGATTTTCCTTCGCTCTCGTCAGCGCAACATAGAGCACGCGCAGCTCCTCGCTGCGCCCCATGCGCTCCGACATGATGACCGCCGCACGGCGCGGGGCGGTGTCATAGACGCTTATGCCGTCCTCCGTGCGCCGCTTCATGCCGAGACCCGCGTAGGAGTTTATGAGCACCGAATCGCTGTTGTCCCGCTCGTTGAACTTATGCTGCATATCGGCGAGAATGCATATGGGAAATTCGAGTCCCTTGCTCTGGTGAACGGTCATTATTCGCACTATATCCGCGTTTTCGGACGGGCGCGCCGCCGTAGCAAGGTCGCCGCTCGTGCGCGCAACCTTATCTATAAAACGGATAAAGCCGCTGAGTCCGAGATTTCCCGCCGCCTCGTATTTTTCGACATAATCGCAGAGCAGGCTCACGTTTAACCTGCGGCGTTCGCCGTCCGGCATGGCGCTGACAACGGCGTCGAAGCCCGTCTCCTCGCACACTCTGCGGACAAGCTCGCCCGCGCTGAGCGTCAGCGACAGCCTGCGCAGGGAATCGATTTTTTTAAGAAATGCCGCAGCCCTTTCGCTGCCCTCGCCCGCCGCCGCTGCAACGCTGCGGTAGAGCGGTTCCGTCTCGCCCGCTCCGAGCCGCTCTTTCGCCGAGGCGCGGATATCCGCAAGCTCGCCCGCGCTGAAGCCGAACAGCGGAGAGAGCATGACAGCCGCGAGCGGTATGTCCTGCACGGGATTGTCGAGCACACGCAGGAGAGAGAGTATAAAGCTTATTTCGGCGGCCTCGAAAAAGCCGCCCGTATCGGGAGAAAAGGCCGGTATGCCGCGCTCGGCGAATGCGTTGACATACGCCTGAGAAACATTCTTTGCCGTGCGCAGAAGAATGCAGAAATCGCCGTAGGTCGCGGGGCGCAAGGCGCCGTCCTTTGTCAGAGTAATCGAGCCGCTTTGGACGGTTTTCCCGATATAGTCCGCGATATAATCCGCCTGCGCCTTTAGCGTATCGGCTCTGTTGCCCGAGTCCGTCACTATATGCAGCTCGCAGTCCGGGATATCGCGCTCGGGGTACTCCGCCGCCGCATTGAGAGCCTCGGAGTCGTCATATTCGAGCTCGCCCGCTCCCACGCTCATGAGCTGACGGAAGATATAATTGACGCAAGAGGTAACTCCCCTGCGGCTTCTGAAATTCGAGCCGAGGGTGATACCCATGGGATATTTCCCGCTCTCAAAGCTGTTGGTCAAGGCGCGGCGGCGCAGGAAAATCTCCGGCATCGCCTGGCGAAATCTGTATATGCTCTGCTTGACGTCGCCGACTGTGAAAAGGTTATTCTCATCGGCGGACAGGGCTCTGAATATCAAATCCTGCGCCTCGTTTATATCCTGATACTCGTCAACGAGTATTTCAACATAATGTTCGGAAAGCTCACGCGCAAGGTCGGTCTTTTTATAGCCGCCCCTGCCGTCGGAGACTGCGAGCAGATTGAGCGCCCGGTGCAGGATATCCGAAAAGTCCGCGCAGTTGAGCCTGTCCTTCTCCGCGGAATACTCCCTGCCGAACTGCTTGACGAGCCCTATGAGCTTCGTCACCGGGCCGCTCAGCAGCCGCACATCCTCGGCGTGCTCCGCCGACGAGACGCACATAATATCCGGAACTTTTTTGATAAGATCCTTGAGCTTTTTGCGCGCGGTCGTGACCGCATTTTTCGCCTCGCTGTCATAGCCCTTGGGCACGCGGCCGAGGCTCATATATTTAACGCTTCCGAATGCCTCAAGCGTATCGTCCCAGTCGGTGTGAAGCCGTTCCAAAAGCTCCTTATACATATTGATGTCGCTGCACACCGCCTCGCCGTATGCCGAGAGCACCGTCTCGTCGGAGGTCATGAGCTTCAGCATCTCCGAGCTTGAGGATATGCAGTAGTTGAGCATATCGGAGATATATTCCTTTATAATATCCCCCCAGCGGCTGCTGTCTATGTCACTGTCGGCATACTCCTCTATAAGCGAGTCGAGCCACAGCTCCGGAAACGGGTATGCGGTCGATATATCGTACATTCTTAGTATCAGCTGCGCGAAGTCGTCGTCGCTGCTGCCGGTGGAAATCATATCGCTGAGCTGTAAAAAGCTGCCGTCGGTATCCTCCTCGTATGCCCGTTCGAGCATTGCCTCACAGACGTCGTTTTTCATTATGACCGCCGTCTCGTTATCGAGTACAGAGTAGTCCGGAGATATGCCGAGCGAGTGAAAATTTTCGCGCACAAGGTCGTTGCAGAAGCTGTCGATAGTGCATATCTTCGCAAAGGGCAGGAGCATATATTGGCGGCGCAGATGCTTGTCCGCCGGATTCTCCGAGAGGCGCTTGAGTATCGCCGCGCCTATCTTCTCGCGCATCTGCGCTGTGGCGGCGCGGGTGAAGGTGACTATCAGCAGATCCTCCGCCGAGCAGGGTTTTTCTTTGTCCGTCAGGCGGCGGATAACGCGCTCGACGAGCACCGCGGTCTTGCCCGAACCGGCTGCCGCGCTGACAAGTACAGAGCCTTTACGGCACTCTATCGCGTGTTTTTGGTCAGTCGTCCAGTTAATTCCCATTTCTCCGCCTCCTCTCTGAGCTCAAGCTTGTCGTTTAATTCTCTTACGGGCATATTGCTCTCGTGCGTGCAGATGTTCCAATACTCGCATTTCGAGCATATATCGTTGTAGCGATTCCCCTGCGCGGGAAGCGCGGGAATAGAGCCGTTATGCAGCTCTTCGCCCATGCTCACAAGGTTTTCGTCGACTTTGTCCCAGAGCGCCGAGAGCTCGAAGAGCTCCATTGCGTTTCCCTTTATTTTGCCGTCCTTGTCTATACTTGCGGGGATATACACGCCGTTTCCGTCATGCTCCATGGCGACTATGACACCTGCGTTTTTGAGCACGAAGCCCTGCATCTTTTTGTCTTTCGGGCCGCCCTGTTTACTGAGGTCTTTGCCGCGCTCGGCTGTAAAGGCGGACGCCTTTGCGGGCATATAGAGCACACCCGCCGGCGCTGCGTCGCCGTAGAGCGCTTTTCCGTTATTCACAAGCGTGAAAAGATAGATAAGCATCTGCATATTAAGGCCGTTAATAACATCGGAAACGGCGAAAATCTTGCCCGACGACTTGTAATCTATAACTCTTATATACGCCTCTCCGTCTACAGTTGCGAAGTCTACCCTGTCCACCTTGCCGGAGATGTTGATATATCCGCCGGAGGGCATCTTCAGCTTGTAGGGCTTGACCGCGCCGTCATGCGATATGTCGAGCTCGAGGTCAACGGGATAAAAGTCGCTGTTTCTGAACTCGTCCGCAAGCCTTGCGGCGACTGCGTCTATGCTGCGCGCGAGCCGCTCATAGAGATAGAGGAATCTCTTTGACCTCTGCGAGCGGTCAAGGTAGCGTTCGAGATAGGCGTTTAAATACTCGCCTATTTTTTCATAGCGCTCGCCGTCGTCGAGCTCGCAGAGCTCCTGCGCGGTAAATTCGCGGAGCAGACGTTCGAGCACAAAATGTATGACCGTGCCCTTTTGAAGCGGATCGAAGGTCGCGCTCTTGTTCTCCTTGAGCTTGAGTCCGTAGCGGCAGTAGTAGGAAAACGGGCAGCGATAATAGGTCTCGGCTCTCGAGGGCGAGATATTCATATTCACGCCGAAAAGGCGCGAAGCCGTCTCGCGGCTGTCTATATTGAACGTTCGCTCGGCGGCAGCTCCGTCTAGCGACGCAAGTCTGCCCGAATAGTCGGCGTCCTGCGCAAAATATTTTCTCAGCGACTCGTAGAGCTCGCCGCCGCGGCGCATCAGTGCCGCCGTCAGCTCAAACGCCGGGGCTTTTCCCTCAACGAGGTCGAGCTTGTCGGCGGTCATGGTGTCCGTCCGGCTTGCAAGCGGGAAGTGCTCGCGGATAAAGGTGACTATTTCCGACTCGCTGAGCTCCTCACCCTGCGCACTCTTAGACGGGAAACTGACCGTCAGCTTCTCCTTTGCGCAGCAGCACGCGGTGTAGGCTATAAAGCGCTCCTCGGCCACTCTGTCCTCGCCGTATATCGCGGTCTCCATGCCCGCCTGCGCGAGACGTTCGCGCTCGTCGGCGTTGAGCATTCCGCCCTGAGTCGGATTCAGCGGCAGCTTTCCCGCGTTTGCTCCGAGGACGAACACGGCCTTGGGCGCTATTGGTCTTATCCTCTGCGCCGAGCCTATAGTCACCTCCTCCAAGGAATGCGGTATTTCGCCGAGGGTGACGGTGGAGAGCATAAGGTCAAAGAGACGGGCGAAGCGCGCCGCCTTTACGGGAGTGCCGCCGAGCGTCTGCGCCGCGACATCGAGCAGCGAGCAGAGGGTATCCCAGAGCCGCTCCGTCTCAAGCGCGAGCACGCTCTCGCCCGAATCCTCAAGATAAATCGCAAGCTCTTTGAGCCTCTGCGCCGTGTCGATCTCGCTCAGCAGCTCAAACACAGCCTTTGCGCAGCCCTCGCCGTCGTTATTTTTAAGCTTGCTTCTGAACCTCGCAAACGGCTCAACCGCTTTTTCGCGCAGGGCGTTCAGCCTTTCGAGCTCCGCCGAGGCGCTTTCGGTCATCTCGCCGAAGCCGTCGGGACTCGACTCCCATTTTTTCAGCCAGCCCGAGCCGTTTATCTGCCAGAGGTAAGTATAATTTTCAATGTCCGAGACTTCGTCCGCCTCAAGCGGGCAGAGTCCGGTTTTCAGAGCGCGCAGGACGCTGTCCGTATCAAAGCCCGTGTCGGCTATCTTCAGCGCGGCGCGGACGAGCGTCATCAGCGGCTGATTAATAACGGGCTGCCGCCTGTCCTCGAACACGGGCACACCGCATTTCGCAAGGGCGGTCATCATCGGGCGGATATAGGACTTGTCGTCACGCACTATAACGGCAATATCGCGGCTGCGGTATTCGCCGGTTCGAAGCATTTTCTTTATCTGCGCCGCGATAAAGGCGCACTCGCTGCGGATATCGGGCGCCGCGACCACCGCTATGCTTCTGCACTCTCCCTCGAACACGTCCGCCTCGGGGCTCAGGAAATCCTTTGCGAGAGCATCGAGCGCGGCGTCGCTGTTCGGCTCATTGACGGTGACGGGCTTTGCGCAAGGCACGTCGACGCTGTTTGCGATTTTAATAAGCTTTTTCGCGGTGTTCTTCGTATGATAAAATATATCGTCGCTGCCGACATCCGTAAGGTCGGGCGCGTTCAGCGCGACACAGACATCGTCCGCTTGAGTGAGTATTTTTCCGATAATACCGAACTCCTGCGCGGTAAAGCCGCGGAAGGAGTCGAAAAACACCGTTTTGTTTTTGAAATACCCGCTCTCCGCGAGCTTGTCCTTGAGGCGGGTCAGCATACGGCTGTCGTCAAGCCAGCCGTCCGAAACAAACGAGTCATAGACCGAAAAAACCAGCGAAATGTCGCCGAGCTTGTCCTTTAAAAGTCCCTCTTCCATGTTGTTCATGGCGCTGACGATATCCTCGGAGGATATCGCACATTGGCAGAATTCCTCGCTGAGCACGAGCAGCTCGCGCACCACGGCGGGGCTGTCCGCGCTGCGGGCATAGACCGTCAGCTTATCGGCGCACTGCTCGAGGGCGCGGCTCATAAGAAGTATTTTCCCCGCCTCGTTGAGACGTTTGCCCTTATCCCAGCCGACAGAATTAAACACGGTATTAGCAAGGCGCGTAAAGCTCAGCACCTCGACGCGCTGAGCGTCGGCAGTCCCGAGCCGCTCGAGCACTATGCGCTCCGCGGCAAAGGAATACTGTTCGGGCACTATCAGCACCGCCTCGCCGCCCGACGACGCGAGCGCCGCCACGGCGTCATAGAGATACCCCGCGGTACCGCCCACCGAGGGCGAAAGAATCAGTCGCAGCATTTTATCCCTCCGTCAAACAGATTTCACATAAAGATTATATCACATATCCCGAGTTTTGCTATACCATATTTAGTACATTGATATTGTATATCAGAAAACTCTCTGCTATAATGTTACTGAAAAAATTACAAGGCGGTGTGCATATTGAAAATATCAACTCAGACGGATGTCATTTTTCCCGCCTTCGGCATTGACGGGGGCATGAAAATATTCAGGGATGCGGGCTTTGACGCGCTCGACTTCTCCATGTTCTATATGAACAGCTCGCGTGAGAGCGAGCTCGGGCTTATGAGCGAGGATGAGCTTGTCGGCACGCTCAGGCAGACGAGCGAAAAATATTCCCTCCCGTTCAATCAGGCGCACGCCCCGTTCCCGAGCTACCGATTCGGCAACGAGGAATACAATAATTTTGTCTATGAAAAGCTGAAGCTCTCTATCCGCGTCGCAGGCAAAATAGGCGCAGAGCAGATAATCGTCCATCCGACCGCCTGCCCGGACGGGGTGGATCAAAAGCAGTTCAACATTGATTTCTATAATTCACTCAAGCCCCTTTGCGAGGAGTTCGGGATAAAAATAGCGCTCGAGAATATGTTCGGCCACGACGACCGCCGCCATGTCATGCTCGCAAATGTGTGCAGCTACGGCGAGCAGCTCGCCGAATACTATGACGCGCTCGACCCGAGATATTTCACGGTCTGCCTCGACCTCGGCCACAGCGGCCTTGTCGGCGACGACGCGGCGCACGCTATAAGAGCACTCGGTCACAGGAGGCTCACGGCTCTGCACGTTCATGACAACAACTATATGGAGGACCTGCATATGCCGCCCTTCACCTGCAAGCTCGACTGGAAAGCGATAGCGCAGGCGCTGCATGACATAAACTACACGGGCGACGTCACTCTCGAGGATGACGGCTTTATCTCGAAGCTGCCCAAGCGCGCCCTGATAAACGGCACGCGCCTCGCCGCAGACCTCGCCTCGGAGCTGCGCGACATGATAGCTCTGTAATAACAAAAGCCGCATTCCGCCGAATGCGGTTTTTTCTTGAACAAACGAAAAGTTTGTGCTATAGTTATGAATATATATATATGCGGCAAACCGCACTGGAGGAATTTTTTTGGATACCCGAAGTTGGGTGCAGATAATTTGCCTTGTACTTCTCATACTGTTTTCGGCATTTTTCTCGGCATCCGAAACCGCGTTCACTTCCCTCAACAGAATAAGACTCAAGACCATGGCGGACGACGGCAACAAGAAGGCCGCCAACGCATACAAGATGGGCGAGAACTACGACAAGCTGCTCTCCACCGTCCTTGTAGGAAACAATATAGTAAATATCACGGCCTCGTCCGTGGCGACGGTGCTTTTCATCAAGCTCATAAACGAGAGCCGCGGCCCGACGGTCTCGACAATAATCATGACTGTCCTTCTGCTCATCTTCGGCGAGGTCACACCGAAAACGGTAGCCAAAGAGATGCCCGAAAGATATGCCATGTTCGCAACGCCGTTTTTAAAGGCGATTACGGTCATTTTGACCCCCGTTGTGGCGTTCTTCATGCTCTGGAAAAAGCTTCTGAGCAAGATTTTTAAATTCAAAAAGGACGACACGATAACCGGCGACGAGCTTTTGAACATCGTTGACGAGGCGGAGTCCGGCGGCGGGCTTGACGAGGACGAGAGCGACCTTATCCGCTCAGCCATCTCCTTTTACGAGTGCCCCGTCGGCGATATTCTGACCCCGCGCGTTGACGTTATCGCCGTCTCAAAGGATGACAGCGTCGAAAAGATAGCCTCGGTGTTCAACGACTCCGGCTTCTCGCGCCTGCCCGTATATTCCGACGACACGGACGATATAATCGGCTTTATTCACATCAGAGACTTCAACAAATATGTGCTCACCGGGAAGCAGCCGATATCCTCGATAATCAAAAAGACCGTCTACATAGCAAAGCAGATGCAGATAAGCGAGCTGCTAAAGCTCATGCAGCAGAAAAAGACGCATATGGCGGTTGTCGCGGACGAATTCGGCGGCACACTCGGAATAGTCACCATGGAGGACATACTCGAAGAGCTTGTCGGCGAGATATGGGATGAGAACGACGAGGTAGTCGAGGAGTTTTCGCCGCAGCCCGACGGCACGGTGAAGATACTCGGCAGCGCGCAGCTCGACAAGATGTTTGAATATTTCGACCTCGAGGAGGACGAGGATTCCGAATCGGTGTCCGTAGGCGGCTGGGTGCTCGAGCAGCTCGGCAAAATGGCCGAGGTCGGCGACACGTTTAAATACAAAAATCTTTCCGTCCTCGTCACCGACGTAGAGCAGCGCAGAGTTATGGAGATTTCGGTAACGGTCGAAGAGCCGGAGGAAGAGAAAGATGAAAAGGACAAAAAAGAGGACTGACGGATAAAAATATGCGGGACTGCCGCATTCGATACGGAAACTTTTTCTTTGTCCCTATCTGTACGGGAGCAAAAATAAACTTAAAATCGAAGCCGCAATTTGCATTGTCTGCTGCAAATTGCGGCTCTGTTGTTTGTTCCTAACTGCCCTATTCGTCTCCGAAGATTCCGTCGTGTGCCGTCTGCGCGGCGCTCAACTCCATGTTGCAGCGCAGAAGATAGAACGGGACGGTATTTATCAGCTTATCTGCAAAGTCGAGATATTTCTGTCTCAGCTCGCCGCGATCCTCGGGAATCGTCAGCTGATAAAACATTCGCCGCATCTTTTCGCCGTTATCCTCAATTTTTTCTATGCTGTTGATAAGGTCTCTTTCTATAAAGCACAGAGCTTCGACGGGTACCGTTTTGTTGCAGCCCCATTTTTCTTTTCCGCACCATGGGGTGCCTGCGCCGAAAAGCCTTCCGTCACGGAAAAGGAAAAGCGGCTTGTCGCCGTTGACGCATTCGACCCTATCGCCGAACAGACGGCTCCAAAGCTTTATATGCGTGCTTTTTCCGATACCGCTGGGCGCTGCAAAGGCAACCCCGCGGCCGTCAAAGGAAATCAGCGCCGCATGAAAAACCGCGGCATCATAATTGAAAACCTCATCGTAAATGCATTCGCTTATGGCGAGCACTTCAAGATAATCGTCGGAAAAGACTTCGGAGAAGCCCGGAAAATAATTTCTGAGCTTCTCCTTGTGTTCTTCGGAAGCCCTTACGCAAAACATAGGGGCAGCCTCGGTGAGGTACTCCCTGCACATAGTCTCAACGAGGCTGTGTTTGCAGGAAATACCTACCGTTAAATCTGCAATTTTTGCAGTGAACTCCATTAGTGGAAATCGCCTACATGCTCGAGCTTGCCGGAATCCTGGACAAACTCGAATCCGGAATCCTCTGCCGGAGCGTTTGGCTCTGCGGGAGCCGTAGTATCGGGCTCCGGCTTGGGCTCGGGCTTAATGCCGCCGACTATCTTGTCGATGATGCCCTTAATTGCATTTGCAATCTTCTTGAAGAAGCTGCCGATTGCGCTGCCGACGCTTGCAGATTCGGCCTTCTCGGCTGCCGGAGCAGCGGAGGCAACAGCCGCAAGTGCAGTCAAGCTAAGGACAAGCACAAGTATAACGGCAAGAACTCTTTTGAGTGTTTTCTTCATTTTATTCTGCTCCTTTCTCAGTTATCCAGATCGCCGACATCTGCTTTTCCTTTTGCTCTCTGTGCCTCTCTTGCAGTGTCTATATGCTGGGAATCAAGGCCGATGCCCATTCTGACAGCAGCAAGGTCAAAGCAGATAATCTCTGCAAGAGGCTTCTCGTAATTCTTGTTTTTCATTATACCTCTCCCCCCTTTAATTATTATCGGCTGCGATAAGCTGCTCGACGCTGTAAGCTCTGGACTCGCCGTAATAGTAGCTGTAGTGAGTGTTGCCGGAAAAATCGGTGACCTCGACGCAAGGCGTTACATAGATAACCTTGGAGGTATCGCCCGTATAAGTCTGAGTCTCGGAATTATATGTAATACCGGTATCGATATCGACCCACATAATGCCGAGGAAGCTGGGATCGCCGAACTTGTTGTGGTGGTTCTTTCCGACGTTCCACTGAGTCCATGCGTCGCCGGCGAAGGCACTGTTGTTGCCGGGGACATAGTTCCAGGTATCAAGGGTGACCTTCTTGTTGGTGGCGTTGCTGATAAGTTTCTTGGTTATACGAGCCTCGAACGGAGTACCGTTCTGAGTCGTGGTCTTATAGCCGCCCTCAAGGGTGGGGGTGGCGTTGGTATAAGAAGCGACGAAGGTGGGCTTGTTGAAATAAAGCTCAGTGCCGTCGGCTGCGGTATGCCTGCTGGGCTGAACATTCTGAAGGTCGGTCATGTAACCGCCGAGAAGCGCCGCAACCCTGATATAAACCTTGCCGTCTTTGCCGATAAGGAGCGCTCCCTTGGTGACGGAAATATCCTGTCTTGCGGCGGCAAGCTCGGACCTGGTATACCACTTTGCGGTATAGGCCGGAACAGACTGATGCAGCTCGTTGTCGTTCCAGGTCAGAAGGTTGTCTGCCGTAAAGGAGTGCCGGAATTTGGGATCGTTCGGATCGTTATCTGCGTCACCCGGGGTCAAAGGATTCATGAAATTAAGCGGGGGGATGGTTCTGTGACCGTAAGGGGCATAGAACTCCCAGCCCTTGAAGTAGAGGTCGGTATACTCCTCGCCGGTGCTCACGTTGTAAGCCACGGAGGTCTCGCCTGCAGTGGAGATGAAATTGCCGTCCTTGTTCTTGAGGGCGCCGATCCAGCCGCTCTTATAAAGATCGTAGTTAGGTCTGTTGAGTGGCGCGATAAAGGGAACGGTGTTTCCCTTTTCAAATGTAAGAGGAGTGCTGTTGCGATCGAGTCTCCAATTGATATTCTTATGTTCTCCGTCATAATCGGTGTGCGCATAATAGTGAATATCGGCCTCATTATAGTTCTTCATAACATAGCCCTTATACTGTCCGTTGGCATATGCATTTGTTTTAGCGCCGAAGAGAAGATAAGTGGGCGTCTCATATACTGCGCCGGAAAGCGAGCTGTTAGCGTTAACCGTGGTCTTCGTGGGGCTGTAGATAACCGCATAGTCCGGCGCCGGATTGTTGACTGTGCCGCCGTTGGCGCCGTTATCCCAGAAGAACTGGACATCGGTCTGCTGCGGAGTGTAGTTTCCGCGATAATCGCCGAAAACGCTGACGAAGCCGGAATAAGCCTTTGTGCCTTGAGTGGGAAGCTTTGCCTTTATTCCGACAGGCCGGTCTTGCTGACCGCCTATGACATTGACGCCGATCTTCGACTCATGCGCCGGAGCCGCAAGAGAGATAAAGGAGTCTTTGTGGACATAATTACTGGCGGCATCCAAGGTCAGGCAGACATCGTCCTGGGATATGCAATCATTAACGAAGTTTGTGGAAACAAGATCCCAGTTATCGTAAATCCAGACCTGCTCGCCGATATTCAGCGCCGTCTCGGCTTCTCTGCCGTCAATAAAAACGCCCGCTCCGTTGGTGAAAACCTTGCGGTCTTTCGCCGAGGTATAAACGCCGTAGAGCCAGGTATCGTTTGTGCTTGTGCTTTTACTGGTTTTCGGTGTAACTCTTGCGCCGTTTATGGTATCGCCCGCCTCATAGGGCTCGCCTGTGTCGGGGTTGATAGTTTCGTTCGTATTGTTCGGGTTGACATAGATGACCTTGCCGGTATCAGGGTCCCGCAGAACAGTCTCGACCACAAATCTTGATTCCTTCGTGTAGTCCGCCTGCTGGAAACGCGAGAAGCTGTTGCCGGTGATAACCGCATGTCTGAGGTTTGCAGTTCCGCGGACATAAAGACCCGCACCCGATGCATCTCCCCAACCGCCGTTGGGCAAATATGTTCCGCTCATATTGTTTGCAATTATCGGGAAGTTGTCCAGATCGCTCAGGTCCTGAATGTTGTCGGGTCCGCACATATTGAGCACGCCGCCCCTATGGACAAAAATGCCGCCGCCGTTACTTTTGGGGATGTCTTCTCCGCTTCCGCTCTTCGTCTGTCTTGAGTAGGTGGAGTTATTCTCTATCTTTCCGCCGGTAAAGTTCATGACGCAGTTGTTGTCAACAAAGACACCGCCGCCGCGGGCGCGTGTTCCGTCCGCCTTGTTTCCGTGGTAAGCACGCGCGACATTATTGGAAATCCTTCCGCCGGACATATTGAAGGTCGCCCCGTCTCTAACGCAGACGCCGCCGCCCTCGCCATAACGGACATAGCCGTCGTTTGACGCGGTATACAGCTCGTAGTTTTCTCCGATCCATACAAAGTTATCGCGGATGTTGCCGCCTTCAAAGTTAAAGACCGCATTGGGTCCTCTGACAAGAACGCCTCCGCCGCCGACGGTGTTCATCGCGGGAGCCTTTTCAAGTCTCAATGTTCGCACATTGTCTCTGACCTTTAAAGCATATACGGATTTTCCATCGCCGGTTTTATACGGGAGTCTGCCGTCATGACCGTTGTCAATGCTAAAAGCGTCAAGATAGCTGCCCGTTCCGCCGGAAATGGAGCCCGTCTGACCGCTTGATGTGTCCTTGACGGTAAGCTGTCCTTTAACGGTAATGACAGGAGCCGTCTGAGTGGCGTCGATAATCTTGCCTATCGGGAATTTATTGCCGGCGCCGGTGCTTGTCGTCAGCGGCTTAGTAGTATCCTCGGGGTCCGGGATTCTTCCGTCAAGCCCTTTGCCGCGGGTCTTGTAGTCATCGCTCATCTTCAGGGCATGACCGTTGAGGTCAAGGGAAACATATGCTCCCTCGGGAATCGTGATGACGGTATTGTCATAGCTTCTCGGTATACCGTCAACGCGAAAATCTCCCGCCGCATAGCCTATCCAGGCTCTCGCCAGAATCGAGATGCCGCCCTGGGCTTCGGTTGTGTATTTGTCGGTGCCCTTCACAACCAGGCAATAGAACAGCGGAATCTCGATATCCGCATCAAGCCTGAGCTGGATTGGCTTTTTGTCTGAATATCCGTTCGCGTTGGTCGCACTTTTAATGTGTGCGTGCAGGGCATCAAGATTTGTTACCGATATCACAGCATTTCGATTAGCTGCGGCCTCAATGCTTTCCGCAAGCACACCGGCAGCAGGAATCATTGCCGTTGCAACGAGTATTGTGGCAACGAGCAGCGACACCATTTTGCCGACTTTTCTCTTCTTCATAAATATCACCTCTCAAAATATGTTTCTTCTTGCCTTTTAGCAATTCATTGTTTCGATGTCTCACCCGCATATTCGGGTTATTGACACAGCCCTCTATATAAACCGCAGTCGAAAACGAAATCGGCAACGCACCTCCTCAATCTAAGAACTTTTCAACCGCGAAATCAAAGGCAGATTATTCTTCCGAGCCTGTGCCCTTGCGCCTTGCTGCGGGCAAAACCGCGAGCCTTTCCGTCACAGGGGTACAAAAAAAAGGCAGAACGCAAACGCGCTCTGCCTTAAAGCATGATAAAACTGTTAAATTGCCGGGCGAACCAAAAAAATCAAGGCGTGACAAAAAAGCGGTAACGCACCGCTCAAAAAACGTATCTGTCCTCGTATGCATCGTCATTGTCCCGTCCTCGCATTTCCTGTTTTTGTCACCTCGGTGTTTTTTAAAATAAGTGCAATAACTCAATTTACATTACTATCATACAAAGTATATCATTGTTTTTTGACTTTTTCAAGTGTTCAAGACATATTTTTTTAAATTTTTTCAATTTTTTTGAATTTAGGGTGTTCAGGTAACGGAAAACAGGTAATATGGGCTATGAACTGTGCTGATTTCGAAATACGGCGAGCGAAACAAACCGAAAATGCGAAAACTCCTGACTCCCACGCCTAAAGTTGAGGCAGGAGAACAACGGCTTTTATCGTGGCGCGTGCGCGAAATCGGAGTTAGAGATGATGATTTTTGCCGCGTTATAAAAATAAACCCCAAGGCTCCTCCGACGGGGTCTTGGGGTTCAACACATTTTTTGATTCTTTTTACATTGTACTTGCAAGCCCTATCCACAGCGGCATGGTCACTATCGAAATAAAGCTGACTATTGCGACCGTCTGAGAAGCAAGTCCCGTATCCTTGTTGTACTTCGCCGCAAAGACGACCGTTATGTTTGCGGGCGGTGCGCTCGCCGCGATTATCATTGCAGTCAGCAGCGCTCCCGTTATGCCGCAAAGCCTGAAAACGCCGAGGCAGACAAGAGGTATCACCCCGAGCTTTATCAGCGCTACGCAGAGTATCCTCCACTCCCTGAGCGCGGATTTTATCTTTGCGTTCGAGAGATATGTGCCGAAAATCAGCATCGCCACGGGCGTGTTGAGCGCCGCCAAATAGTCTATAGGCGCGCCTATTACATTGGGCAGATTAATTTTCAGCAGATACAGCGGCAGACCGATAACGAGCGAGATGGTGCCCGGGTTTATAAGGATATTCTTGACGTTGAACTTCGTCTTTTCACCCGTCTCGGAGCGCGACATCATCCAGATGCCGTGGGTAAAAGAGAACAGGTGGAACATCATTATGACGACCGAGCCGTAGAACACGCCCTCGTCGCCGAGCACGGCATAGGCGAGCGGCAGAGCCATATACCCGCAGTTGCCGTAGACGCTCGAATATTTGAAGATGGCCGCCTTGCCTATAGGCGATTTGTTGAACACGGCGGAGCTGACCGCCACGCCTATCAGGTGTATCCCTGCGCCGCACG
>UMKH01008748.1_pt1 | contig 43727 bp, 29 predicted proteins | sample 1966271 | NCBI WGS metagenome assembly UMKH01 (sample SAMEA4836172, study PRJEB28245) | human gut metagenome | biome: gut microbiome; material: fecal sample | place: Denmark | collected 2008 | reverse complement strand
CAGCCAGCCTGCAAGGCTGTCGGCTGTATGTGTCGCTGTTTCCGTGTAATGAATGTGCAAAGGCAATCATTCAGAGCGGCATTCGAGAAGTGATTTATATGGATAATAAGTATGCAGATACAGAGAGCACGAAAGCGTCTGTACAGATGTTCCGGCTGGCAGGGGTGACCTGTCGGGAATATCAGTCAATGCAAAAAGAGATTACGCTTTCTCTCTAAACGCCGCAGGCGAACAGCGGTCATAGGCAAAAAGCGAAGCGATTTTGCCGAATGTCACAGACTGGTTTTCCAAGAACTCAGAATTCAGAGTGCGTATAAAAATGATGAAACAACCTGCATTCCCTGCCGAACCGCAGCCGGATGCAGGTTGTTTTTTGCAAAATATGCTACAGACAGTTGGAAAAACTGCCGGATTTATGAAAAATATCCCTTATTTTTGATAAGAAAATCATTTTTCTTTGAATTGTATCTGAAAATCTGCAATTTTCTCTGCTTTTTTCTCATAATTCCTTTGCTTTTTTCCAGGAAGTATGGTATAATAAAATGGAAAGAATCTGCTTGCATAGAAAGGATGGATCGCTTATATGCGTATTCGGCATAAACCGTGGGCAAAACCAGAATTAGAGGCTTGTCCATTTTATATTTCCGAGCCAAAATTGAATCGAGGGCATTGGAATACGATTTTTCCGGGAGAAAAGAAACCGCTGCGGCTGGAATTGGGCTGCGGAAAGGGCGGCTTTATCTCGCAGGAAGCCCCCGCCAATCCGGATTATCATTACATTGCAATGGACATCAAAAACGAAATGCTGGTGCTTGCAAAACGAAAATTGGAAGCGGCTTATGCGGAACAACAGCTGCCATTGGACAATGTTCGGATTTTTATTTGCAATCTGATGCAGTTTTCCGAATATTTTTCACCGGAAGACCGGGTGGAACGCATCTATATCAACTTCTGCAATCCATGGCCAAAGGGAAAACATAAAAAACGTCGCCTGACCCATCCCCGTCAGTTACAGCAGTATCGGACGGTGTTGGATGGAGAAATTTGGTTCAAAACCGATGATGATGAATTGTTTGAAGAATCCATCCTCTATTTTCAGGAATGTGGCTTTGACATTGTGTTCCAGACCACCGATTTACATAAAGAACCGGATATTCAAAGTTTCCGCACCGAACACGAGGCAATGTTTGAAGAGATGGGGAAGACCATTAAATTTCTGATTGCTCGTCCGCAGCAAGCATCTGCACAATAAATTTGGGAAAATAAAACAGGAAGGGATTGCAGTTATGGATTTTAAATGGAAAAACGGACAGCTTTTTCAAAAATTTTCAGAAATGACCGGAAAATCCGGCGTTGCATCCATGGAGATTATCGCAGACGGGACACAGGCAAATGAAAATCCGGCTGCCGCATATCGTGGGTTAGGCTGTATTTCTGCGAATAATGCCTCTCGTCTGCTGTTGGATTATAAAGTTGAACATCCAAAAGAATACGAAGAAATCATGCGGCTGTTGTTTCAGAAAGATTATGGGATTGGCTTGTCGCATATCAAGCTGGAACTGGGTGCGGATGTCAATTCTTCTTGCGGAACAGAACCGGCAACCAAGCGAACCCCCGAAGAACGGGCAGATGTGACCCGTGGAGCAGGGTTTCAGTTTGCAGCAGATGCCAAAGCCATCAATCCAGATATTACGTTGGATTTGCTCCGCTGGGGAGAACCGGCATGGGTTGCCAGAGCGTTTACCGTCAGTCAGGAACATGGATTCAATGCCCGTTATAGTTGGATCAAAGAAACATTAGACGCAGCCTATCGGGTTTATGGCTTGAAATTTCATTTTATCAGTGCGGAACAGAACGAAACCGACCGCATCGACGAATCGTGGATTCTCTTTTTGCGGTATCGGTTAGACCATGAAGTCCGGACACCGTATGATTACCGGAAAATTAAACTGGTGGCATCCGATGAAGTCGGAACACGCAACATCGCTGCACAGATGGTGGAAAATGCTTCGCTGCGGAATGCCATTGATGTTATCGGTCTGCATTATACCACATTTGGCGATTCTTATACGAACCTGCTGAATGAAGCATATGGAAAAGAAATCTGGTACAGTGAGGGCAGTGCTCCGTGTAATCTGTCAGAACTGACCGTTCAGGCAGACCAATCCGGTTTGGTTGGAAAGAACAGTGCCATTGATATTGCAAACCGGATTATCAACAGCTATTACAATGGAAAGATGTGTATGTATGAGTTCCGTCCGGCGATTGCTGCCATTTATGACGGGGCATATGATGAACCAAAGCACCTGATTGCTGCACAAGAACCGTGGTCGGGCTTTTATCGGCTGGATAGCGGTTTCTGGATGGCAATGCATTTCAGTCGGTTTTCTCCGAAAGGCTGGCTGTTTGTAAACGGTGCTTGCTATGGGGACGGCGAAGAAAATCACGCCATTGAACATACTAGCCATAACTTCATGACATTGGTTTCCCCAGACCGTTCAGAAATGACGATGCATTTCACCAATGAGGACTTGTTCCCAAGAACATACTCCGTTCAGCTGAAAGATATGGGCTTTACGAACCGGATGCTTTCCACTGTGCTTACAACAGGACCGAATCCGGGAGAAGCATTTGATGCGAATTGGTTTCGGCGATCAAAGCCGATTAAGCCCAGCCACCGCAATGGGGAAACCTATTTCATCAAAGTGCCGCCGCAGAGTATCATGACGATTACCACACTGGATACCGGATGGGTCAATGGTGTGGAAACGTTTTCGCATAATATTCCGAATGCAGAGCGTCTGCCACTGCCGTATCAGGATTATTTCCGGTATCAGTCGGATGAAATTATGGTACGGGGCTGTGCACCTCGCTATATGACCGACCAAGGCGGTGCATTTGAGCTGATTCACTCCGACCAAGACGGCGACATCCTTTGTCAGCGAATCAAAAAGGGAAATATTCCTGCAAACTGGCGGTATCGGGGCACACCAGAACCCATTACCTGCTTAGGCGATGATCGCTGGAGAAGTTACAGTGCAGAAATTGAAGTGCGTCTGGATAATCGAGATGCAGAAAACTATGCTGGTTTTGGAATTCGCTATAATTCGACTGTAACCTGTGAAACAACTTCTCGTTGCGGCTATACGGGGATTCTCTATGGAGATGGACGCTGGCAGCTGTTGGATATGGACAATGTTGCAGCAGAGGGCAACTCCACGACAGTTCGAGCAACCGACTGGAACAAGTTGAAGCTGCTGATTTTGGGAGATTCGATTTTCTTCTTTCTGAATGGCGACTTGCTGACAACCTACCGCCCACAAAGTCCGGTAAACTCCGGTCGAATTTCCATTTGCAGCGACTATGAAATGAATACATTCCGGAATTTGCAGGTGACACCGCTGCCGATTCTGCCGTTGTATGTAAGAAGAGTGGACTGCTTCTCGGAAGAAATTTTCTATAATGACTTTTGGGATATTTGTACCACCGAATCCTATCGCTTCTATCACCGCACTTCAATGAAAGCACAGCCGCAAGCTGCGTTTTCCTGTCAGTTTACCGGAACGGGCATCGCTGTCATTGGAACGGCAAGAAATGCGGAATTTGAAGTGGTTTTGGATGGCGAGCAGCTATATGAAACCCTGTTCGTACCATACAGTGCCCCACGGCAGGCTTGCTTGACGATTGACCAGCTGTCGAATGGCACGCATACCCTGCAAATGACACTGAAAAGTGGGGATTTCAAGCTGGATGTGCTGGAAGTTCCGGAAAACTTCACGATGATGCCAGATATTTTAACGGTCACTTCTGCTGCACAGGCTGCTGCGGAAGAACATGCTCTTGCAGAACAGCAGAAAGCACTTGCCAAGAAACAGGCTGCCGAAAACATCAAGAAAACCTTACAGCAGGCAGTTGCTGCTTTGCAGCCGGGAGAGCCAGCAGAAGAACCAAAGTCAGAAACGCCAGCAGCTGCGGAATCGGAAACAGATGCAGAAAAGCAGCCGACCTTTAAGGAAGTGCTGGAAAATTCCGGCGTGATTGGTGTGATTTCCAACAATGCAGCCAAGAAGAAAGAACAGCTGGAGCAGGACGGAAAGACCGAGGCAGATGAAACGCCGACGGTAATGGAATTTCCGCTGCCGCATCAGGATTTTGAAGCAGCTGCTTCGTTGACACCCGTTCCGGAACACGCTGAAGAACCAGTGAAGATTGAGCCGCTGCCAGAAACCGATTTGGAAACAAGTGAAGAGCCTGTTTCTGCTCCGGCAGTAGAGCCAGAATCAAAACCGGAAGCAGCTGCTCTGACAGAATCGGCAGCAGCAGCCTCAGCAGAGCCAGTTTCTGAACCAACTGCACCGGAAACAGCGACAGAATCCGCTGCCGCTCCTTCTACAGTGACCTATATTGAAGAGGAATGGGACGACTTGCCGATGCCGGAACTGTCACCGCAGGAAACCGCATCGCCTGCACCGCAGCAGCCGAAGCCGACCGCTGCACCGCCGAAAAAGCCGATTACGCCAACCCCTTCACCTGCACCGAAAATGCCGCCACTGCATCCGCCTGTCTTGAATGACCCGATGCGGTCTGAACCATATCGAAAAGATTTTAACATTGATATTGATATCTAAGAGCAGAAAGGATTTCTTATGAAATGCAATCAAGATTTGTTTGAAACCCTATTTCAAACGGCACAAAAGCCACTGGTTATGGAATGCTCGCAAGCATTAGAGGCAATTCGCTTTTCGCTTCCGATTGATTGGACGGTACAGCAGCAATCAGAATCTTTGCTATACTTATTGTCATCAGAGGGAGAAAGTTCACTGAGTGTGCAGAGTGTCATTCCGGAATCCACAGATATTACGGATTTTGAAAGCGTATCTGTTCTGTATGCATTTGCAGACGGTATGCGGGAACAACTCGAAAACTACGCTTATACGGAACTTTGTGACTATGAGGGCGTTTTCGATGCAGAACAGCCGATTTATGGAATGCGGTATATGGTTACCGTCAATGATGTGGAAATGACAACCGTTACCCTTCTGTTTCTGGTGGAACATCGGATTTACTGCTTGAGTTTTTCCGATGCTTTGCAGACAGAACTGTTTCCCTATGCAAAATCATTTCTGGAAAATCTGATGATTTCCGAATAATTTGATATTGCGTATCTTGACAAAACCGCTTTTATGGAGTTTCCAGAAAAGCGGTTTTGTTTGATTTTGACAGCAGGAGGGACGGGTTTATATGATACATCTTGTGCCAGTTTCAAAGAGATTGCCAGAAATTCCTGCCATTCGTGCACTTTATCGGGAAGCGTTTCCGCCGGAAGAACAAGCTCCTTTCTGGCTGCTGATGCGAAAGACAACATTGCCGATGACCGATTTCTGGGCATTCTATGAGCAGGAAACTTGGGTCGGATTTGCTTATGTGATTCAGAATGAAACACTTGCTTATCTGTTTTACCTTGCGATTGCACCGGAACAGCGTGGGAAAGGCTATGGACATCAGGCAATGGCATGTTTGAAAGAGCAATACGCCTCGAAAACCCTGTTCTTGTCACTGGAAACGCTGGATGAACAGGCAGGAAATTATGAGCAGCGGAAAAAACGGCATGCATTTTATCAGCAGTGTGGCTTGTCCGATTTGCCATATCAGATTCAAGAGGGCAAGGTTCTTTATGATGGAATGGGCACTGGCGGAGAAATTCATCCATCTGATTATGATAATTTAGTACGGCAGTATCTCGGGACATTTTTTCACCGACTGGTCAAAATGAAAATTTACCCGAAACAATGAGCGAAAGGAAGATTGTAAGATGTTTGGATGGAATGCAAATCAGTATCAAAAGTTTGAAGCCCAGAGAACCTTGCCAGCAATGGATTTAGCCCGTGCCATTCCGCTTTCCATGGTAAAATCCTGTCTGGACGTTGGCTGTGGAATTGGAAACAGTACCGCTGTGTTGCAGCAGCAATTTCCGGAAGCACAGATTCTCGGCGTGGATAGTTCGAAAAATATGCTGCAAACTGCAAAAAATGAGCATCCGCAAGCAGAATATCAGCTGTTGGATGCCGGAACGGAACTGCCTCGCTTAAACCGTACCTTTGATGTGGTCTTTTCCAATGCGTGCATTCAGTGGATTCCCCAGCAGAATCAAATATTAAGCGATATGATGGGGCTTTTGAATCCGAGTGGGGTATTGGCAGTGCAAGTTCCGCAGCAGGCAAAACATCCCGTACAGCAGATTTTGCAGCAGATGGCAAAATCCGAACCGTGGCGAGAAAAATTGCAGGCTAGAACCTTCTATACCCTGTCAGAATCGGAGTATTATGACCAGTTGTCTGAACGATCCACGGATTTCCGGATGTGGGAAACGGTTTATTTTCATGAGATGCCCAGCCATGAAAGCATTTTAGAATGGTATCGGGGAACGGGATTGCGTCCGTATCTGGCACAGCTGCAAGAGTCTGACCGTCCTATCTTTGAACAGGAACTATTAGAACAAATCAAGCAAACCTATCCGGTGCAGAAAAATGGAACGATTCTGTTCCGGTTTCCAAGACTATTCTGGATTGCAAGAAAAGGAAACTAAGAAAAAGGAGGAACTGTCATGCGAAGAAGCGAACGGGAAGTAACCGATTGCAATGAGATTCGACAGATTTTAGAACGGGCAGAAGTGTTGCGGCTTGCGATGCACGATGAGCCATACCCGTATATTGTGCCGGTCAACTTTGGGTTTACCATGCAGGATGACCAGCTTGTCTTATTTTTTCACGGGGCAAAAGTCGGGAAGAAATGCGACCTGCTGCAAAAAAATCCGCATGTTTCCTTTGAAGTAGAGGGGAAACAGCAGTTGATTCCGCCGAATGGGGCAGCATCCTGTACGGCTGGCTTTGCCTATGAAAGTGTAATTGGGCAGGGGATTGCAGAACTCGCACCGGAAGAGAAAAAAGAAGATTTGCTGAAAAAGCTGCTGGAGCATTACCGAATTCCGTTTCAGTCATTTTCACAGGCACATCTTGAACGAACTGCTGTCTATCAGATTATCGTTAAGCAGTATACCGCCAAGAGAAGACCGATTCCACAGGGAAGATAAACCCATCATAAAAATAAAATCAAATGCAGCAATGCCCCGAACAGTTCACACCGTTCGGGGCATTGCTTGCAAGCGTTAAAGGTTGCTAATTAGCAGCCACAACCGCAGCCGTTGTTGTTGCAGCCACAGCCACCGCCGCAGTTACCGTAGCCACCACAGCCGCAGCATACAAACAGCACGATCAGAATGATAATCCACCAGCAACCGTTGTTTCCATCGCATCCACACATAGTAAAAATCTCCTTTTTTGTAGATTAAATTTGAAACAAACGACTTTCTGTCTGTTTCATAGTACATCATATGCAAAAGTCAAAAAAGCGTTCCTACTTCGACAGATAACGCACAAGTTTTGTGGCATACTAAATTTATATGAGTGCAGAAAGGAATTTGGTGTATGCGATATACAGATGGGTTTACAGGAAAAGCCATTCTTGCTTTGAAAGAAGCAATCTGTGCGGCGGAAGAATTGGGACATACTTACATCGGCAGTGAACATTTGCTGCTGGGACTGCTGGAGGAGGGCAGCAATGCTGCCGCAGCCATGCTGGCAGCTCAGCATATCACTGCACAACGGGTGCGGAATGCGTTGGTGGAACTGGTCGGAAGAGGCATTCCGGCACAGGTGCAGGAGGATTGCCTCACTCCTGCCCTGAGTGAAATTATGCAGCAGGCAAAGGCGTTTTCGAAAGAAGATGGTCGCAGCCTTGCCGGAACGGAACATCTCCTGCGTTCGATTCTGCGAACGCCCTGCTGTACAGCAGTTGCGATTCTGAAGAAGCTGGGCGTTAGTTTGAATCAGCTGGGGGCAGTCAGTCGGCAGGAAACCTCTTGTCATATCCGTATGGAGGAACGGCGAACAGAGCGAATTTCAAAGAAAACACTGCCGAATCTCTTTCAGTATGGGAAGTGGATGACTGACCCGGCATTGCTGCATCAATATGACCCCGTAATCGGACGGGAAGCGGAATTACAGCAGATGGTTCAGATTCTCACTCGCCGTACTAAAAATAATCCCTGTCTGGTGGGCGATGCCGGCGTTGGGAAAACGGCAATTGTAGAAGGCGTTGCTCAGAAAATCTTACGGGGAGAAGTGCCGGAAGCCCTCTTACCGCAGCATATTTTCTCGTTGGACTTGCCAGCATTGCTGTCGGGGGCAAAATATCGGGGCGATTTTGAAGAGCGATTTCGGAACTGCTTGCAAGAGGCAACCCAGAACGAACATATTATTTTATTTATTGATGAACTGCATACGATTGTTGGAGCAGGGGCAGCTGAAGGGGCAATTGATGCTGCAAATATGTTGAAGCCGCAGCTTGCCCGTGGAGAAGTCAAGCTGATTGGAGCAACGACAACAGAAGAATTTCGCAAATATATCGAGAAAGATAGTGCGTTGGAACGGCGGTTTCAGCCGATTCAGGTTTTAGAGCCCAGCCCAGAAGCTTGCTTTTCGATTCTCTGCGGACTGCGGGAAACATATGCGAACTTTCACCACATTGAAATTCCGGATGCGATTTTACGGCAGGCAGTTTCCTGTTCGGTTCGCTATCTCCACGACCGCTATTTGCCAGATAAGGCGATTGATTTGCTGGATGAAGCCTGTTCTCGTGCTCGGATTCGCTGCGAGCAGGAACATGTTTCCTGTCCGGTGGTGACAGAATCCGACCTTGCAGAAATCGTTTCCATGCGGATTGGAATTCCCATGCAGAAGATTACGACTGCTCAGCAGCAGCGATTGATGACGTTGGAACAGGAGTTGCAGCAGCAAATTATCGGACATACTGCGGCAATTCGGCAGCTTTCCGCTGCATTGATTCGTGCCAGAACGGGGCTGCGAGAGGAAAACCGCCCGATTGGATGCTTTTTGTTTACAGGTCCAACCGGTGTTGGCAAGACGGCTCTGGCGAAAGCCGCCGCTCTGCATTTGTTTGATGATAAAGATAGCCTGATTCGGTTTGATATGTCGGAATACATGGAAAAGCATACGGTTTCCAAGCTGATTGGAGCACCGCCCGGATATGTGGGCTATGAAGAGGGCGGAACGCTCTGCGAACGGGTGCGGAAACGTCCATACTGTGTGATTCTCTTCGATGAGATTGAAAAAGCACATCCGGATATTTGTAACATTCTGCTACAAATTATGGAAGATGGCGTTTTGAGTGATTCCAACGGCAGAAAAATAGATTTTACCAATGCTCTGCTGATTTTAACGTCCAATCTCGGTGGAACAGGCAGCAAGCCGCCTGCTGGATTTGTGCAGACGGCACAGGCGACCAGTGAAATGGCTCTGCGGCAGTATTTTTCACCGGAATTTTTAGGGCGATTGGATGCAATCATCCCGTTCCAGCCCCTGACACAGAAAGAACTCTGTCAGATTGCAGAAAAACAGCTGCAAAATTTGCAAAAACGAATGGAACAACTTCACGTTCAGCTGCACTTTACCCAAGAAGCCGTGCAGCAGCTTGCTCATGCACCGGATACTGGACGATATGGAGCAAGACCGATGCGGCGATATCTGACAGAGGCAGTGGAAACGCAACTGGCACAGCAACTCTTACAGAAAACCATTGCTGCGGGCGACCAAGTGCTGTTATCTGCAAATGAACACACATTTTCCCTGACCAAAGAAACCACAATTGTGCATTCCTAATCCAATTAGAATGCATGAGAAAAATCCCCTCTTTCTGCCATCATATGCGGACATAGGACAATTTCTTTCCGGCATATAGATGAGAGAAAGGGGGGATTTTGATGTTTTTATCGGCATTATTCCAACAGCTGCTCTGCTTTTTCCTGCATGTGGAAACCTCTGGAGCATTCCGCAAGCCGCTCTCACAAAAAGAAGAACTGCGATGTTTTCAGCAGATGCGTGCAGGGGATGCCTTAGCACGGGAAAAACTGATTCTGCATAATATGCGGCTCGTCGCACACATTATCAAAAAATATTACACCAATCAGACGGAACAGGAAGATTTGCTTTCCATCGGAACAGTTGGACTGATGAAAGCTGTTTCTACATTTGACTATGAAAAGGGAGCACGGTTTGCGACTTATGCCAGCCGTTGCATTGAAAATGAAATCTTAATGCATTTCCGCACCTGCCGGAAACAGGGAGATGCCATTTCCATGGCAGAGCCAATTGATACAGATAAAGACGGCAACCAGCTGACATTGCTGGATATTATCGAGGACGGCTGCGATATTCAAGAACAAGTGGCATCACAAATGCAGATTCAGCAGCTCTACCAGTTTTTGCAGCAAAAGTTAACGCCACGAGAAGTAGAGATTTTGGTACATCGCTATGGGCTGTATGGGCAGATTCCCATGACCCAGCGAGAAGTTGCCAAGAAGATGGGCATTTCCCGTTCGTATGTTTCCCGTCTGGAAAAACGGGCAATTGCCATGCTGCGGAAACAGTACGATCAAACGACTTTTTCCGGTTTTTGATGTCGCTGATCGGCACGATAGACGAAAAAAAGCAAAATCAGACTGCCCAGCAGTGCTCCACAGCTGTCAATTCCAATATCTAACAGTCTGCCGGTTCTGCCCGGAACAAACAGTTGATGGAATTCGTCTGTGGTGGCATAGAAAATGCAGAATGCCCATGCACAAAACCAGCCTGCGGAAAGAGAGCGTTCTTTTTTCAGGCAGTATGTCATCATCGTTGCACAGGAGAGCAGTCCCAAGATGAAATACAGCGTAAAATGAGCGATTTTTCGGATGAGAAACGCCATGGAAGTGTGCGTGCTGCTCTCTAAGTCCATTGCATTTGCTGGAATCCAACCAGTACAAATTTGTGCAATTTTATGTAAGAATCCATTACTGACCGCTGTGGATTGTGTTGCATCTTGTGCGGAGAAGCAGAAAATGACGATACACCATAAAAGGGTACAGCAGAACCAGAACCCGGAACGCTGATAAAATTTTTGTATTTGCATCAACAAAACCTTCTTTCTCAATGATGCTCCTATTATACACAGATTCCGGCAAAAAGTAAAGAGCTGTGGAACGAATTTGTAAGGGATTTTTTTACAAATTCTGACGAACAAGCGAAAAATGGTCGGATTTTCCAGCGAAAACAGAAAAAGAAACTGCAATTCGTATGATTTTTTTAGAATAGGACTTGTCACAACCAGAAAAAAATGTTATAATAACAGGGAAGTATGTCTTGATCTTTTTCAGTCGGATAGAAAGGAGTTCCCGTTCGGCGATCTGCCGGACTGGAAAAAACGCATTATGGAACAAACGCAAAATCTTGGACGAAAACGTGCGATGTCCGTCATTAGCTTGTTATATTTTTTGCTGATTGTAGCATTGGCGGTGCTCAGCTTTTTTTATACGGTAGAAGTTCCGCAAAAGGCAGCTTGCTGCGTGGTTTTGATTGCCATTTCTGGTGGTGCACTGGCAGCGATGTTGTATTCGAGAAAACAGGTGTTGACGAAAATATGCAGCGTGTTGCTGTTGCCATTTTTATTGCCATCTGTGCTGCTCTGTTTTGGAGAGTGGGAAGTACTCGTCCCCTTGGTCGTGACGGCTCTGTTGGCATTTTTCCTATGTGGCTGTACCGAAACGATTAAAACCGTCTTTGGAACGATTTTCCTGCTGTTGTATGTGCTCGGTTCGCTGGCGTATTTTTTGGGAAGTTCGCTGTTCTCTACCTCTATGGCATCGACCGTTGTAGATAGTGGGATTTCACCTTCTCGCAAGTATCGGTATGAAGTCATCAATACCGAGGACAGCTCCAACGGCAGCACTGCCGTGACGGTTGAACCGAATAATTATGATGTAAACCTGGGCGTTCTCGAATTTCGGGCAGAGGGCTATGAACGGACGGTTTCGCTGGAACGACCCATGCAGGAAGAAACAGTTGTTCGCTGGGAAACGCAGACCCGCCAGCAGATTACCGAAGAATTACTGACCATTTCCGAAGATGTCACTTTGCAGCTGCCGGCAAGCGACCGGAAAGCGTTGGGCTATGATGAAAACGCTACGATTTATTTGCGAAATCTGACCGACCAGGATCTGGAACGGCTGGGTGTTCCGCAGAACAATGATGTCATGTATGTAAATGACCAGGTTTGTTTCCGGTCTTACATTGCAATTCTGGAGGATTATTTCTCTCCATCTAAACACGCAATTTCTGCTTTTTAATTGAGGGTATCAAAGAGAAAAAACGGACATTTTGACCAGTGTCCGTTTTTTCTGTTTCAAATGGAAAGGAACGATGAACCATGGCAAAGGAAAAATTAGAGAAAACCAATGCAATTCGAATTTTAGAACGGGAAAAGGTTTCCTATCAGCACCGCAGCTGGCCAGCAGCGACAAAAGAGAATACAGGTGTCGAACTGGCACAGGCACTCGGGCAGCCGCCGAAACAGGTATTTAAAACGCTGGTCACTGTCGGAAAATCCGGAAATCATTATGTTTTTATGCTGCCCGTTGCAGAAACCCTGCACCTGAAAAAGGCAGCGGCTGCCGTTGGTGAAAAAGCAGTTTCTATGATTAAGGAGAAAGAATTGCTGCCATTGACTGGATATGTACACGGCGGTTGTTCTCCCATTGGCATGAAAAAGCTGTTTCCAACTGTCATCCATGAAAGTGCTCTGCAATTTGATACGATTTTGTGCAGTGCTGGGAAAATCGGGCATCAGTTGGAAGTTTCTCCGTTGGATATTCAGAAAGTGACGGGCTGCACCTTTGCAGATATTATTGAGTAATCAGGCGGAAGAGCAGGCACGCTGCTTTTTGGAGAGCAGCGGAATCGCAGTGATTTTCCCGTAACTTTTGAGCAGGGCGTAGTCAATGAGGATAGCAGGCAGCAGGCAAATCCATGCGAACTGCATACCATGCAGCAACCGCAATCCACAGAGTGGCACTTGAAATGCCAGTGCTGCTACAAACAGCGGAAATCCGACATCGCTCCAAAACGAAAAGCGAATATGGGCAGTTTTACAGGTTTTCCAGAGGCGGAAACAGTTTCCGCAAACATTGCTGGCATAGTAGGAGAGCACAATTCCGTAAAAGCCGAATTTTGGAATGCAAACTAAAACAATTGCAATCCGAATGGTATATTCTGCTAAGTAGTTGAGGGAGGAGAACGACTGCTGCCCCATGCCCTTTAAAAGGGCTTCCAAGACGATTTCCAGATAGATGAAGGGCACAACAGGAGCTAACAGACGAATCAAATGGCCTGCTAATGCTCCGCCATCTAACAATGTACCAATGAGATTGCCATATAACAGCAATCCGGCAGCGATAAAAATAGAGAGCTGCAAGGTTTTCTGAATGACTGCTTTTGTCAGCCGCTGCAAGTGGGCTTGGTTGTTGGCAGCCGTTGCACGGGCAGCTTCTGTGATTAAGATACCGGAGAGAGCACAGAGAATGGTAGATGGAAAAAATAGCACCGGAATTACAATTGCTTCAAATGTGCCAAACTGGCTCAGTGCCAAATCCGTGGAGTTTCCAGCTTGTCGGAGCGTGACCGGAATCAAAGCATCGTTGGTGCTGCTCAGAGCAGCTGTTAAGCATCCGCCGAATAAAACGGGTATCGCTGCATGAATGTATCTGCCAAAAGAGAGCGAACAGATACCCGTACGGGGCAGGCGGCTTCTCCAGCAGAACCAGAGCAGGCAGAAAAAGCCTAGAATCGTACTGCATCCGGTGCTATATGCCATCGCCATGCAGACAGAGGCGTTCGTATGAACGGATTGCAGCTGTAACAACAGCATGAGCACAACGCAGCGACTCAAACATTCGATAATATCGCAGATGGCAGGGTCTGCCACCCGACAGACGGCATTCAAATAGCCCTTTAAACAGGAACAAACACCACCCAGTGGTAAAATCAGTGTAAAGATGCGGACAGCAGCAGCGAGGTCTGCACTTTTCAGGAATCGCAGGCTCAGCGGTTCGGCACTGCAAAAAATCAGGGCGGAAACGGGAATTCCAAGCAGCAGACAAAAACCAATGGCATAGCCTAAAACACGGTTGGGGTTGCCGTTGGGCTTTCCCAACTCTTCTGATACAAAGCGGCTGGTGCAGAGAAAGCCGTTGCCGTTGGCAGCGACCGCAGCCAGCTGAAAAAAAGAGCCGGTCAATGCGACAATCCCGACGGTTGCAGCACCAATGCGGTGCGTGAGCCAGACGTTCAGCAATAAACTTACCCATTCCAGAAAAAACTGTACCACGGTCAATTGAATGGTATCTTTGAGAATACTTTTTCGCTGCATGAAGTCCCTCCTGTCTATGGGTTTGGTTTTAGTTTATGCAGGAGAACGGGGGTTCATGAATGATGAAACCGTGGTGTAGAGGAATAAATGTGATTCAAAACAGAAAAAGACGATGCCAACTTGTTACAGTCGGCATCGTCTTTTTGTAAAAAATGCGATTTTCGTTAATATTCCCAATCTTCTGTATTCCAATCAGTTTCTGCCAGTGCATCGGTTTCGGTTTCCGTTTCGGTTGTTTCTGTATCCTCGCTGTCACTGGTTGCCGTTGTCGTTGTTGTTTTCGCTTCGGCTTCATCCAGATTGGTTACCCCAGTATCAACAGTAATGATGAATCCATCGACATTGTTTCCGGAAACGGTGTATTCCTGATCCGGCGGTACCATGACATAGGTGCTGTCACCAGCTTCTGCCGGTACATAATAGACCTGATAAACTTTTCCGTCCCAGTTGGTGATTTCCAACGGGTTGTCAACAGAATAATCCTTCAGTGTTTCAATATATTCCTCTAAACAAAGGTCGTTTTGCTGCATATAATAAGCATGAGGCTGCCCCACATAGCGATAGTGCCAAGATTCATACCGGATTTCCGTCAGGTCAGTTTTATTTTCCGGATACCGCAGAATGAACCCATAGTGAGCACAGTTCTGGTTGATCCAGTCATATTCCCCCGTGCCGTCATAGTCGGCGGAAATACCGTCTTCAAACAGTGAAAAGTCCATGGCATAGCCAGTTTCATGTTCACTGTATCCGGGCTTTGCAACCAGCGTAGACGTATCTTCGCCCGTGTCCTCTAAATCAGCATCATATAATTCCTGCTGCTGTTCCGTAGTACGATAGCCGCTGATGATGATGATATCACTGTGACCAGTTTCCGTCTGGAAGTCGTCCAGCATATGATTCAGGTTGTCAATGACATCGCCCCGCAGCATCAGTTCTGAACCGCTGACAGAATAGGAATCCGTTTTCTTTTCATAAACCGCTTCCAATTCGTTTTCGTCTGTGCTCTCATAGGCGGTGGAGTTATTCACCAGAATCAAATCCCCGTTGTGAATTTCCTGATTGTCCATGGAAACGCTCTTATACAGGTCGCTCTGATTGCCGTTTTTGTTGGAATCCGTTGTTCCTGTTGGGTCTGTAGAATCCGGTGTGGTTGTGGTGAGCGGAACTTGCTGGGCGTTGTCCTCCAGCCAAGTGCTGCCTGACATCGTGTTGACTTCCGTCCAGTTATCCAGAAATGGATGCAGCAGCGTCAGTCGCATGGCAACCAACAGAGCAGCAGAGATTGCAACTTCTGCCAAAATCCAGCCTGTCCGTCGGTTTTCTTTTGTATTGGCTGAGCCGGAAGCCGTTGGTTTTTGTTTGGATTTGGACGATTTTTGAGCCGATTCCTTCGGCGGTTCTTCTGCTGTCGGTTGTTCCGAAGCGGTTTCGGCGACAGACTGCATTTTTTTGGTCTGTTCCTCCTGTTCAGCAGCTGGGTTTTTTTTCTTTCTCTTTTTTTCCTGCATAGAAATTGCCTCCTTTTGATTTGTATGCACCCCTTGCACACAGAAAACCGCTTTTCTTTATTATACCACACACGATTGAAAAAGAAAAGTCTTTTTTCGGTTTTTTTTATTTTTTTGCAGGGAATACGGGCGATTTCCCGCAAAAGGAAAAGTTTTTTTCAAAAAAAGCGGATTTTTCAAAAAAGTAGGGGAATGCGTGTCAAAATTTTGATTTTTGTCTTGACAGAGAAAGAAAAAACATGCTATAATCAAAAAAATGAATGCAGAAATCAGCACTTGTCTACGCTCTTTCTTTTCTTTTTTGTGATACTCTGAGGAAGTCCCATCTTTAGAGAACAGATTGCAGAAACCAAGAGAAACGGCGTATCTTATTTTTTGTCAATCAGGTCTTGCGGGACGCATCGGAAACGTGCGGTCTGGTCATTTTTCCCATTCGCCCAGCAAAAAAAGAAACACAGGGGTATGATTTCGTCATTCATGAAAAACAAAAAAGGAGAACATATGCATGAAGTTTGAACTTCTGGAGGTTGCCGGAACGTATATTTTCAGCATGAAAGCAATGACGCTGGTCTTGTTTTTCATCTTTGCAATTATTGTTGTCGGCTACCTGGTCGGAAAAATTTCCATCAAGGGCGTATCGTTGGGCTCTGCTGCAATCTTTTTGGTTGCACTGGTTGCCGGACATTTCAAGGGCGTTGCATTTCAAGACATTGCCTCTTGGCAGGAAAGTCTGCCGGCAGTCGACCACTATTTTAAGTTGGTGCAGAATTTGGGGTTGGTTTTGTTTGTAACCTCTGTTGGATTGATTGCAGGGCCGAGCTTCTTTAAGAACCTGAAAAAGAATGCAAAGTCCTATGTGGCACTGGGCGGCATTATCATTATTACCGGATGTCTGGTTTGTGCAGCCATTACGCTGCTTGTTCCAAACATCAATTCGTCCATGAGCGTTGGACTGTTTGCCGGTGCGTTGACCAGTACGCCGGCATTTGCAGCAGCACAAGAAGCCGTTGGCGAAGCAAGTCCGCTCTATGGCAATGTTGCCGTTGGTTATGCGATTGCGTACCCGTTCGGGGTTATCGGCGTTGTATTGTTCGTTCAGATTATCCCGAAAATCCTGCATGCGAACATGGATGAAGAACGGGCAAAGCTGGTTTCCATTCAGTCAAATGATGCGGCTGGTAACAAGCAGAGAAAGTTGTTTGAAATGGATAAGTTTGGCATTGCAGCATTTTTCTTAGCAGTGATGCTAGGGTTGATATTGGGTTCGTTTCATATTCCGTTGGGAAAAGGTTCGTTCAATCTGGGAACAACGGGCGGCCCATTGATTATGGGTTTGATTTTCGGGCACTTCGGCAGAATCGGCAAGCTGAGCCTGAAAGTTGACCAGCACGTTTTGAGCCTGTTTCAGGAATTGGGCTTGATTCTGTTCTTAATTGGTGCTGGTATGGACGGCGGTGCAGAATTTGTTGCTGTCTTGAAGGAATACGGAGCATTGCTGTTCCTGTGGGGAGCATTGATGACTTTGATTCCGATGATTGTTGGATTCCTGTTTGCAAAGTATGTTTTGAAGCTGAGCCTGTTTAACAATTTGGGTTCGATTTGCGGTGGTATGACCAGTACGCCAGCATTGGGCACGCTGATTAAAACAGCCAATACCCCGAATGTAGCTTCTGCTTATGCTGCAACCTATCCAATTGCATTGATTCTGGTTGTGCTGCTGGCACAGTTCCTGACAAGATTATAACCATTTCCTGATTGACAAGAAGGCGTGTATGCGATTGTATGCACGTCTTTTCTCTGCATGGACTGGAGAACATGCGGAAAGGTTGCAGGAATGGCTGCATAGAATGAGAATAACCAAACCTAAAATATAAAAATTAAAAAATCAATATCCAAAATTTGCATGCCTACTTGACAGATTGCAAAAAAACGTCTATAATAAGAATCGTGTTTTCCAGATGCATTCAGAAACAAAAAAATAGGGAATTAGGGAGGATTTATGTCATTCACAACGATTGAATTCATGTTTCGATTCTTGCCCATCTTCCTGATCGTTTATTATGTCGTGCCGACACGATATAAAAACATGATCTTGTTGATTGGCAGCTTTGTATTTTATGCGTGGGGACAGCATTTCTATTTGCTGTTGCTAATGCTGTCGATTGTCGTCAACTATACATTTGGTAGGTTGATTGGAGAGAGGCGGGCACAAAAAAAGCCCTTACTTGTGCTGGGCTTGATTTATAACTTCGGACTGCTGGTATTTTTCAAATATACCAACTTCTTTATCGAAAACATCAATGCCCTGCTCACGGCGACCCACATTCAGATTCCAACCATTTCCGTGGTCATGCCGTTGGGTATCAGCTTCTATACATTCCAAGTGGTTTCTTACTTAGTGGATGTCTATCGAGGCGAACAGCGTCCGGTTAAGAATATCATTAATTTGGGCGTATATATTGCGATGTTCCCGCAAGTTACCTCTGGGCCAATCGGACTTTACAGCGAGCTAGAACCGACTTTGCTCCGCCGGCACTGTTCTGTGCTGAATCTGGAATCGGGGCTAAAGACCTTTATTCTGGGTATGGGTGCAAAGATGCTGCTTGCAAATCCGATGGGAACGCTCTGGGCTGGGATGTCCCGTTATGGCTATGAAACACTGTCCTGCCCATATGCATGGCTGGGGGCATTCGGATATAGTTTCCAGCTGTATTTTGACTTCGCCGGTTATTCCCTGATGGCGATGGGTCTGGGGCAGATGCTGGGCTTGTATGTGCCGAGAAACTTCGACCACCCCTATATTTCCGGTTCAATGGCGGAATTCTGGCGGAGATGGCATATGACCTTGGGACGCTGGTTCAAGAAGTACTTATATTTTCCGCTGGGCGGAAGCCGATGCAGCTTTGCAAAGACCATCCGGAATACCTTTGTGGTCTGGGCATTTACCGGACTTTGGCACGGTGCAAGCTGGAACTTTGTATTGTGGGGACTGATTTTCTTCGTGCTCCTGACGATTGAACGGCTGGGGCTGGGAAAATTGCTGGCAAAAACAAAGGTACTGAAACATATTTATGTGATTTTCCTGATTCCGCTGACATGGGTGGTATTTGCCCTGCCGAATATGCAGGATATTGCAACGTATTTCTCCCGTCTGTTCCCGTTCTTTGCAGACGATACCGCAAGCTTTGTCAATACTAAGGACGTTGTACGAGCATTGCATGATTACTGGTATTTGTTAATTGCCAGCGTTGTGTTCTGTCTGCCATTCCCGTCCAGATGGTATGAAAAACATAAAAACAGCAAACTGGTGATTTTGGGACTGGTTTTGATTTACCTGATGTCTGTTTATAAGATGCAGACTCAGACCAGCAACCCATTCCTGTATTATCAGTTCTAAGGAGAGGAGATTTCATGGATTTTTTAAAGCAATGCCCCCTGTTGATTTGTGTACTGCTGACCTCTCTGCTGATTCCGTGGGAACTGCTGAAAAAAGAGGATGACAATCAAAAGGCTGCTCCGACAACGGTCGCAAAAATTACAACCGTTGCGACAGAGGCAGCAACCACTGCACCGCCTGCCAATGATGGAGCAACACCGGACGGCAGCGAAACCGCTGTTTCCGGCAGTGATTTGACGACAACAACGGTTACAACAGAAGCGGCTGGGGAATATGTTCCGCTTGCAAATGCTGATGAAAGCTATTTTGAAGATGCTCTGTTTATCGGGAACTCTCGAACTGTAGGCATGTATCTCTTTGGCAATATGCCAGAAAGTACGGATTTCTTTGCTGATGTTGGTATGACGATTTATGATGTGATGGATGCAAATATTGATGTTCCGCCAGAAAGCGGTTCAACCAATACGCTGACTGGCTTGCTGACTGCCAAGCAGTACGGAAAGATTTATATCATGTTTGGAATCAACGAACTGGGCACGGGTACGTCTGAGTCATTCGTAGAATACTATCAGTCTGTGGTACAGCAGATTTGTCAGATGCAGCCGGATGCAATTGTCTATGTACAAAGTATCATCAATGTTGCAGCGTCGGCGGAAACCGATGTCATCAGCAACGCAAACATCAACGAAAAAAATGCGTTGCTGTCCCAGATTGCCGATAACAAGCAGGTCTTTTATATTGACCTGAATCCTTCTTTGGTGGACAGCAGTGGCTACTTAAATTCGGACTATACTTCAGACGGTATTCACTTGGGCGGTAGCTCGCTGCCACTCTGGAAAGATTGCCTGCTGGCAAATGCAATGCAGAAAAATACGGGAGCAGGTGCTGCCGGAGGAGCAACGACAACTGTAGTTACAACATTGGATGCTGCTGCACCAGTAGAAGAAGATTCCGAAGCAAATCCGGAATAAGCAAATTTATTCATACAGAAAACAAGGGTATCTGGAAACAGATGCCCTTCTTTTTTTATTTGAAAAAAGAAAAATTTGCATTGCTGTCCGTGATGGAGAAACAATTGAATTTTCTATAGAAACACGTTTTTGCTTTCAAAAACAAATTGCACGAACAGAATTCTTTGAAAAAGATGGTTTTTTTCAATCAAACTGATTTTTTATTATTTGGATAGGATGGAATGATTTTTTTCTTTTCTTTTTCTAGATAGCCCTTGCAAAATGATTTAAAAAGTGTATAATGATATTCATACAGAAATTCAGACAGTTCAACATTGCTTTTTTATGTTTCTACAGGATAGCGACAGACTTTTAAAATCACAGAATCATGTTCTGTTTGCGAAAGGAAGCGAAAAAACAAATTCCTGCCGAACGGCAGACATGCAGAAACAAAAACAAATCTGTTTACAATGTGGAGGTACTGAATGGAAAAGCCATATAATCCGTTTGAGAATGTACAGACTGTCATGGAAGAAGCCATGGAAGTGGGCGGAATTGACCGGACAATGTTTGAAATTATCCGAAATCCGCAGCGAGAAACGAAAGTGTATTTGCCGGTGGAAATGGATGACGGCAGCATTCACGTGTTCGAGGGCTGGCGGGTGCAGCATTCCAACATCCGTGGACCATTTAAGGGCGGAATCCGGTTTCATCAGGATGTCAATCTGGATGAGGTCAAGGCACTGGCAACATGGATGTCCTTGAAGTGTGCGGTTGCAAATATTCCGTATGGCGGTGCAAAGGGCGGTGTACGGGTTGACCCGCATACGCTATCGAAACGAGAATTATGCCGACTGACACGGCGGTATACTTACGCCATTGAACCGCTGATTGGACAGGATAAGGACATCCCAGCACCGGATGTCAACACCAATGCACAAACGATGGCATGGGTGCTGGATACCTACAGCATGCTGAAAGGAAAGCCGTGTCCGGGCGTTGTAACCGGAAAACCAGTGGAACTGGGTGGCTCAAAGGGCAGACCGTCTGCAACCGGTAGAGGGGTTGTCATCAGTACCAAACTGATTTTAGGAAAGTATGGAAAAGAATTGGCTGGAACGGCGGTTGCCATTCAGGGTATGGGCAATGTTGGCAGCAATGCAGCAAAGATTTTTTATCATCGGAATGCAAAAATTGTTGCATTGAGCGATGTTTCCGGCGGGATTTATTGTGCAGATGGACTGGATGCGGATGCGATTGCAGCTTATACCGGAAATGGCGGTCTGCTGAAAGATTATAACGGTGCTGGTATCCAGCATATTTCCAATCGGGAATTGCTGACTTGTGCCTGTGATGTATTTGTACCGGCGGCTCTGGAAAATCAGATTGATGAGGAAATTGCAGCAGAAATGCAGTGCAAGTTCATTGTAGAGGGTGCAAATGGTCCAACTACTGCGGCAGCAGATAAGATTCTGGAACAGCGTGGCATTGTGTTAGTGCCGGATATTTTTGCAAATAGCGGCGGTGTCATTGTATCCTATTTCGAGTGGGTGCAGAATATTCAGGAACTCACTTGGGAGCGGGAACAGGTCAACGAGATGTTGGAAAAGTTGATGACAAAGGCGTTTGCAGCCCTCTATGAAACCGCTCAGGAAAAACACTGCACGCTGCGAATGGGTGCGTATGTGGTGGCATTGCAACGGCTGATTGATGCAGAAGTCATCAAGGGCTTGTTCCCGTAATGCGGAGAGAAACATTCAGAAACTTTATTTTTGAAAGTCTGGTCGGTTCGCTGGAATCGGCTGGACTTTTTTACGTTTCGGGCGAAAAACGGAAAAAATTGGTGCAGATAAATCAAAAAATCGGGAAAATGATGCGGGACGGCGGACATCCGTCCACCACAGGGAAACGGTATAGAGTTTTCAGAATGATGGTTTGAAGGGCGAATTCTTAATAAATCATGGTTTCTGATGGGGGGAATTTGTTTTTTTAGGTGGGTTCTTGCTACAGAATCAAATTTTTTTGTTTTTCTTTTCTTTTTTCTTGAAAAACCGAGAAAAAGAGTGTATAATATAAATTGCGTGAGGCGAACGGCACCGTTCCCTCATCGTAAAAACTGACTTTAATTTTATGCAGGAGGTTTTGACCCATGGTGTTCACATTTAAGAATCAGTACTTGCAGGGCGTATATGACAAGACTGCAAAGTGCTACGCAAATGAACCAGAATTTTTACAGGCTGTTGGTGAAGTACTGCAGTCTCTGGAACCGGTTGTTGCAAAGGATCCGTCCTATGAAACAAACGGCGTTATCGACCGGATCGTAGAACCGGAACGGATGATCAGCTTCCGTGTTTCTTGGGTAGATGATAATGGTAAGGTACAGGTAAACCACGGTTACCGTTGCCAGTTCAATTCTGCAATTGGTCCGTACAAGGGCGGTCTGCGTCTGCATCCGTCTGTTTGTCCGTCTGTTATTAAGTTCCTGGGCTTTGAACAGATCTTCAAGAACAGCCTGACCACACTGCCGATGGGCGGCGGCAAGGGCGGTTCTGACTTCGATCCGAAGGGCAAGTCCGACGGGGAAGTTATGCGTTTCTGCCAGAGCTTCATGACAGAACTCTGCAAGCACATTGGTGCTGACACCGACGTTCCGGCTGGTGATATCGGTACTGGTGCAAGAGAAATCGGTTATATGTTTGGTCAGTACAAGAGACTGCGGAACGAATTCACTGGCGTTCTGACTGGTAAGGCTCTGTCCTACGGCGGTTCTCTGGCAAGAACAGAAGCTACCGGTTACGGTCTGCTGTACTTTACAGAAGAAATGATGAACGTAATGAAGAACGACAGCGTTAAGGGTAAGACCATCGTTGTTTCTGGTTCTGGTAATGTTGCAATCTATGCAACAGAAAAGGCTACTCAGCTGGGCGGCAAGGTTGTTGCTCTGTCTGACTCCAACGGCTACATCTACGATCCGAACGGCATCAACCTCGATGTTGTAAAGCAGATCAAGGAAGTAGAAAGAGGAAGAATCAAGGAATATGTAAACCGGGTAGAAGGTGCAACCTACACAGAAGGCTGCAAGGGTATCTGGACAATTAAGTGCGACATCGCTCTGCCGTGTGCAACACAGAACGAAATCGACGAAGAATCTGCTAAGATCCTGGTTGCAAATGGTACAAAGGTTGTTGCAGAAGGTGCAAACATGCCGTCTACACCGGAAGCAATTGCAGTATTCCAGAAGAATGGTCTGCTGTTTGGCCCGGCAAAGGCTGCAAACGCAGGCGGCGTTGCAACCTCTGGTCTGGAAATGTCTCAGAACAGCGAACGTCTGTCTTGGACATTTGAAGAAGTTGATGCAAAGCTGAAGGGCATCATGATCAACATCTTCCACAATGCATATGACAGATCCAAGGAATATGGCGTGGAAGGCGACCTGGTTGTTGGTGCAAACATCGCTGGCTTCCTGAAGGTTGCAGATGCAATGAAGTGGCAGGGTGTTGCATATTAATTTGCAACCTACCAGTTCTTTTCATTGACAACATTGTTTTGACACACATCATGGGCATAAAATAAACAAACAAACCCGTTTCGGTGCAGCTGCATCGGAACGGGTTTTTTGCGTCTAACATCAAATTTGTGTGATTTTTCCTATTATAATAGTATACTTCGATAAAAATCGGGACGGCGGTCTTTCTGCACGGGGAACGTCTGTCGGGTTTCTGCAACGGTTTTTGCGGAGAGGTCACAGACAAAACAACCCGCTGCACTGCGGCAGTCCTGTAAAATTGTGCCATCTGGAGCAATGAAACGGCTGTCACCGCTGTAATGCAGTCCGTCTTGTGTACCAACACAGTTGATTCCAGCTACATAGACCTGATTTTCAATTGCTCGGGCAGTCAGCAGGCTGCACCAATGCAGCTTTCGGCGTTCCGGCCAGTTTGCCGGAACAAGAATACAGTCTGTTTTTGGAGCGAGAGCAGAAAAAACTTCCGGAAACCGCAAATCATAGCAAATTAAACAGCCGAACCGAGTCCCGTCAATTTCACAGGTCGGCAGAGCATTGCCCTTTTCAAAAAATTGGTCTTCTTGTGCATAGGAAAAGGGATGCAGTTTTACCATATCGAAGAAAAGAGAACCGTCCGGAGCAACAATGCTGTAGTGATTTTCTGCTTTTCCGCTTTCAGCAGCCTTGACCCAGCCAAATCCAAGATAGCATTCTCCAGTGGCTGCCAATGTTTGCATCCAAGGGACAGTATCCAGACCAGCGGCAATGCTGTAATCTGTATCCATGTTGAAGCCGGTGAAGCTCATCTCTGGAAACAGCAACAGCCGCACTTCCATCGCCTGTGCGAGATTGCAGATGGAAACCGCTGTTTCTTTGTTTTTTTCGTATTGTTTGGAAAAAATTTCTGTTTGTGCGAGTGCAATTCGCATAGAAAGAACCTCCGAATTTTTTTTCATTATACCATACGATTTCACATTCTGCAAGCATCTTGCAAAAACTTTTTCTGCAAATCATCGGAAAAATAAATGAATCTGTTGAAAAATGAGAATCCTATTTTTTGGAATATGAGAAAGATTTTTTAAGTATTTTATCCGAAAACAGGTATTTTTCCGTGCGCGGCAGCTATTTTCATTAAAATTAGCACGATTTTTAGAAAAATTATTGTGCAAAATATACAAAATTGGAGTGCATGAATTGAGGAAGCAGACGAAAATCATGATGAAATCGTGACGAATCTTAAAATAGTCTTGACAAAGCACAGGCGGATTGGTATAATATTGTTATGATGTGTTTATAGAATTGAAATAAAGGGAAATGTTCTGGAAATGGTTTCCCATACTTGAGAAAAAGAATTGCAAAAAGAATAGAGGAACAATCATGACACAAAAAGAACTGCGAAAACTGAAAAAAACAGAACTGCTGGAAATGATGATTGCCCTGCGGAATGAATTGGATCGAGTGCAGGCAGAACGGGATGCATTGCAAGAACAGCTGAAAACAGCGGAACAGAACGCTTTGCATCAGGTGGAAACAGATGCAGTAGTGGCAGTTCAGAAAATATTAAAAGCAGTTGAGGATGAAACCGCTGCTTATCGGAAACGCATCCAAGCAGAATCCAAAGAAACAAAATCGGCATCACCGGAAGTTCCGGCGGATTCTCAGTAAGGAGGCGGTTCGATGGAGAAGCAAACGATGGATTTTCCAACTGCTGCACAGCTGACGGAGGAACTGAAACGAATCCGATACCAAAAAGGCTTTCGGAAGATGCTGCGGAGCACCATTTCTTCTTTGCTGGTGGTTGCAGCGGTTGCCGTGTTGATTTCGATGCTGTTTTTGCCGGTTCTGCGTGTGACAGGAACGAGCATGACACCTACATTAACGAATGATGAGTTGGTGATTTGCGGAAAGCGGAGCAACTTCAAAAGTGGCGATGTGGTTGCTTTTTATTTTAACAACAAAATCTTATTGAAGCGAGTCATTGGCGTTGCCGGCGATGTGATTGACATCAAAGAGGACGGAACGGTTTACGTCAATGGAACAGCATTAGATGAACCCTATGTCAATGAATTGGCATATGGCGAATGTGATTTGGAGTTGCCGTATCAAGTGCCGGAAAGCCGTGTGTTTGTGATGGGCGACCATCGGGCAACTTCCGTAGACAGCCGTTCGAGTGTGGTTGGCTGTATTGCAGAAGAATATGTTGTTGGCAGGGTCATTCTTCGGGTTTGGCCATTAAAAGAAATTGGGACAGTTCATTGATATAGAGATAGACAGTTTGATTTTATCCAATGAAGGAGGGCATTTTTTATGAACATCAATCAGAAAATTCAGGAATTTCTGACAGAACATCAATATCAAAAGAAGAGAAGAATTTTTACGGCAGTTTTGTCTTTGATGATTGTGTTTTCTGTTGTCAGCAGTCTGATTATGCCCGCCATTAGTATGACCATGCAGGATTTGGACGATGCAGCAGCAGTGGATACCATTGATGCAGAGCCAGCGGAAGAAAATATCATGCTGCTGGGAGAAAGTGCACCAATTGATTTGATAAAAGAATCCAATAAACATGAAATTATAATTACAGATAAGGATGAAAATAACAAAGATATAACGGATAACGATTATAATAAAGACGGAAGTTCTGCAAATCTATCATTTTTTATTAAATATACTCTTTTAAAAATGAAAAATAGATTCGATAAAAATAGTGATTATGATTTATACATTGATTATGATAATTTGAATGTAACAAGTATTGAAGACGGAAAAATATTTGACACAGATTATAGTGTAGACAAAGAAGCTGCTACATATACATTTGATAGTACTGAAAAACGTATAAAAATCAAATTGACGCAAGATTATATTGATAATTATGTTGATGGTGAAGATAAGACTGGTGATTTAACAGGTAGTTTTTATTTTTCTGGTACAGTAAACCGTAAAAATGATGCTAGCGGTGACCAAATCATCAAAATTGGTGGAGAGGAAATCACGGTCAAGTTTCAAGATAAGAATGTAAGCTTAACAAAAAATGGTTGGGTAGACTCTGCCAATAATGGCGACATTGTATGGACGATTAATGTAAATCCAAACGGACTTTCTTTGAAAGATTATACTTTGGTTGATAATATGTTGCAAAAGGCTTCTGGTGATGTTTCCATTGACCCATCCAATGCAGCAACTTATCATACTGACACCAAACAAATAACCTTTGATGAAAATAATACTGACAATGTAACCATTACCTATCGCACGAAAATTGGAACAGCGGATTTGCAGGCTGGTAATGTGACGAATAAGGCAACTCTTCAAAAGGATGGAGAAAATCCAATTGAAGATTCCAAGACCGTTACTTTTGATAAAACACCTGTCAATGTTACCAAAGACGGAAAAGCAGACTATGAAAATGGCAGGTCCAGAAACAAGAAAATTGACTGGACAATTACCATTGCAAGCAAATATGGCACATCTCTGAATGGCTATCAGATTAAGGATGCTAATTTGCCAGACAACGATGTTACCATTTCACCAAGTGGCACGTTGACGAAAAATGGTGATGGCACTTGGACATTGAATGTAGCGGATAATGTGACAGGAGTTACCTTAAATTATAGTGCAGATGCAACTGATGGCGACAATAAAAACAGCGTTTCTATTCACTATCCAGACGGAAGTCCGACTGGTGGGAATACAGAAAAAACTGTGTACTATAAGAAAGAATCAGAAATGATTTCTGTCAATAAAAACGGTAATTACAATCAGGATACCCACGAGATTACTTGGACGATTCAGGTAACGCCGGTAAATGGTTATTCCCTGAACGGTTATTATCTGGAAGATAGTCAGTTCCCAACATCAGCAGGTGATTTCCAGTTGACAGATTGCAATACATCTGATTTTAAAATTGAAAATGGCAGATTAACATTTACAAGTGATATTAAACATTCTGTCACATTGCAATACAAAACAAAGGTTTCTGTTCCAGAAAATAATGGCAATGCAGAAGTGACAACCGCTGTTACCAACGAAATCGAAGATAAATTTACGACAACAAAGGTTGTATCTGTTTCTGTAAAGTCCAGAAATACCATTGCAAAAACCGTTGTTGGTAATTCATATGTGAGTGAGCCAACAAGCAATGCAATTTCGCAAGAGTTTTCTTGGAAAGTGGACATTACAAGAGATGGCAGCTTTGATGGCTATATTTATCAGGATACCTTGACAGCTTCTACAAATGGGACACATACCATTACAGCTGATCAATTAGCTGCTTTAAAAATCATTGCAAAAAAGGAATATAATGGAAATGCAACCGAATTGAAACAAGGTACAGATTATACGGTTGACCGAAAAACAGATGGAAGTGGATTTGAAGTAAAATTCTTGTCTACAACAAAAGATTATAACTATATTTCTTTTAAATACAGCACAATTGCTACCATTCCAGAATCTGCTGCTTATGGACAGTATACCTTTAACAACAAGGGTTCTTCCAACAAGGGCGGCGGTGAACCGAATCCGGGCGTTACCATTGAAAAGAAAAATCCAGTGCAGACGATTGACATGACCGTTAGAAAGGACTGGGCAAATGATAATGCAAATGTAAGACCAAATAGTATTACATTTAAGGTTCAGTATCAGGAAAATGACACTGGCGACTGGAAAGACTTGAAACAATCCGGCAACACTTATTTGTTCGATGGTGATAGTAACTATGCATCTGCAAATGTAGTAGAAGTTACTTTGACCTCTGCCAACAAAGAAAGTTGGGCAACTTATGTTTGGACGAAAACAGTTTCCAATTTGCCTGTTAGTGTTACAAAAAACAACACTGCAAAAACATATCAGTATCGAGTACAGGAAATCAAGTATAATGATACTGCTATAGAAAATGGTGAGATTTCAATCAATAGCGGTATTTATCGGGCAAACAACAACGGTATTAGTAGTGCTGTTTCTCAGAATAATGGAGCAGCAGTTGTTACCAACACTTATTATCCGAATATCTCCCTGACACCAGTAAAGGATTGGAAAGATTCCAATAACCAAACCATTACAAACTACAATGGCGATATTACAGAAATCACCGTTCAACTGGTAAGCAAGAATAGTGATGGAAAATTCTATCCGGTCAAGGATAGCAGCGGAAACTCTCTGACTGCTAAGCTGAACGCAAGCAATGGCTGGGGCAAAAATTTAACCGCATGGAGCGGCTTGTCCAGTGAAAAAGAATATCGCTTAATCGAAACAGAAGTCAAAATAGGGAATGACACAAAAACAGTCTTTACAGTTTCAGATAACGGCGATTACTATTCCAATAAGGAAACCTCGTTCTTTGTAGGAGATACTTATTATAAGGCTGCTCTGGCTGAAAATGTTACAAAGGTAAGTTCTGATACGAATATTTCTGTCACCAACACCATCTATGAAACAAAGAATCTCCAGATTGGTGTTACAAAGCAGTGGAGTCCGTCAAAGCCGGATGGTGTTTCCGGCGTTGTCGTAGAATTGCAGAGAAAAGCCAGCAATTCGAATGACTGGACAGCATATCCGGAAAACAACACAGCCAAATCGCAGAAAACTTTGAATAATGGAAATAGTTGGAAAGCAAACTGGAATGACTTGCCAAACCAAAATGTAGACAATACGGGTCGTATTAGCTACACATATCGAGTGGTAGAAGTTGGCTATGTCAAAGCGGATGGAACAACGGTTGTTTCAATCCAAAATGATAAGTTTGCTCTTGCAAATGCACAGGGCAATGCAGATGGACTTTATGAGGCATTCTATGTGAATCAGGAACTGACAAAGGATGGAACTGTTCAAATTACCAATACCTATAAGCAACTGACATCCATTGAACTGACACCGGAAAAGAAGTGGGAGGGAGATATTGACTCTCAAACACAAAATCCTTTTGTGGAAAGACCGAAGAGTATTACTTTGCAATTGCAGCAAAAACTGGGAGAAAATGGAACATGGGTGTCGATGGAAGGAAAAACCCTGACATTGACAAAGAATGATCAATCTCAGTATGATAAGAGTACATGGAAATCCGATTCCAAGAAATTTGAAAATCTTCCAGAAAAAGTGATTCGTGTCAATGCAGATGGTTCTTATACAGAACAGAAGTATTACTATCAGTTAGTGGAAATCGGCTATACACCAAATAGCAGTGATACTGCAATTAGTATTCCGGCTGGAGAAACCTCTTTTGAAGTAACCGCTCAAAACAACGGTCAAACTTACAATGGACGTTATTCATTTAGTTCTGATGTGAATAATGGTTATAGCGGTTCTTTGAAAATTAAAAATACTTATAAAGAAGATATTGGATTAAGTAAAAATATTGTAATTGGAAGAACCAGTTCTAACAGTATTTCTATTTCAAAAGATGAACTGACACAATTTAAAAAGAAAATTGGAACGGAAGACTATTATATATTCAACTATACAGTAGACTTTTCCAGTAGCCAAAAGGATGCAGCAAGTCCATTTTCTGATATTATTCCAGAAGGATTTGAATTTTGTGAAAATTCAAATTGGGATGGAGTACAGATGGCATGGCAATCTGGTTCCACAATTGATCAATATTCACCATTGACCGGAAATCCAGGAAATATTGCTAAACATTTCGATGGATATTATGAACATCCAGTTTTCGTATGGCCGACATATGGTATAAATAGTGCAAAAGTTGCTTCTGATTTGAACACAATTTGGGAAAAATTTGGAAAACAAGAATGGTATTATTATGACAGAGCAAATAACAGAGTATATTTTAATAAGCCTGATTTATGGGAAAAAATGTATATCTGTTATTCCATTAAAATTAAATGTGCAGATTTAGAGGCAAAGATTGCGAATGGAAATTATGAGATTCTCAATCAAGTAATCAAACATGAAAAAGATGGTGCAGAAACGGCTCAGAAAGATTCAGCTTCTGTTATCATCAAAAACCAAACCCCAACCGACCTCATCACAAAAACCTATCAGTCAGCCGCTCTTCCGGGTTATATCTCTTATACCTTGGATATTAACCCGCAGGGCAAGACCCTTTCCAGCGGCGATACCATCGACATCGAAGACCTTTTCAAAACCGTTAGCTATTATGACAGCGACTGGAATGGTGGCGAAACGACAAATGGTACGAATCTGGTCGATGTCCTGATGCGAAACATCAATATTTACAAGATTGATGCAAACGGCGACAAACAGCAGCTCTCTGCCAGTGAGTATACCCTGCAGTTCGATTGCAGCGAAAATGGTGTGCAGAGTGATGGCGAAAAGGGTGCAGCTCTTCTGAAACTGACGGTTCCGGATGCAACCCATTTGCAGGTGACTTATTCCTATAAAATCATTGCCAACAAGAATACACCATCTGTCATTCATGGCTGCAAAGTCAGAAAAAATGGCCGCTATGTGCCAATGGAGAGCGGTCTTGTTCCGCCAGCAGGCGATAAGATTACCTTCTCCAACACGGCAAAGCTGAAAGCAGACAGTGCCTCCGGAGAATCTTCTCATAACAATCAGGAATATACCGTATTCCAGTCTGGCGGTACGATTTCTACCAACCCGATTCCAAAGGTTTATAAAATCAATACCGGCGACTATACCATTAAGTCTTTGAACGCAAGCTTCTTGCTGGCAAAGTATGAATCTGGAAACTGGTATTATGCATCAAAGGTGAATGCAGATGGAGCGATTACTTGGGGCAAGCAGTCTTTCAGTGGCAAAACTGTCCCTGCAACAGATGCATATGTCATCAAAGTGGAAGGAACACAGCCGAAAATCAGCTTGGAACAAAATGTGCTCTATAAGCTGGTAGAAATCTCTGTTCCGACAGGTTATGAGGGTTCCAACTTGAATCTGCCGTCTGGTACAGATTTCAGAGCATTGATAACTGGCTATCTGAACAGCAATCTGACAACGTACAACAAACAGGATTATACTATATTCCTGAACAACTATAATCCGAATCATTACTTCTCCTTTAACAGCAATGTCAGCGGAAACAATATTCCACATGATGTGAGTCAAAGCGAGATTCAACAGATTAAGTCGGGCGACGACCTTAATATCCCGAATAGTGAATTGATTGACATTGGTGTGCAGAAGCAGTGGGTAAATAGTACCAATACAATTCCAGAAAATGCTTCAATTACAGTAGAACTGTACTGGTCATATGAAAAGAGTACCAGCGGCATTCCAGCCAGTGCAATATTGGCAAAAGCTGAAGATTTAGGCATTCTGGACAGCAGCTTTACCGCAACAAAGATTTTGACAAAGCCAGAAAATGCAAAAGTTTGGACAGATTTGCCGAACGGAAAAGCTGGCAAGCCGATTTACTACTATGTAAAGGAAACTGCTTATACTTATGGCGGTAACACGTATACCTTGCAGGAAGATGGCAGCTATAAAGATGGTTCTGACCTCGGCGGATATTTGCCGATTTATCAGAACAATGCAGCCAACCGAGATGCAACCGTTCAGATTCAGAACACACAGCGTCTGATGCTAAAAAAGGTGTGGAAAGACATCAACAATCAGGATATGAAGCCGCTGTCGAGTTCTGTTGATGTTATGGTTTACGGTATTCAAGTAGATTCTGCTGGTAATGAAACCAAAGAAGCATTGTTTACAAATCCAGTTACACTGGGCGATACGAACAGCTGGCAGCTAGATATTACAAGCTTGATTGGCAATAAAGATTTGAGTGTTTACAAGCGGTTTGAGGTAACAGAAACAGGCGTGGATACCAGCAACATGGTTATCAGCTGCGTATTTAACTTAAACCAGAATACTGGTGAAATTATCGTTACCAACAAGAGCACACAGCCAACCGATGCTTCTGTAATGGTTCAGAAAGCTTGGAGCGATGGCGAAACATTGCATGCATCAGAGTCTGTACAGGTTTCTCTGTATCAGTCAACGAAAGCTCTTCCAGCTAATACAGAATTAACTGCGGCTTGGATTACAGCAAATGCAACCAAAATGACAGATACTGAAACAGCAACATACACCGTTCAGCTGAACAAGGATAATGAATGGACGTATACTTGGACGGGTCTGCCGTTGGAGAATGCAAACAAGCAGACATACTATTACTATGTGCTGGAAGATTTGCAGAATAGTACCGTTGCAAACAAGGATAAGTATACAGCAACTTACATGAAATCCAGCAACAGCACAGCCTACAAGACCAACTACACCATCACCAACAGCAGAAGTGCGATTACAGTACAGAAGCAGTGGTATGATGAAGATGGAAATCTGATTACCAATCTGTATGATGAAGATGGAAATTTGATCGTAAATAATATGGCAAATTTGCAGGAAATCACGCTGAAGGTGTATAAAAAGACTGGAACAGTTCCAACAGATCAAATTGGCATTGTTGCCTTTGGGGATTCCATTACAGATGGATATAATAATTCATGGGAGACTGGTGGCTTAAACTGCTCCAGAAATGACAAGTGTTATCCAAGCAAACTGACAACCATGCTTACAGCAGCTGGTTTCAAATTAAAGAACAATACAGTGGATAATCAGGGTCAAAGTACACAGCAAATCGGTGATGCTGGACAGGGATTCCGTTCTCGTGTTGGAAATATTCCAAATGATACTAAGATTGTATGCTTATTGGGCGGCACGAACGATATTCATCAAAGTGGCAGTTCTGTAAAGGGCAATCCGCAAGGAGTTTTTGAACGACTGCAAGCACTGATTGGCGATATTCAGAAGCAAGCACCAGGTGCAACAATTTTTGTAGGCAGCATTCCGCATTTTGACTTCTACAAAAATGGAACATTAACAGAAGGCGGAAGCTGGTGGAATTGGCTCTCAGGTTATGCAGGTAATGACGGTGCAATTCCAAATGGTCTTATTGATCAGTATAATGCAAAAATCAAAGCATATGCAGAAGAAACAGCAGGTGTTTACTTTGTGGATGTATGCAGCGTTGTAACAGATGATGATATTCGTGCGGATGGTTGTCATCCAAATGAAGCCGGTTACACGAAAATTGCAACCGCTTATTCCAACGCAATTCAAGACTACTACACAAGCAAAGAACCGGTTCAGGAAAATGGTCAAGATTTGACCATTACGCTGAACAACAGCAACAACTGGCGTGCTGCGATTGATGTTCCGGCTGGCAATGGTACCTATTGTGTAGAAGAAGTGAATGTTCCAGATGGCTGGGATGTCACCTATGAAAACAATGCACAGCAGGCAAACAGCACCACACCAATTTTGGTGAAGAACCAGAAGCAGCCGACTGACATCGATCTTACAGTAGAAAAGACTTGGGCGAAAGATGATGCATCTAATCGACCAAGCAGCATTTCGCTGACCTTGCTGCGAAGCAACGGCAAGAAACAGGATAATTCTGATGCTGCAAACACAAGTGAATGGTTCTGGGAAGAACTGAGAATTCCAACACCAACACCGATAACGAGCGGCAACCGGTGGACGTTTGCCTATACAGGACTTCCGGCAAGCGATGCTTTCGGAAATGCTTATCATTACAAGATACAGGAGGCAGCGGTCAGCGGCTATACCGTTTCTTATGGAACTGGAGAAGAAAACGGCGTGACTGCAGCAGCTGGCGAAACTGCAACCTTGCATGTAACCAATACCCGTGCGATTACATTGCAGATTGAAAAGCAGTGGTCGGATGGTGCAACGAATCAGCACTTGCAGGATGCGGTTCGAGTTCGGATTTATCGTTCGACAAATCCAAGCGATGTTCCAACTGCAAATCTGACCTTGCAGGTTACACCGGAAACGGTTTCTGTTGGTGTCAACGGAACGGCAACGCTTACTGCAAACAAAAAGATTACTGTAAAGGAAATCGCAAATGACACAATTGCAAATGCAACTATTTCTGAAGACGGAAAAACCTTGACCATTACTGGGAAAGAAGCAGGAACAACTACGATTACAGTTACCGATGGAACGATGGAAAAGCAGATTTCTGTTACTGTATCGGTAGAACCAACTTTGAATCTGGCTATTGAGCCGACAAGCATTCAAGTTGGAGGAACTGCAACTCTGACACCAAGTATGAGTGATGGAAGCGATTGTAGCGGTGTTACTTATTCGATTACAGAAGGGAATGATGTTGTTTCGATTAGCGGTAATACAGTTACTGGTTCGAAAGCCGGAACAGCAACCATTGTTGCAGAGCGAAACGGCAAAACATCAGATCCTGTTACCATTATCGTTACAGAACCGCCGCTGAGCTTGAATCCAGAAAGTGTGACTGTTTCTGTTGGTGATACGGCTACGATTCAGGCAAACCGGACTGTGACACTTTCACAAAATTCAGATGCCAACATTGCAACGGTAACGATTTCGGAAGATGGAAAAAACATTACTGTAACAGGTGTTGCAGCGGGTTCGACTTCTTTCAAGGTAGAGGATTCGGACGGACAGGAAAAGACGGTTTCGGTTACTGTAGAAAAGAGTGTTGAATTTAAGCTCTATAAAGATGGTGTGGATGTTACAAATAAAGGCTTATCTTATGATGATAGGTTTAAAGTGAAAAATGGTACTGTTGTAACATTTAAAACAAGTATACCATTTACCAATGTTGAAACTACAAATGGTTGGTTTATATCTGTAAATAAAGTTGATGAGAAAACATTTACAGTGGGAGTAGGTGGATATAAAAATCCAAGTGCTTATGATAATGGATTTAACATAACATATAATGATGCTTCTGGAACAAGTATTACAAAGAAATACTTTGTTGAAATCACAGATGCTGACCCTCCAATTACACTGACAGCTTCCTCTAAATTTGTAAAAACAGAAAAGACTTTGCAGATAAAATCAAATGTAACAGGTGTGACCTATTCGTCCTCGAATGCACAGATTGCTACTGTAGATGCGACAACTGGACTTGTAACCGGTGTTAGTGTAGGTGAAGTAACAATTACTGCGAAGAAGAATGGTTATACAGATGGAACAATCAATCTAACTGTTACAGATGTAGATATCACTGGAAAAGTGTTGACAAGTAATGAAGTCTATACATTCAATATTCCAGAGAAATATCAAGATAACATTAAAAAGTTAGAAGTTTCTTTTGCGGATTATTCTGCTACTAATAATGTTGGAATTAATGTTTATTTTAATGCTTCTAATGCAATAGATACACAACCAAATAGTTGGATTGAATTTGATGGAAGCAATGGAAATATGAAAAATCTCTATATTTTTAATGATCATAACAATTATTTTTCTAAAGTGAATTATCAATTTGGTATTGTTAATGGTAATACTGCTATTTGGGAAAAAAATTCAGCATCTAAAAATGAAAAAATTATTTTTCAAGCTAAAGATACTGTAAACTGTACAATTACAAAAATTAGCATCATAAACGAAGCAGGAGAAACACACACCATTACAAACTTTGAAGAAACATATACCCCCCAATCCCTCTCAGCCCCACGCAGAGCCGTTGCAGCAGCGGCTGTCATCGAATCGGAACAGTTGCTCTCTGCCGCCAACGAAACCGCTGGCGTTCAGACACAGGCTCTCGAAAACACCATTGATGCAAGCGAAGTTTCCGATAGCGACTGGGCAAGCGGTCTGCTGCTCGAAATCGACGCAACCGACCACTGGCAGGGCAGCGTGACGAATCTTTCGGTTACCGACAGCAACGGCAACACCTACTACTATTGGGCGGTGGAAGAACCTGTCACGGGCTATACGCCAAGCTATCTGTTCCAGGATGCTGACGGCTCGCAGAGCAACGCCATCAAGGCAGATGCACAGGTGGACGGCACAGACATCATCGTCCTGAACACCAAGCAGGATACCTCCTACACCCTCCCCAGCACCGGCGGAACGGGCGTGACCCGCTATTATCTCATCGGCTTGCTGCTGATGGGTGGCAGCGGACTGGTAGTTTGTTATCAATTTCGGCGGAAACGCCATGGAAATTGTGCAAAATAAACAAAATTAGAGTTCTTCTGTTGACATTTTTGGAAAATATTTCAGAACTCCTTGACAAACGCATTGACTTGTGTTACAATAATATCAAGGAATTCTGAATAAACAGAGAACCGTATGCGAAATGGCGAAATGCCATCACAACAAAAATTTAAAATGTATCTAAAAAATGGATACAAAGGAAAAGGAGCGTTTATTATGAAAAACACAAAAAGAGCAAGAAGAGCTGCAGCGTTCGCCGCAGCCGTAGTGATGGCAGCTTGTGCAGCCGTTCCGATGAGTAGTTCGTTTTCTGCAAGTGCAGCTGGAAATAACACCATTACAATTACCGCTGTAGATGGTGCAGCTATTACGCATAATTATGAAGCATATCAGGTTTTCAAAGGACAGTATGCAGCTGGTTCACTTGGTAATATTGATTGGGGTACTGGTGTAGATGGAACTGCTATTTTAGCTGAGTTGCAAAGTGCAGCAGCACCTTTAGATGTATTCAATGGTGCAAAAGATGCAAAGGATGTAGCAGAAAAGTTGGCTGCTGGTGTTACAAAGGCAGACGATGATACATTGGCAGTCGCTTTTGCAGCAGTTGTTGGAAAGCATTTAACAGCTGTTAAGAGTGGTACATATGCGAATGGAGAAATTACTGGATTGGATGATGGTTATTATTTGGTTCAGGATGCTTCTGATTCTCCATCTGGTACTGGAGAAACTAACAGCGGTGCAAAGACACGGTTTATTTTAAAAGTTGCTGGTGGCGGCAATGTTAATGTAACTGCGAAAAGTTCCGCTCCTTCTGTTATTAAAAAGGTAAAGGAAGACGATAAGCCGGTTACAGGTGCTGTTACAGTTGGAGCATATACAGCAAATGCACAATACAACGATGTTGCAGACTATTGCATCGGCGAAAATGTTCCATTTGAACTGATCAGTACAATGCCGAGTACTTATGATGATTACACTTCTTATTTTTATCAGTTTACGGATACTTTGGCAACGAACTTTACACTAAACAAAGGTAGTATTAGTGTTAATGTTGTAAATGCAGGTACCAAAACACCATTGACTGCTACTGATTATACTGTAAGTACACAGGACGATACAGGAAAGTTTACCATTACGATTAACGATACCAAGAAGATTACTGCTATTACAAAGGATAGCACAATCGTGGTAGATTATACTGCTCAGCTGAACAGTGGTGCTGTTATTGGCTTGGATGGTCAGGAAAATAAGGTTGATTTGACCTATTCCAACAATCCAAACTATACCGGAAAGGGTGAAGAGACACCTGAGGGAGATAAGGGCAAAACACCAGAAGATAAGGTTATCGTATTCACCTATGAACTGGATGTAACCAAGTATTTGGGCGATGAAAAGACAACAGCAAATGCTACAGAGGGAACAAAGGCAGGATTTAAGCTTGGTAATGCAGATGGTTCTAAGTGGGCAACTGTTGGTACAGATATGAAGATTATTGGCTGGGTTGATAATGTGGCTGATGCTACTGAAGTAACAACTGATGCAGAAGGTATTTTCAAGTTCATTGGTTTGGATGATGGCACATATACCTTAAGAGAAACAACAACCCCGACCGGTTATAATACTATGGCTGATTTGACTCTGACCATTGGTGCAACAACTGCCAATAATCAGGTTTGGTCTGGAACAGCAAGTGATGCATTGTCAGCAATTGAGTTGACAATGAATAGTACTAATACCGCTGGTGATGTTAATAAGGGTACTGTAAACGGATCTATTACTAACCAGAAGGGTTCTTCTCTCCCATCCACCGGTGGTATCGGTACAACGATGTTCTACGTTGGCGGCGGTGTGCTGGTTGCAGGTGCTGGCGTGCTTCTCATCACCAAGAAGCGGGCAAAGAAAGACGCTGAATAAACCACGATCCGGAACGTCCGGTTTTCAAAAATCCTAATTTCACAGTCTGCCGGCGGGTGTATGCCTGTCGGCAGGCATTAGGGAGTGCCTCATGAGAAAGAAAAAAACAGGTGTCATTTCAACCATTTTTTTGATTTTGATTTTACTGGTGGGGCTCTCCGTAATGCTGTATCCAACCATCAGCGACTGGTGGAATTCCAAAGTACAAACCCGTGCCATTGCAAGCTATAGTCAGGCGGTCGAGGAACTGGACGACAGCGAAGCGGAACTGCTGCTCCAGCAGGCAAAGGACTACAACAAAGACCTTTACAACCTGCCCGCCCCGTTCACCAACTGCGACCAGCTTTCTGCGTATGATTCGCTCTTGAATATCTCCGGAACGGGAATCATGGGCTATATTACCATTCCTGTCATCCATGTGGAACTGCCAATTTACCACGGCACGAGCGAAGAAGTGCTGAATATTGCAGCCGGACATTTAAAGGGGTCGTCCCTACCGGTCGGCGGAGCAAATACCCATTCTGTCATTTCCGCCCATCGTGGCTTGCCCTCGGCGAAGCTGTTCACCGATATCGACCAGATGGTCGTGGGGGATACGTTCACGATTACGGTTTTGGATCAGGTTCTGACCTATCAGGTCGAACAAATCCGAATCATCCTGCCGGAGGAGATTGAAAATCTCTATGTTGAACCGGAACAGGACATGGTAACGCTGATGACTTGTACACCTTACGGAGTCAATACCCATCGGTTATTGATTCGTTCCAAGCGAATTGATACAAAATACCAATCTCACGCTACGGTTGCTGCCGATGCGGTACAGTTAGATCCCATGCTGGTTGTGCCATGTTTATCTGCACCGCTGTTGTTGGGATTATTTATTTTCTGGGGCGTGAGCGGAAAGCGAAACAAGCGGCATTTTCCACATGAAGACCCGCTGTCCCTGTTTTCCGAAGAACCGCCGAAAAAGAAGAAAAAGTAGGGAGGAACTGCGAATGATACAGCGAAGATGGTTTGCTCGTTTGCGTTATGGTGCAGCGGCATTGTTATTTTTTCTCTGTTTTTGGCTGACACCCATGCAAACAGAAGCTGCTACAGACGGAATGCTGACGATTATCTGTAAAGGCGGCGATACCATTCTTCCCAATCTGACGTGGAAGCTCTATCGAGTCGGCAGCTATAGTTCCAGCGGAGAATTGCTTTTAGAGGGCGATTTTGCAGATTACCCCGTCAACGGGAAGCTGACCACCACCGCCGAAGTGCAGGATGCAGCGGATACACTGGCGAATTTAACGGTAGTGGATGCGATTGCACCGCTTTCGACTGGAAAAACAGACCAGAGCGGAGCAGTGACGTTTGCCCCGCTGGAAACCGGAGCATATCTGATTACTGGAAAGCCGGTTGTCGTTGGCGATAAGCGATATATTCCAGCACCAGCTCTGTTATATCTGACAGAAGAATCCGATAGCGATACGTTTCAATGGAATATTTACCCGAAATTTACCGTGAAGCCGTTCTCGACTTCTTCCACAGTCAAATATAGCGTGGAAAAAGTTTGGTTGCATGATGAAGGCATGACCATGAATCGTCCGGAAGATTTGGTGATTCAGCTGTATTGCGATGATGTCATGCGGGAAGAAGTCACGCTGAATGAAGCAAATGGGTGGTCGTATTCCTGGGAAGGAAATTCTCTGGAAGAATGGCATGTCAAGGAACTTGTCGTTCCGGAGAATTATTTGGTGGTTTATAAGCAGAATGATACACAGTTTTTGATTTTCAACTCTCACAATCAGACGGGTTCTCAGGAACTGACAACCGCACCCATTACAACCACCACAACGACTGAAACCACAACCGTCACAACGGAAACCGTACTTTCTAAAACAGAAACGACAACACCAGAAACGACGACCTCTGTTGGAAGTTCGATTTCTGGCGGTACAGCAATTGTTTCTACAACAGAAACCGGAACAGCAACCATAACATCCGGCAGTGGTACAACATCCACCGGAAGCAGCGGTTCTACAACCAGTGGTTCTGGTACGGGAACAACGGTTACGACTACAAAGCCGACTTTGCCGGCAACGGGGCAGCTTTGGTGGCCAGTTCCATGCTTGGCAGCAGGCGGATTGGTGTTGCTGGGTATTGGCTGGCGAATGGATAAAAAAGAGGACTAATGCATGAAACGATGGAAAGCAGGACATTTTGTAATGCTGGTGGGGACAGTGCTGCTGATAGCGGCACTGTCCCTTGTTCTTTGGAATTGGCATGAAAGCAATCAGGGCGGAGAATCTGCCAAAAAAATACGGGATACTCTTCATTCTGCTCTGGAAGAAGAGGAGCAAACTGGCAATGGTTTCCCGATTGCCACAACGATTGTTTCTGTTCCAGAAAGACAAACTACAACACAAGTGGTAGGAGGGATTGGTTCTGGTCAGGATTCCGAAACAGGAATGATTTCCGGTGTGGAAACGTCCCGTCCGCAGATTGCGGATGCATGGGATGCCTATCAGACGACAACCGGAACAAATCCTGCCAAAGAACAAGAAATATGGGCGGAAATTGATAGCGATTGGTATATTGGCATTCTGACCATTCCAACCTTACAGGTGGAAGTTCCGATTTTTTCGGAATATGTATTTGACCAGTTGCCCTATACCCCCTGTCGTTATGCTGGCAGCTATCTGACTGATAATATGATTGTCGCAGCCCATAACTATGATTCTCACTTTGGACGAATCCGAAAGCTGGATAGCGGCGACCCGATTGACTTCACGGATGTGACCGGAACGGTCTATCATTATCAGGTCATACAGACGGAAATATTACCGGATACCGCTGTGGAGGAGATGGAGCAGGGAAATTGGGATTTGACGCTGTTCACCTGTACGCTCAGCGGAACGCAGCGTGTAACAGTTCGTTGCGAGCGGATTTCCTGAATGATTTCCGGCGAATCAAGATGCTTTTTGATGCCATTCTATCTGTGGATGAGAATGGCATTTTTTATTTTCTAAAATGTTAATTTTTCGGGTTGCATTGTGTTTTTATTGAAAATATGGTATAATATTTTTTTACAAACGAAAAATTGGGGGCATTGTTTTCGGGGAAATTGAAAGGAGCATGATGATGCAATCAACTTGGTTAGACAAATTAGAACGAAAATTCAGAAAGTTTTCCATTCCCAACCTGATGAACTTGATTTTGGTCGGAATGGCAGTGGTATTTCTGTCGGATATTTTTTTAAGTGTCCAGTATGGAACAACGCTTTCCAGCTACCTTTATTTTAGCCGCAATGCGATTTTTCACGGGGAAGTTTGGAGAATTTTGTCGTTTCTCTTTATTCCTATCAATTCTAGTCCGATTTGGATTCTCTTTTCCATGTATTTCTATTGGCTGATTGGGTCTGGCTTGGAACGGGAATGGGGAAGTTTTCGGTTCAACGTCTTTTATCTTTGCGGAGCAATTGGAACGATTATTTCCGGCTTGATTACGGGCTATGTGGGCAACACCTATTTGAATTTTTCGCTGTTTCTGGCGTTTGCTCTGCTGTATCCGGATTTTCAGGTGATGCTGTTCTTTATATTGCCGGTGAAAATGAAATGGCTCGCATGGCTGGATGTGGCATTTTTAGCGTTAGAATTTCTGCGGAGCAGCTGGTCGGGAAAGCTGGCAATTCTCTTTGCTTTTGCCAATATTCTGTTGTTCTTCGGAAAAGATTTCTGGCAGTTTTTCCAGAATCAGATTCGGCGGTATCAGTATCGAAAAAAGATGAAGTAAGTTCAGCGAAAAGAGGCGAATCGCAGTGAAACAGTGGCAACAAAAAGTATTTGGGATCGTTTTATTTATTGCAGCCATTTTTTTGATTTTAGCGAATTTTGAAGAATCATCCTATGCATTTTCGTTTTTGTTTGAATTGATTCAGCCGGTCATTGTAGCAGGTGTTCTGGCATTCTTTTTACATATTCCGATGAATGGCTTCCGGAATTTCCTGCAAAAACATGCCAAACGTCCCCACAAGGAACGGTTTTGGAATACCATTAGTCTGGTGTTGACGTTGCTGTCAGTTTGTATTGTATTGGCAGCGGTTTGTATGCTGATGATTCCGGCATTGATTCAATCCATCATGGATATTTACAACAAAGTGCAGCATAACTTGCCGATTTGGCTGAATCAGCTGGCAGCGTATGGCATTGATACGGCGATGTTGGAAGAATGGCTGAAAAATGCAGAACAAGGGCAGCTGCTGCAAAAGCTGATTGTCGGCGTTGGAAACTGGGTACCAACCATTTTCTCTGCCGCAGCGTCTACCGCAAGCGTTGTGGTGGATGGTGTCGTTGGCTTTATTCTGGCAATTTATCTCTTGATGGAACGGCATACCATCGGCAGACAGCTCAATAAGTTACTGGAAGCCAACTTGCAACATACTACTTGTCAGAAAATTCGGGATACGGGAAATTTGATTTGCCAGATTTTCCGGAGTTTCCTGTGTGGGCAGTGTTTGGAAGCGGTCATTCTGGGAACACTGATGTTCCTTGCCTTTGCAATTTGTGGCATTTCCTATGCAGGGCTGATTGGCGTTTTGACGGCAGTTTGTTCGTTTATTCCCTTTGTGGGGGCATTCTTGGCATGCTGCACCGGAGCACTGCTGAACCTGATGATCGACCCGTGGAAAGCATTGCTTTGTATTTTGGTTTATCTGGTGGTACAGTTTATCGAAGGACATTTTATTTACCCGAAAGTGGTTGGTAATTCGGTCGGCTTATCCTCGTTCTGGGTTCTGGTTGCCGTTTTGGTGGGGCAGAATTTGTTCGGGGTGTTCGGAATGATTTTGTTTATTCCGCTAACCTCCGTCATCTATACACTTCTGAAAAATGATACCAACCGAAAATTGCAGAAAAAGGCAGAATTGGCACAGGAAACAGTCGGAACGGATTCCGAACCGCATCAAACAGAATAGCATTTGAAACCGCTTTTCCCTTATCGGGAGAGGCGGTTTTCTGTTGAGCAGGTGCGAAGCACAAATAAAAAGTTTTTCGATGCAGCAGTTTTTCAAAAATGCTGCCGAGGTGTGGGCGAGCAGCCCACATTTGCGGAGCAAATGAAACTGCATAAGAATCTGCAAGTAAAATCTAGAAGAGAATCGAAAGAATCGCAATTGCCTTCAAAATCAAAAGGTTGTAATGAGAGAT
>UMKH01057980.1_pt1 | contig 44135 bp, 39 predicted proteins | sample 1966271 | NCBI WGS metagenome assembly UMKH01 (sample SAMEA4836172, study PRJEB28245) | human gut metagenome | biome: gut microbiome; material: fecal sample | place: Denmark | collected 2008 | reverse complement strand
AGCGTATTGGGTGGACTTCTCTACCGTAACGAGTGATTATTCGCAAGCAACAGCACCGCCAATCGCATAAAGTGCACCACCTATATCACCAACTGCACCACCTTATGGGTGGTCTTTTTGTACTATCATGATATTGGAGACAATGTCTCTAATATTATGAAAGGAGCCGAAAAATTATGGCCGTAAAATTCAATCTGAGACTGTGCCTGCAGCTAATGGATCAGGGAATTTCTCTTAATACCATTTCCAAGCAATACCACATAAGCAAGCACACCTCATCGAAAGTAAAACGAAGAAAGGAGGAATTAGAATTTGATACTGCAAAATTAGAGTGTTATTCAGATACGGAATTAGGAAAGCTGTTCTTCCCTAATCTTTATGAAAGTGAAGACATCTATGCCCCTATAGATTATGAATATATTCATAATGAATTATCTAAACCTGGAGTCACTCTGAAGCTATTGTGGAATGAATACTGCATCAAGATAAATGATGGTAAGTATCCAGTAAGCTATTCAAAATTCTGCAGAGGATACACAGAACATGTTCAGAATCACAACTATACCAACCATATCCAGCATAAGCCAGGTATTCGTACTGAAGTAGACTGGAGTGGGCCTACAATGCATTATACTGTCCCTTCTACAGGCGAAGTGGTTAAGGTATATCTATTTGTAGCTACACTCCCATTCTCTCAGTATTCATATGTAGAAGCTACAAAGGATATGAAGATGGATACATGGATCAATTGTAATCGTCACATGTTTGAGTACTTTGGTGGATCTACAGTAAGAGTAGTCTGCGATAACCTTAAGACAGGAGTTGTAATGCATCCTAAAAACGGAGAAATCATCCTTACTGATACTTACAGTGATTTTGGAAATCATTATATGACTGCCATCATGCCTGCACAGGTCAGAAAGCCGAAGCAGAAGGCAAGTGTTGAAGGCACTGTAGGAAAGATAGCTACTGTCATAATCGCTTCATTAAGAAACAGAGAGTTTAATTCATTTGAAGAACTATATAAGGCAGTTAGAGAAAGACTTGAGGTGTTCAACTCCACACCATTCCAGAAGAGAGATGGAAGCAGAAAGGAAGTATTCGAAGAGGTAGAGAAGAAAACACTAAGACCACTCCCTGAATTTCCTTTTGAGGTATGTCACTGGTTTTATTCAAGAAAGGTACAGCTTAACTGTCATATCGCTTATAAAAAGAACTGGTATTCAGTTCCATATGAATATGTAGGCAAGATGGTAGATATTAAGGTGACTGAGACCACATTGACTACCTATTATCAGAATAAGCGCATTAATGTACATAAGGTGTTTCCAGATTACGTTAAAAACAGATATTCCACATATGATCATGATATGCCAGAGTCTGTCAAAGTAACAGAATGGGATGATGAGCGTATAAAAAAAATGGGCCAGTAAAATTGGTCCTTACACTAGAAAGGTAATAGATAATATATTTCTAACTAGCATAGTCAAAGAACAGGGATATAATCCTGCATTAAGTGTACTGCATCTAAGTGATAAATATTCAAAAGAAAGACTCGAAATATCCTGCCAGATAGCTTTGAGTAAATATCCATCACCTAGATATAAACATCTTAATGCCATTCTAGCCAACAATCAAGATAGACAGAATTTACAGGAAAATATGAAAAAGGAAGAGAAAGCAACAGGCCATTTAAGAGGGCCTGAATTCTATGGAGGCAGATCAAAATGATTGATAATGAAACTATAAGAAAGGCATCTGAGATGGGCATTATTGATGTCATTGATGCAGTAAATACAGTTGAATCTAATACTACTTATATCACTTTATCATTTGATGAGAAAATCAAGATGATTATAGATATGGTATATCAGTGTAGATATAACGAAGCAGTAAAGAAACTGAAGAAAAGAGCTAAGCTTCGCTATTTAGAAGCGGATCTAAGGGATGTTCATTACACTGAGAATCGTCTCATAACTGAAGATCTTGTTTCTTCTTTAGCTACATGCAGCTTTATGAATCTGAATACAAATCTGGTTATACATGGTCCCTGTGGTACAGGTAAAACATGGCTTGCCTGTGCCATAGCTAATGAGGCTATTAAACAAAGACATAAGGCATTCTATATTAGACTTCCTAGATTACTTGAACTATATGATAACATGAGAAACTCTGGAAAGAGCCTATCCCAGGCAGTGCAGAAGTATGCCAAGTATGAACTTTTGATACTGGATGAATGGTTGATGTATGAAATGAGTGATAAGGATAAGCAGTTCATTTCAGAATTAATGGAAGTAAGACATGATACGTGTTCAACTATCTTCTGTAGTCAGTATCCAACTGAAGACTGGTATGATAAGCTGCATAAGTCAACATTGACAGAAGCTCTGCTTGATAGAATAGTACATAATAGAATCGATATAGATATGGGTACTGAAAATTTTAGAATAAAATAAGGGAATTATTTAGCCAATCATGACTATCATGATTGGCTATTATTCTGGTAAGAGTTAGGTGGTGCACTTAATGCGACAGGGGTGGTGCATAGGTCTGCGACTACCGGTGCAATTACGAGCGAATAATCAACGAGTGGTCTTCCATTAGCGGAATACTCAATTTAGCTTAACATATGATTTTCTACTTCTTAAGAAGCAGGTTAAGCACACATTCACGAGAAAGGAAATGTCATTGAGATTCTTAGAATGATTATGGATACTGAGGCTTTTAGCAATGAAATGGTGAGAGCTACGTCTATGCTCATTTCACTTAAGGAAGCATATTACGAGTATCGTTACGGAATTCTTGCTGAATAAGATAACCTAAAACAACATTTACTTAAAAAGAACAATTATTTTAACATATCATATAAGCGTGAAAAATCGACATCTGTAAAGATTATCATTTTTATGATAAATGTCCTTTGAAATTAAAAAAAATCGAGAAAATGATTTTTTGAGCGTACAATTCTATGTTAAACTTGTTTTATAATAGTAAATCTATTTAATAGAATTATATATTTAGATAAAAGTAGGTGGAAAAATGTTATTTGATGAGAGAGATTTGAGGGTATTTGATAATCCTGATTCAGCAAATTATTTTAAAGAAATAGTTCAATCGTATTATAGCCAGAATTACCGAGCTACAATTGTATTGCTATATTCTTTTGTTATTTATGATTTATTTATAAAGTTACAAGATATGGCTAATGAGGGAGATAGTAAAGCACAGTCTAAACTATCTGAAATAAATAACCTGATTAAAAATGATGAAAGATATTCAAAAATTGAAAATGAAATAATACAATTCTTTAAAGATAACTGTAATCTTTATTTTGGAAAATTTATCGAAGATATAGAATATTTGAAAAATTGTAGAAATAAGTGTGCTCATTTAAAGGTGAATGATAACACTTTGTATGTTCCTAATGATTATCATGCGAGAATGTTGATTTGCTCAATGTATGATAATGTATTTTCAGTAAAAGCACCATTTATAATGGATTTGTTTAAAATTGCTGAAAAAGATGTTGAAATATATAATAAAAAAATCAATTGTATTTCGTATAGTGATCTTGATGAGTCTATTAAAACTGAAATCACTAATAAGTATCTGATTAGGATGACATACGAGTCTATGAAAAAATCTTATAGAACATTTATTAAATTATTATTAGTTTCAGATGAGCAACAGTGCATTGAAAACCTTTGTGGTTTGTATGCATTCACTTATGCAATGACAGATTATATTATAAGAAGTGGTAATAGTACATTGTTTAATGAAGAGAATATCTCCAATATGTTTTTGAAAATTAAAGTTCAATCATTAGAGGATAATTCAGAAAGAAAAAAAGCTTTATTTATGCTAATACAGAAGTTCCCTTGTATATTGGATTCTGTTAGATATAATAAAGATGTGTTTGAATATATGAGACATTCGGTTCTATCTGAAACTCAAGGATTGAGGTTTTATAAGTTATTCTATCCGAATGAAAAAGAAACAGTATATGGATATTTTAAAAATAAAAACAGTTCCTATTCGCCTATGTATATAGAAGAAATATATGATGTTGTTAAGGAATGTAATGATTTTGAGCTTTCGGAATATATAAAATTGATGATAGGCAATATTCCAGGTTATAATGCGTTTAATGTTGCTGATTGTTTTATGGACTTTTTTAAAGGTAAATTACCTGAATTATCTATAGAAGATATAAATTATGTTATGAAGGAATATTCAAAGAATACTCAATGCACAAATAGATATAGACACTCTGAAGATATAATTTTAGTAAAAGATTATATTTCACAACATACTGAAAAATAAGTTAGATAATACAATAAAAATATAATTGATGTATAGAATGGTTTGACATTTGTATGATTATTCTACTTTAGTTTACCACACATTACGATTTGGTTGACCAAGTATTTCGATATGCCTGACCAACAATTCCGATAGGGTTGATCAACTAACTAATTTATATATGTATCCTAGAACGGTTTAACACCCGTTCTTTTATATTAAATAAAAATATTTTTAAACCCCTCATAAAAGGCATTGTAGAACTCTAACTCAATACATTTCTTTTTTAAATAGACTACAATAGAACTATAGAAAGAAGATGCATCAAGAAGGGAATATTGCTCATATGAAAGAAAATCAAAATAAAGATAACATATTATTTTATTTCGTATTATTCAGTTTCATTGTTTCAATATTATTAGGGCTTATAATGCTTATTACAGATTTTATGAAAGGTCCAATACCTAATTATCTAAAGTATGGCTTTAAGACTACAGAAGTCGCAAAAATATATCAAAAAGAATATGTACCAGAAATACAAGAATATATTCAAACAAGTGATCTTCCAGATGTAACTATTAAGGTAGATCGTTGTTCATACACTGAATACAATAAAGCATATGGTGTACCTGTATATCAACTAGACTTTACTTATTCAAGTCATAAAGTTGATGATTATTATGAATCAGCTATTGAATCTAAACATGGTGCAAAAGACTTATTCTACAAGATATTAGAAGTAAACGGGAATAAGAATTATTATGAGAATCAATCTAAAATATTTTGGGATGGTGAACCTTTTGAATCAGAAGGAAGAATGGTGTTATTTCAAGAAGATGATAGATTCATAATGAAATTATCTGGTGACAAGCATAATTATGAAATAGAAAATCAACAGTATTATGATAAGCTCACTATTGATGGTGAATTAGTATATGAACTAAATAAACCTGGACCAAGCACTTACACTCCATCAAAACCCAAGAAGGAATACAATAGTTATGAATCAAGTGAATCATCTGATTCCTATAATGATGGGTATAATTCAGCAGTAGATGATGGTGATTATGATCATGATAGATACAATACTGATCCTTCTTATAGACAAGGTGTAGATGATGGGTTTGATGAAACAGATGAAGATTATTAAGGGGTGATTTATATGTATGAAAATCTAACTAAATATTTAGACGAGTTCACAGGAACAGAATTTGGTACATGGATTGTTGATGATAAGAGTGATGGAACATTAGAACATCCACTTCAGTTCCCTTTCGTTGACTATTCAAGAGTTGTAGACCAGTTCATTCATGATGTCTATTCTTTTGTAGATAACCATGAAGAGATGGGATTACATAGTTATATAAAAATCCTAGAAGACAATGGCATCAAATGGAGTTGGGAACCAATGGTTAAAGCAGAAGTAGATCATTTAGATGCTCAATGTATTATGGCCTTAATTTTTGGTGCTATTCGTGCAGATAGATTTGGTGAGGGAACATTACTTGCATTCTTAAAAGATGGTTTTATTACAAAATGGCTAGAAAGACTAAAAACATTGGACACAGATTAAACATTCTACAATGATTTCTTTCTCAACCTAATAATAGATAAACTTATGTAAGGATCATCTATAAGTATAAAACAAGACAATTAATTAAAAAAATACTTGAATAAGTACATTGTAAGTGCTATCATTTCACTGTATGAAAAACGTATAGGATTGTTACTATTGAATTAGGCAAGACCAGAGTAAACCTTCTTTTTAAGAGGGGTACTTTGGTCTTTTTTTGTTGGTCCTATATAGAAAAGAAAGGAAAAGGGATAATGAACAAAAAACAAGGTGTTATTGGATTAGTTGCAACTGTCATGATTGCGAATGCTGCATTTGTTGATGTGAGACCAGTCTATGCTGTAGAAAACTTAAATCTTGCTAGAGGATGTACTGTTAATGCAAGTAGTTATGAAGTAGATTCTACATCACCAGGCAAAGCAGTAGATGGTGATATGAAGACTCGCTGGGGAACTGCACAGAATAAGGCAGACAATGAATGGATTGAAATTAATCTAGGAGAAGAAAAGACAGTACGTCAGATTAATATCAATTTCGAAAGAACTGATGATGCACAGAATATTCTAGGCTATAAAGTAGAATTAGAAGAAAACGGGAAATATGTAGAAGTTTATAAAAAGACTTCTAAGGCTAAACAAGCTGAAATCATTCAGTTAGATAAAGATCATCAAGCCACTAAAGTAAAGGTAACTGTACTTTCTGCAGATGGAGGTACAATCAACTGGAAGAATGTCGGAATCAATGAAATTGAAGTCTATAGTAAGATTGTAGAAAAAGCAGATGCTACGCCTAATAAGAACCATATGGCAAACGCTACAGTCACTGCATCAAGTAGTGAAGCTAATACACTTAGTCCAGATAAAGTAAAAGATGGAAGCACAGAAAAAGCAAACCGCTGGGCAAGTGATTATGAAACTCCAACTACTAATATCTGGCTTAATACTAAATTTGCTGGATTGACTCTCGTTAAGGAACTTAAGATTCATTTCTTTGAAAGAGATGTTGCTCCAATGCCATCTAACGTAAAGAGCTTTGATATTAAATACAAAGATAAAGATGGTGTAGAAAAACTTGCAAAGAGCTTTACTAATACAAAAAAGGGTGATGGTTATAATAACGAAGTTGTTGTTAAGTTCAATGAACCTATTGAAGCAAAAGAATTAAAACTTTGTAACTTTGTTGCTGAAGCATCATCATGGAATAATGTAAGTATTGCTGAAATGGAAGTTTATTCTAACGAACAAACAGCACAGAAAGCAACTCTAAACTCTGTTGTCTCTTCTATTGAATCTCAGAGTAAGACAATTGAAGCAAGTGTGAATACATTAGATATGCCAGCTGTACCAGCAGGATTTACTGTAAGAATCAATGGTGCAGACCTTGAACAGATCATTGGTGCTGATGGTAAGATTGTTCATCCATTAGTTGATAAGAATGTAAAAGTCTCTTATGTAGTTACAGAAACTGAAACTGGAAAAGAAAAGAAGACTGCAGATGTTGACTATGTTGTAAAAGGTATAAATGAGCAGTCTGTAAATAAGAATACTAAACCTACTGTTATTCCAGAAATCCAGGAATGGCATTCAAACTCAACAGAAAAGATTTCTGTTAACGCATTAAAGACAGTGACTTATACAGATGATAAGTTAAAAGCTGTTGTAGATGAATTTGTACGTGATTATAAAGATTTCACAGGTATTAACCTTACAGTGAAAAAAGGTGCCTCTCAGGCTAATGCATTCAACTTTGAATTAAAAGCACCAGATACTCTTCTAGGTGATGAAGGATATACAATGGATATCCAGAAAGACCGTATCAATGTTGCTTCTGTTCATACAACAGGTAACATGTATGGTATGCAGACAATCCTTCAGATGTATAAAGAAGACAATGAAGGCTATAAGATTGGTAAAATGCGTGACTATCCTCGTTTCAAGACACGTGGATTCTTATTTGATGTAGCACGTAAACCAGTTTCATTAGATATGATGAAGGATGTTGCAAGAACAATGCGTTACTATAAGATGAATGACTTACAGACTCATTTGTCTGATAACTATATCTTCTTAGAACAGTATGGTAAAGGTGATAATGAAAATGAAGCATTTAAAGCCTATGAAGCATTCCGTCTAGAATCAGGATTATCTAACGATAAAGGTGAAACACCTACTGCAAAAGACTATTCTATTTCTAAGAAGGACTTCAGAGAATTCATTCAGGGTGAAAGAGCCCTTGGTATGAAGGTAGTACCTGAAATTGATGTTCCTGCCCATGCAACTTCATTTACTAAAGTATGGCCAGAATTAATGGTTCAGAATAAAGTATCACCATTAAATAGAAATAGACCACTTATTGACCATCTTGATGTCTCTAAGAAAGAAACAAAAGATAAGATTAAAGAAATCTTTGATGATTATACAAAAGGTGCTAATCCAGTATTTGATGGAGAAACAACTGTACATATTGGTGCAGATGAGTTCTTATCAAACTATACAGCATATCGTGGATTCGTTAATGATTTAGTTCCTCACCTAAAAGAAACAAATACAGTACGTATGTGGGGTGGTTTAACTTGGATCAAAGATAATCCAGTGACTCAGATTAAGAGAGAAGCTATTGATAATGTAGAAATGAACCTTTGGTCAGCTGACTGGGCAGATGGTATTGAAATGTATGATATGGGCTATAAGCTTATTAATACAATTGATGACTTTGGTTATATGGTTCCAAATGGAAACAAAGGACGTGCCAATGCCTATGGAGATTTATTAAACGTAAATAGAATCTTCAATCAGTTTGAAGCAAATAAAGTAAGAGTTAAAGGTGGTTCTTATAAGTATGTTCCTGCTGGTGATGATCAGATGTTAGGTGCTGCATTCGCATTATGGAGTGATAATATCGATAAGAGTGCATCAGGTTTAAGTGAATCTGATCTATACTGGCGTTTCTTTGATGCATTACCATTCTATGCAGAAAAGACATGGGCTGCGACTGGTAAGGAAAAAGGCAGTGCTGATGCTCTTGCTAAAGTGGCTCAGGATAAAGGTACAGGACCTAATACAAACCCTTATTATAAAGAAAATAAAAAGGGTGAAAACTATGAAAGCTATGATTTCAATAACGGTTTAAAGGATAGTTCTGAAAACAAACGTGACCTTAAAGAAGGAAAGAATACTGAAATCAAGGATAATGCATTAGTATTAAAAGATGGTGTAAGTTATGTTACTTCTCCAATTAAAGAACTTGGTAATGGTAATAAGCTATCATTTGATATTAAACTAAACAAACCTGCTAAACCAGGAGATATCCTATTTGAATCAGATGCTGACTATGGAACACATGATATCAGAATCATGGAAGATGGTAAGTTAGGATTTACAAGAGAACTTTATAACTATTATTTTGACTATGAATTACCAGTAGGTAAGAAAGTCAATATCGCAATCACTACAGCTCAGCAGAAGACAAGTCTTTATGTTAATGGTGAATATGTATGTGATGCAAAAGGTAAGTTTATTCACAATGATATGGTGAAGAAAGACAATATCACTCATTCAACATTCGCCTTACCACTAGAAAGAATTGGGTCTAAGACAGAAACAGTTTCTGCAGTCATTGATAACGTAGTAGTCACTGAAAAAGCACCAGAAGTAGATCTTTATAATAAAGCTTCTTGGTCTGGTAAAGCTGAATCAGAAACACCAACATCTCATGGTGGTCAGAATGAAGGTATTATCGGTATGGCATTTGATAATAAACCTTCTACAATCTGGCATTCAGACTGGTCACAAGCTACAAAAGATAAGGTTCCTACTACATCAGGTGGAGCAGGAAGCGGTAAGGGTGCTGATGGAAGTATTTGGACAGAAATTTCATTTGATAAAGCTTATGAAATTAACCAGGTATCATTCACACCACGTCAGGATTCTAACAGTGGTCAGGTGACTAAAGCTTCACTTTATATCCAGACTGAAAAGAATGGTGAATGGGTAGAAGTTGCGAAAGATCAAACATTTGATGCTAACAAGTCAGAAAAAACATTTACTTTTGATACACAAAATGTATATGGATTTAAGTTTGTAGCATCTGAATCAAATGATGGATGGGTAGCTATCTCTGAATTTAACATTGCGAATAAAGATGTAACTAATAACACTTATACTGTTTATGTAGAAGCAGAAAAAGGTGGTAAAGTAAGTGGTGGTAAAGAAGTTGCTGCAAATAAATCTGTAACTGTTACTGCAACACCTAATAGAGGTTATGTATTTAAGGGATGGTATCGTCCTAATGGTGATCTAGTATCTGATAAAGCAGAATACACATTCAATGTTAATGATAACACAGCTTTAATTGCGAAGTTTGAAAAGTCTTCTGAAGCAGATGTAAAGATTACAAATATCCAGAAGTTAGATGATCTTACTGTAGTAAAAGGTACAACACTAGATGCATTAAATTTACCAAACAAAGTATCTATTACATTAGAAAATAATGAAACAGAAGAAGTAGACGTAACATGGAATAAAGCATCTTATAAGGCTAATGAATGTGGTACATATGTATTAGAAGGTACTCTTACATTACCAGAAGGCGTTGTAAACCCAGATGGCTTGAAAGTAGTTGTAAAAGTAACTGTTGAAAATAAGAAGTATACAGTTGCAGTAGAAAGTGATCAGAACATGGGTACTGTCAAAATGAATAAAGAAGATGGTATTTATGAAGAAGGTTCAAATGTGACTGTAACAGCTAAGGCAAATAAAGGTTATGAATTTGTGAACTGGACAGATGAAAATGGAAGAGAAGTAAGTACTTCTAACCCATATACATTCGAAGCAACTACAAACACTACTCTAAAAGCAAACTTCAAGAAGGTAGAAGTTACTCCAGCTAAACCATCATCACAGGATATCCTAGATGATTTACTTGCAGGTAATAAAGTACAGTCAGTTGTTTCTAAAGGACAGACACAGTTTGTACTTCCTGAAGTGCCAGAAGGCTATAGTATTACTATTACTAAGGTAAGTCCTGAAGGTATTATCTCATTAGATGGTAAAGTAACTACTCCTAAGAAGGATACAGATGTCATCGTTACTATTACTGTAACTGATGCAGAAGGAAAGACTGCAAGTCATGACTTTACTGTAAAAGTAATTGGACTTAATGAAGTAGATAAGGAAACTCCAAAAGATCCTGAAACAGGAAAAGACACACCTAAAGATCCTACTCAGGATAAGAAACCAGCTAAGACAGGTGATGCAACATCAATTGCAAGCTGGATCTCTATGATGACAGTAGCAGGTGCTATGTTACTTAAGAGAAAGAAAAGATCATAATACTTAATTGGTCTGAGAGATAGCGAAAGCTATCTCTTTTTATATATATCGGGTGTTATTTGTACAAAATGAGCCTATAATATTTATAGATATACAGCGGGAGGGATAATAAGTGAAATATTATATTGAATGTATGAAAATTGAAGATGTCTTTGACTTTCCTAAAAAGTTAGAGGCATTAAATTCAAATGATGATGTAGTGTTCAATTTTTCTCATATGGGACGCATAGAACCTTTAGGAATGCTAGCTATAGGATCTATGATACATAAATATATTGAAAAATATCCTGATGTCACATTTGATTTTACAGGAACAGAAAATAAATCTTACGCATGTACAATGGGGTTATTTAAGTATTTATCACCCAAATCAGATATTGGTAAATTACCTGGAGAAGCAAAAGGAAGTATCAATTACATACCTATAACGCCAATTGTATTTAATGAATTAAGGGATGATAACTATACTGTTGTAGGTGATTTGATAGAAAAAGAATCTGGACGTCTTGCAAAAGTTATAAGTAGAGAGAATACAGAATTACATAAGCTGCTCACTTATTTGATTAGAGAAATACTTCGTAACACATATGAACATGCTGAAGCTGATAGATCATGGATCTGTGGTCAATATTGGCCTTCATATGATAAAGCAGAAATTGGAATTATAGATGAAGGAATAGGGATATTTGAAAGCTTAACGCAGAACCTAGCACATAAAAAATATATCACTGATAATAAAACAGCATTACAATGGGCTTTAAAAGCAGGAATTTCAGAATCATTCAGACCATCAAAAAAAGATGGTGGTGATGACAAATGGGCAAATTCAGGATATGGATTATATATGGCCAGTGAAATATGTAAATATTTACATGGTAGCTTTTTACTTATGAGCTATGGTAATTATATTATGGTAAAAGATAACAAGACTGATATAGGAGAAACTTTATTTGAAGGTACAGCTATACGTATGGTTATTCCTACTGATAATATCAAGAATGCGAAAGATATTATTGGGCATATAGCGAATAAAGGTGAGAGTGAATCAAAGAAAATCAAGAATGCATTTAAAAAAGCGTCTGTGCCATCAAGAGGATTAATGGACGAGCTCAAAATTAATTTATGATAAAGCAGTACAGTTTATAGGAGTGCCTATGCACTGTACTTTTTATGGACCATAATAAAATATTTTTTATTTGTTGTATATAAAACAAAGGCTGTAGCGAATCTAGTCGCTGCAGCCTATTCTTCTAATAACCAGTCTATGAGATTAATTACCTTAATACCATCATAATTTCCAAGTGTATATCTATCTAAAGTAAGGATGATTTTCTCATAATTGTCTTCGATTAGTTTTAGAGGACGAATCTCTCTGTTAAAAGTATTCTCATCCACAAGTGATGCAGTAACCTGTATATAAGTATAGACATCATTTCTTTTCGCAATAAAATCAACCTCTGTATGCCCACTTCGTCCAATATTTACAATATATCTTCTTCTTAGAAGTTCTAGATATACAATATTTTCAATTGTGAATCCTAAATCATAAGATTGCTTTGGGAGAATATAATTGCGAATTCCTGAATCTACAATATAATACTTCTTGTTTGATTTTAATACTTCCTTGCCTGATATATCCATAACTTCAACAGGATAATAAAGATATGATTCACACAATGCTTCAATATAATTGCTGATTGTATTAGGTGAAGTTTTTCTTTCGTTTGATTTAAAATAATTAGTAATACTACGTATGGAAACAGGGCTTCCAACAACACTTGATAAGTATTTAGATATAGCTTTTAGTAGTGCAACATCAGTTACATTCTTCGAATCACTTCCATTGTTTTTTCTGTTAATTCTCTCTTCAATATCTTTTACAATCACGGTATTGTATATTCCTTCTAGATACATGTTAATCTGTTCATTATCCAATTGTATTTGATTAATATAAGGAAAACCGCCTGTTTTCATATACTTCTGAAATGCCTCTTCTTTATTTGAGTGAGGACTATAAATTTCTTTAAAAGACAAAGGAAGAACGGGGATTTCTATGTATCGACCACTTAAATAAGTGGCTAGCTGACCAGAAAAAATATATGAATTAGATCCTGTGATATAGATATCTATATTTTCTTTTACATGAAGGCTATCTACAACTTTTTCATAAGAAGGGACGTTTTGAATTTCATCGAGAAAAATATACATCATTTTATTTTTTGCTAGTCTATCTTTGATGTATTGGTAGAGCTTTTTGTAATCTTGTAACTCTTCGTATTCGAGTTCTTCAAAGTTGATAGAGATAATTTGCGATTGATCAATATCGTTTTCTAATAAATATTCTTGATATAGTTTTAAGATTGTACTTTTTCCACAACGTCTAATACCAGTCAGGACTTTTATAATATTTTGATCTTTCCAGGATAGTAGTTGATTTAGATATTCTTTTCTTTCAATCATTATTGTCACCTCATTTCTGAATAAATTATATCATACTGTCTTGATTGATTCAATTTTATGTTCAAATTTGAGAACACTAATACGTAAAATTACAGTGGTGTTCAAAATTGAGAACACTAATGTGTAAAATCACAGTGGTGTTCAAATTTGGGAACACCTTACGTTTGATTCTTATTTACATAATGAAACCAATAAGAGAAAATAAAAAAGAATAAGGAGATACACCGATGAAAGAAAAGAAAACATTAGAAGAACTCATACAAGATTATAATGAAAGAAAATCAATGCTCGGTGAAGATGATTATATCAGTATTATGATAGTGTCTTATATTTGTGATTCATATAATGAAAAGGGAGAATGTGATAAGGTACTTGAGTATACCAAGAAAACATATGAATATTGTTTAAAGAACTACGGTGTTAATGATTTCATGACATCTCATTGGTTAGATAAGCTTGTAGCTTGTTATGAAAAAGCAGAAGATAGGGAATCTATTGATTCTGTTGTTGATGAATATTATAGAAATCTAGAAGAAACTCTAAAAATTGAAATACCAGATTCAACGGATGATGATATTCTATTCTAACGCTCATGAGCGTTAGAAACAATAATTCTAACACTCGTGAGTGTTAAATGAGCGTTAGAAAGTTAAAAACCGCATAACTAAGCCAAAAAATTAATATAATAATGAGCGTTAAAACGTATTAAATGAGCGTTAGAATAATATATACTATTTCTTTTCAAGTGTTACTTCCTTGAAATTCAAGTATAGTCTTAATAGAATTAAATAAGAATATACATAAAGGAGTTAGTAAAGATGCTAAGAAAAGATTTCTTATGGGGTGGTGCAGTGACTGCCCATTAGAGTGAAGGTGGATATACTGAAGGAGGTAAAGTCCCTGCAGTATGTGACTTAACAGTCACTGGTAAGTTCTCAGACTTTAAAGATGGTATTGATGCTTATCATAGATACAAAGAAGATTTTGACTTATATAAAGAGTTAGGCTTTAATGCATACCGTTTCTCTTTAGACTGGTCTAGACTTATGAGTGATGAGAATACGTATAATGAAGAAGGTTTTGCTTTCTATGATGAATTTATTGATGAACTACTAAAGAGAGGGATAGAACCTATTCCTACACTCTATCACTTTGAGATGCCTGTATTCTTATATGAGAAATACAATGGTTTTGCGAGTAGAAAAGTAGTGGATATATTTGTGGAATTATGCAAGAAGATTGTAGATCATTATAGTGACAAAGTTAAATACTGGATTATCTTCAATGAACAGAATGGAATACTACAGAAAGGTCCAAAGATGTTCTTTGGTGCTGTATGTCCTGAAGGAGAAAACCCTATTACTCTGGATCATCAAATTATGCATAACACTTTAATCGCGCATAGTTTGATAAACGAATACATCCATCAAAAAGGAGGATATGTTTTAGGTATGGCCACTATTGTACAAAGCTATCCTGAAACATGTCACCCATTAGATACATTAGAATCTATGAAAGCCCAAAGTGAAGCATTTGTATTCCTAGATGTCTTTGCGAGAGGACACTATAACAATTACTTCCTAGCAAATATGAAACTAGAAGGTACAATGCCAGTCATAGAAGAAGGAGACTTTGAAATACTTAAGAAGGGTAAAACAGATGCTCTTGCGATAAGCTATTATATGTCTACTATTAGTCATTATGGTGAAGATAGTTTGACTAATGTAGAAGATGTAGTCATCAAGAAGAACCCTTACTTAGAAATGTCTGAATTTGGTTGGACAATAGATCCTATTGGTTTACGTATTACTTTAAGACAGCTCTATGATAGATATGAAATGCCTATCTATATTGTAGAGAATGGTTATGGATATGATGATCAGTTAGTAGATGGTGTTATAAATGATGATTATCGTATTGATTATATGAGAAAACATATTGAAGAGATGAAAAAGGCTGTAGAAGAAGGTGTAGATTGTAGAGGATACTTGTCTTGGGGTCCTATTGATATCTTAAGTAGTCGTGCACAGATGAAGAAGAGATATGGTTTTGTCTATGTAAATAGAGATAATGATGACTTAAAGGATATGAGAAGAATTAAGAAGAAGTCATTTGAATGGTATAAGAATGTAATAAGTAGTAATGGGGAAGTGTTGTAAGGAGGAGTGATCCTCCTTTTTTTGATAATTATTTTCAGCATTATTACTTAAATAATTATGTAGTTGTAAGCTTTTTTCTATTGAATTGGAATCGCATACATTTTGCTGACTTGACACGTAGTGTACACTAAGATGGAACTGTCTTCTAGATAAGGAGATAGTTGTTATGGATCTTTTAACCGGTGAAAAGAGGAATAATAATGATTATCGATAAAATAAAAGCATTGGATCATTTAACGATTCAAGAGAAATATCTAGTGGATTATATATTAGGTAATCCAGATGATATTTTACAAAAGAATATTAATGAATTAGCACAATTAAGCTATACAAGTACAGCAACAGTATCACGATTATGTAAGAAGTTAGGTTTTAAAGGTTATAAAGACTTTAAATATCAATATGCTGCTGAATATTCTCATTTACTTGAATTAAAGAGTGATTTAGAAATTGAACCATTTTCTAGTGATAGTTCAATTAAAGATGCTTTAAATAAAATTGAAATTCTACACAGAAGATCAATTGAATATACAAAAAGTTTATTAGACAAACAAACGTTGGAAAGAATTTATCAACTTATTCAAAACTGCAAATATATTGAGATATATGGAACAGGTATTAATTTTGCGTTGGCACAGGTCTATAGTCTGAACTTTGAAGAAATAGGGATTATATCAAAGGCTTATGACAGTTTAAACCCAATGCATATTCAATACTTGAAACAAAGAAATCCAAATGACACACTCTGCATATTCTTAACTCATACAGGACAGAATAAAGAGATGTTGAAGATGGCTGAAGATATCAGTAAATCACATGCTAGATCTATTGTGATATGTGATCATAAGAACAGAGATATATGTAAGTATTGTGATGAAACAATAGTAATAATGGCAACACGAAATACTATTGAGTTATCTAATGCGGTTTATATTTCTTCTTTACAGTATATATTTGATGTTTTTGCTTCATTGAAGCTTATAAGTAATTATTCTTATCTAGAGGGGACAACAAAGACAGTTGATAAATTCAAACTGGGAGAATAATTATGAACAAAGACTTTCTATGGGGTGGCGCAGTGGCTGCTAACCAATATGAAGGTGGTTACAACGAAGGAAACAAAGGTTTAAGTGTAACTGATGTCATGTCTTCTGGAGATGTAAATCACCCTAGAGAAATCTCATTTGAAATAAAGAAGGATAACTATTATCCAAACCATTTTGGTATTGATTTTTATCATCATTATAAGGAAGATATTAAACTATTTGCAGAGATGGGATTTAAGTGTTTCCGTTTAAGTATTGCATGGCCTCGTATTTACCCTCATGGTGATGAATTAGAACCTAACGAAGAAGGTTTAAAGTATTATGATGATGTATTTGACGAATGTTTAAAGTATGGTATTGAACCTGTAGTTACTTTATCACACTTCGAAATGCCTCTCTATCTTGCGAAAGAATATGATGGATGGCGTAATAGAAAGCTTATTGAGGTCTTTGAGAGATATGCAATTACTTGCTTTGAAAGATATAAGAATAAAGTGAAATACTGGATGACTTTTAATGAAATCAATAACCTTATTGATACTGATAATCCTTTTAATGCATGGACTGGTGCTGGTGTACTATATAGAGAAGATGAAGATGTAGAAAAGACAATGTATCAAATCTCTCATTATCAGTTTGTTGCAAGTGCAAAAGCAGTACAAAGAGCAAAAGAAATCAATCCAGAAATGCAGGTAGGATGTATGCTTCATTTTGGTCCTATTTATCCTGCATCATGTGATCCAAAAGATATCTTTGCGGGTATTAAAGCAATGGATAAACGTTACTTCTTTAGTGATGTTTATGTAAGAGGGTATTATCCTGCTTATACATTAAAACATTGGGAAAGAAATCATATTCATTTAGATATTACAGATGAAGATCTTGTTGACCTAAAGAAAGGTAAAGTAGACTACATTGGATTTAGTTATTATAAATCAACAATTGCGCAATATGATGATGAAAACAACTTTGTCGAAGTTCAGAATCCTTTATTAAAGAAGAGTGATTGGGGATGGGCTATAGATCCAACAGGATTAAGAAATATCTTAAATGAAGTATATGAAAGATATCAAAAACCTATGTTCATTGTAGAAAATGGTTTTGGTGCTTATGATAAATTAGAAAATGGAATGATCAATGATGATTACCGTATTGATTATCTAAGAAATCATATTAGTGAAATGAAAAAAGCAATAGACCTTGATGGTGTAGAAGTTTTGGGTTATACACCATGGGCTGCTATTGATATCGTAAGTGCCTCAACAGGAGAACTTGCGAAAAGATATGGTTTCATTTACGTAGACTTAGATGACCATGCAAAAGGTACTGGAAACAGATATAAGAAAGCATCCTTTGAATGGTATAAACAAGTAATTTCATCTAATGGTGAGAAGTTATAGGAGATAATATGGAAAAAATTCATAAACGAGAAAGTCGTAGTATATATTTCAAAATTCACAAATACAAAAGTTATTAAAGCATTAAAAGATGGTATGATGTTCTCATTACCGTTCTTGATGATTGGTTCTTTATTCTTATTAATTGCGAATCTACCCATTAAATCATTAAATACATTAGTTGCAGAATGTGGTTTAGCAGATATCTGTTCACAGGTTTATTCATCTACATTCTCATTAATGGCTTTGTTTACAGTAGTAGGTATCACTTATTCTTATCTTAAGAATGATAAAATCTCAACTGCAGTCAATGGTGCTTTGACTGGTTTAGCTGCATTTGTATTACTTACACCTTCTTCTAAAGTATTAGAAAACGGTGAAGCAGTCACTGGCGTTATCTCTAAGGACTGGACAGCAGGACAGGGAATGATCTGTGCTATCCTAATTGGATTCTTAGTAGGTTATATCTATTCATTATGTATTAGAAAAGATATCCGTGTAAAAATGCCTGAAGGTGTTCCTCCAGGAGTCGCAGATTCTTTCTCATCATTATTACCAACAGGTATTATTACTATTGTTTGTGCTATTATCTATGCAGTATGTCATTTTGTGTTTAAAACTACATTTGCGGAATTGATTTACTCAGCTATTCAGATTCCATTACAGGGTGTGACTGATTCATTTGCTGGTGTAGTAATTATGACAGTTATGATGTCATTATTATGGTGGACTGGTGTTCATGGTGGTTCTATTTGTGGTGGTATTCTTTCACCAATCCTACAGGCTAACATGGCAGCTAACCAGAAGATTCTAGATTCTGGTGTAGCTTTAACTATTCAGAATGGTGGTCATATCTTTACTCAACATTCTGGGATAACTTTTTATGTATGTCTGGTGCTGGTGTTGTCATTGGATTAGTTATTTATATTACATTCTTCGCAAAATCAGAATCACTACGTAGCTTAGGTAAATTATCAATTGTTCCTAACATCTTTAATATCAATGAACCAATTATCTTTGGTACGCCAATCGTATTAAATATTTACTTACTTGTACCATTTGTTCTTGTTCCATTGATCATTGGTATCAGTAGTTATCTACTTATGTATTTTGGCATTTTACCTTTATTTAGTGGTGTTATGGTTCCTTGGACAACTCCACCAATTATTTCAGGTTTCTTAATTGGGGGATGGAAAGTTGCGTTATGGCAGTTAGTGATGATTATCATTTCATTTGTTGTTTACTTCCCATTTATTAAGAAGATAGATACATTAAGTTCTAAAAACGAAAATAAATAATATAGAGAAGATGGTTGCAAAATAGCGCCATCTTTTTTTAAAACAGCAAATGCGTTAATAAATTGAGAAAAATAGCTATATAGAGCTGATTCTTCAAAACAAAAACAGGGAATCTGTTTTTATTTTTTGGAATGCTGCTAAATAGTAGAGTATTACTCTTTTGTTCAAAAATACTCGCTAAAAAATGTTGTTGACTATTTATACGAAAGAAACGTATAATACATACAGGAACAAAAACAGTTATGTTTTATGTAGCCCGACGCCTGCGTTGGGCTACTTTTTTTATCTGAAATTGTCAGAAAACTATTATCTCTATATAAAGTGGATGTGCCTATAAGAATAAGAGTATCCTAGAATGTGTAGAAACATAAATATCATGCTTCAAATACGAGGTAATTCTGAGTGGGTTGTCATGAATGTTATTGACTATTTATATGAAAAGAATCTATAATACTGACGAAGGACAAAAACATTTTGTTTTATGTGATGCGACGCCTGCGTTGCGTCACTTTTTTTATTTTATTTCATCTCACAGTACATAAGCTGTGAGTTTTTTTATTTATATCTCAAACTTGGCACATGCATTGCAGTATATATAAGTGAATAAACAATGGAGGTATTCTATGTACGATGTAACAGCAACAGGTGAACTATTAATAGACTTCACTAGAAATGGTTTAAGTGAACAGAATAACCGTATCTATGAAGCCAATCCAGGAGGTGCACCATGTAATGTACTTGCTATGCTTGGAAAATTAGGTTATAAAACTGCTTTTATTGGTAAAGTAGGAGACGATGAGTTTGGCAAACTATTAAAGAATACAATCTCAGAACAGAAGATTGATTCTACAGGACTTGTAATGGATTCAGATGCAAAAACAACACTTGCTTTTGTAGATAATGATGAAACAGGAGACCGCAGCTTCTCTTTCTATAGAAAGCCAGGCGCAGATATGATGCTTAGGGAAGATGAAGTGAATTATGAATTAATTGATAACTGTCGTATCTTCCACTTTGGTTCTCTGTCTATGACGGACGAGCCAGTAAGATCTGCTACTTATGCGATGATTGATTATGCGAAAAAGAAAAACAAGATTATTTCTTTTGACCCTAACTTAAGACCACCTTTATGGGAAAGTGAAGATCTTGCAGCTAAACAGATCTGGTATGGTATTGAACAGTGCGATATCTTAAAGATTGCAGATAATGAGATTGAATGGCTTACTGGTACGAATGATTATGATAAAGGCATTGAAATCATTAGACAAAGAACGCATGCTAAGTTGATCAATGTCACACTTGGTCCAAATGGTAGTATTGCTTACTATGGTGGTTTGAAGGTATTTATGGAACCTTATTTAAATAAGGATACTATAGAAACAACAGGTGCAGGTGATACGTTTGGTGCCTGCGCACTTCATGCAGTACTTAAACATGGTTTAGATAACTTAACTGAAGAAGATTTAAAAGAAATGCTTCAGTTTGCGAATGCAGCAGCTTCTTTAATTACAACTAAGAAGGGTGCATTAAGAGTAATGCCAGAAGAAAAAGAAATAAAAGAATTAATAAATACATACTAAAAGTTGGCACGTCAATTGCAGTATATATAAGTGAAAAGAAAAAGAAAGGAGAAAATATAAAACAGAAAACTTAAAAGTTGGCATGACAATTGCAACTTATATAAGTGTAAGGGGGATATGAAAATGAGACATATTTTAATAGCTACACATGGCTTACTTGCCTCAGGTGCAAGATCAACAATGGAATTCTTAATCGGTAATGTAGATAACGTTGACTATATTACAGCTTATGTGGATGGTCAGAAACCTATCAACGAACAGATTGAAGAATATTTCGCAAAGATTCCACAGGAAGATGAAGTAGTCATTTTCACTGATATTAAGGGTGGAAGTGTCAATCAGAAGATGATTCCATACTGTTTAAGGGAAAACACTTTCTTAGTATCAGGATTTAATTTAGCTGTTCTTATTGAAGTTACTATGACTCCAGAAAAGCTTACAAATGATTTCTTGAAGGCTAAGATTGAAGAAGCTAGAGAACAGTTATGTTTAGTAGAAATTGAAAAAAACAACACAGAAGAAAACGATGACGATTTTCTTCTATAAGAAAGAGAGGATAAGAAAATGATTGTTTGTTTAAGAGTAGACGAAAGATTAATTCATGGACAGGTTGCTATGACTTGGACAAAGGAACTTAAGCTTAATGGCTTAGTTGTTGCAAGTGATGAAGCAGCATCTAATGAATTACAGAAAATGTCATTAAAGATGGCAGTACCAGAAGGTATCAAATGTATTATCAAATCAGTAGAAGGCGTTTCATCTATCTTGGATGATCCTAGATCAGAAAAGATGCGCTTAATGGTTCTTGTACCTACAGTACGTGATGCTGTTACTTTATGTAAGAAATACAAGAATATTGAATTAGTTAACTTAGGTAACGCTGGAAAGATGACTTCAGGAGAAAAAATTACTTTAACTAAGGAAGTTATGCTTACTAAAGATGAATTAGACGCATTAAAAGAATTAGTTGAATTATACCCAGATACATTCTTCCAGGGTACACCTTCAATGGAAAAGAAGCTTGCTACAAACGTATTAAAAAATTTATAAGAGATAGGAGAGAGTTATTATGTTAAACGCGTTTTTCGTTGCAGTGGCAGTATTCGTAGGCGTTGCAGGACATGAATTATTCGGTATGGTCATGTTAAGTAGACCAATCGTTGTTGCACCACTTACAGGTTTATTGCTAGGAGATGTTCAGACAGGTTTATTAGTTGGAGCATCATTAGAATCAATCTTTATGGGAGTTGTCAATGTAGGTATCTCAAGTACTGCTGAACCAGCTCTAGCTGCAGGTCTTGCTACAGCATTCACAATCCAGATGGGTGGAAATGTTGGTACTATTATTCCAATTGTATTCCCACTTGCTGTATTAGGTCTTCAGTTCATGAACTTTATTTTCTCATTCGTTATTGGTCCATTCGCACCAAAATTCGAACAGTTAGCTTTAGAAGGTAAAGACAAATCAATCACAGCCCTTCACTTTGGTTTATGGGCATTACACTATGGTTTATATGCTTTAATTCCATTCTTTGCTGTATGGTTAGGATCTGACGTTGTACAGACAATCTTACAGTCAATCCCTAAGGTTATTATGAATGGTTTAACAGTTGCAGGTAACATGCTTCCTGCTGTAGGTATGGCTATGTTATTACAGATGCTATGGGATAAGAAAATAGGTATTTACTTTATTTTTGGATTTGTTGCAGTCGCTTATTTAAAATTACCATTAATCGCAATCGCAGTATTAGGTGTCGTTATCGCATTTGTAACAGCACAGCGTGATATGCAGTTAAAAGATATGATGGCTAAACCAGCTGTCGTAAATACTACAGCTAATGACAGTGAAGAGGAGGACTTTTTCGCATGAAACTAATGAATAACATTGATAAAGAAGAAAAGAAATTAATTAGAAAGATGTTCTGGAGATCAGGTGCGATGTATGCATCTGTTAACCCAGTTACTATGGGTGGTGCTGGTTTCTGTTATGCTATGATTCCATTTATCAACCATTTCTATAAGAATGATGAAAAGAAAAGACGTGAAGCTCTTGCAAGACATGTCTCTTACTTCAGTACTACAGTACCTATGGCATCATTTGTAATGGGTATTGCTGGTTCAATGGAAAAAGAAAATAGTGAAAAACCAGACTTTGATGCTGCTGCAATTGGTTCTATTAAAACAAGTTTAATGGGTCCTTTAGCTGGTATTGGTGACTCATTATTCTGGGGTGTATGGAGAGTTGTATGTGCTGGTCTTGCTATTGGTTTTGCTAATGCTGGTAACATCCTTGCTCCAATCATCTTCTTAGTATTATTCAACGTACCAAACTTCTTATGCAGATACTATGGTGCATGTTTAGGATACTCTTTAGGTGCTAAGTATATTGAAAAATTATATGCTAATGGCATGATTGAAATCCTTACAAAGGCAGCTGGTATTGTTGGTTTAATCATGGTAGGTGCTATGACAAGCAATACTGTTATCTTTAAAACAGTTCTTGAATTCAAGATGAAGGGACAGTCTTTAATGAATGTTCAGTCAGCTCTTGATAGTATCTTTAAAGGTATTGTTCCACTATTAATGACATTTGGCTGCTATAAGCTATTAAATAAGAAAGTCAACGTTATCGCTATTATCTTTGGTATCGTTGCATTAGGAATCGTTTTATCACTATTAGGTATTTGCTAATAAATACCACAGGAGGTCGCTTTGAATACAATGAAATGCAATCCATTCTATATGTTAAGAATCAAGAATGGAATCTATAGTACAGACAACACAATCAGTTATTATCGCAATAAGCTTCCAGATGATACATTTTCATTTGATTCTTCTAATCAAAAAGTTCAAGCCAATCTTGATGAATTTGGCACAATTAAAAACCTTACCTTCTTTCATCACAATTACCTTATGGAAAGCAAACCAGGTGTCTGGGTAGGAAAAGACTTTGTCCAAGAACATGATCTTTCTATCTCTATTACCTGGAACGGTAATAAAACTGAATTGAACTCTGATAATGTAGATGTCATCTCTGATCTTGCAGATAATCTTTTTCCAAGAAGTATTCATCATTTTACCTGGGGAACAGTCAGCTTAATTGCTTGTGCACCTATTACTCATGATGGAGAAAGATTAAGTAGTTTGATGTATGCTATTATCGTTGAGAACCAAAGCGATGCAGAAGGAGAAGGTGTCTTAGAACTTCCTTCTCTTTATAAAAAGAAATACTCTGATACAAGAAATGTATTAATAGAATGCCGTGAGACACAATCTCACAACTGTATTTCATTTACTTTACCACCTCATTCTCAAAAAGAATTCATGATTGCTTTCACTGATCCTAATGCATATCAGGATACACAGAAACTGTTTAGTAGAAGTATTGATGAATGGTTAGAAGAAACACGTCAATATTATAAACAATGCATAGGTAAAGTCCATTTTGATAACGATCCAATGGCAGGGTACTTAATTGAAAGAGCCTATCAGCAAGCGTCTGGAGCTTTCGCCATGAATGGGTATAATCAAATACTTGGTTCAAATTGGGGCACTTACCCCGTTACTCCTCATATATGGAATAAAGATATGTATTATTCCAGCCTACCTTATACAATGACTGAACCAAACCTATGTAAAAAAACAATAAAATGGTTTGCCCAATATGGTATCAAATACCCAGGTACTAAATTTGAAGGTGGCATCTTCCATTCATTAAGTAATTCTCTATCAGTGATTCTTCTTTCTGGTGCATATTATGATTATTTTGTTGATAAACATTTCTTTTTAGATAACGAAGATCTCTATAGACAGATGAAGGAAATCCTGAATGAAGTCATTACTTCTAGAAATCCAGATGAACCACATTTGTACCACAGTATATGGATTTCAGATGCCTACTCCCTTGGCACATATCATACAGGATCAAACATCTGTGTATATCGTGCATGTCGTTCCCTATCAAGACTTGCACTTGAAATCTTTGATGAGAAAGAATATGCGATTGAATTAGAAAATGAAGCCAATGCAATCAAGAATGATATAGAAAAATATATGACTGTAGAATCAAATGGTCATCGTATTTTCCTAGAAGGTATTGCGTCACTTGATCCACATACAAAAGAATATATGTCTGATGAATGTTATCGTAAAGAGATGCTTGATCAAGGACTTCAGTTCTTAACTGATGTGGATTATGACGGTACTATTACATTAAGAATGCATGATGGTGAAGAATCAGACACTACATTATTGAATTATTATGGCTATGAAGCAGGAGACAGAACAACGCATTATGGACAATTTAGTTCAAGTGATGAGAATCCTACTTATAGTTGTCTGAGCAGAGGAATTAAGTGGGGAAATCAATCTGGAGCCACTTTTCCTGGATATATTTCAATATTGAATGGTGCTGATAATGTAGAAAACTGGAGTGGAGAACACGGCAGATTTAAAGAATTAGAAAGATTAGCTGATCTAGATGGCAGCTGGTGGTGGTGGCCTTATAAAGTAGGGGCACCTACTGGAGATGTCACACGAATGAACAGCTGTGGTAAATGCGGATGGTCATCAGGGATCTTCTATGTCTTATTCATTACAGAATTCTTAGGAATCAACTATGATGCACCAAATAAACACTTAACGATTCATCCTAAGGAATTTATTGGAAACTTCTTCTGGGAAGATTTCCATATCGGTGAATCAAGATTTGATATCAAGGTAACTGATCAGCACATTCATATTACCAATAAAAATAATTATTCAATTACTGTGAATCAACATGCAGTAAAGGAAGGAGAAGATTATGAATTTACTAAGTAATATCATGACTTATAAAGGAGAACGTTCTAGAGCTGTATCACCAGAAAACCCAACTGGTGAAAAAGGCAAAGCATGTATGGAAGCAAGTGCCCTAGGTCCATCAAGAAAAGGACGTGGAAGCATTAAGTTACCTATGGGTGAAGAAACAGTCATTGCGGATATTAAAGGTCCAGGTATCATTAGACATATGTGGATGACAATCCGTGAAAACACTGAAAAAGGCAGCTTCGTCATGAGAGATGTTGTCTTAAGAATCTATTGGGATGGTAGTGATACACCTGCAGTAGAAGCTCCTATTGGTGATTTCTTCTGTAATGGTTTTGGTGAAAGATGTGATGTTGCTTCTTTACCAATCGTAGTTAATCCTACTGGAGGAATGAACAGCTACTTTGAAATGCCATTCGCAAAAAGAGCTGTCATTACAATGACAAATGAACATCCAAAAGATATTACATCTTTCTTCTATACAATCAATTATGCTGAAGTTGATGCTTTACCTGAAAACTGTTTATATTTCCATGCTTATTGGCGCAGAGAACGTCAGACTGAGCTTGCAAAAGACTATGTTATTTTAGATGATGTGAAAGGTAAAGGCTACTATGTAGGTACTTACCTTGGTTTAACTGCACTTGAAAGATATTGGTGGGGTGAAGGAGAATTTAAGTTCTATCTTGATGGTGATGAAGACTATCCAACAGTTTCATCAACAGGTTCAGAAGACTACTTTGGTGGTGCCTGGGCATTCCATCAGAAAGATGAATTAGGAAGACCTTCAGTTAAACCATATTCTAACTTATTCTTAGGTTATCCATTCTATTCAACAAAGGATAAGACAAGAGAAAGATTTGAAACAGGTAAGTTGAATGCTGTTCATGCTTTTGGTGATGACAGTCTTCCTCGCCATGGCTTATACAGATTCCATATTTTAGATCCAATTGCCTTTGATGAAGATATCAAAGTCACATTACAGCAGATTGGTAACGATGATCTTTCATTATATGAAAGACAGGATGATGTTTGTACAGTCGCTTATTGGTATTGTGATCATAAAGAAGGATTCGATAAAGAATTCCCAAATAGAAGAGCAAGACTCCCAAGATAGTCAGACAGGAAGATATCCCTATATCTTCCTTTTCATGCGTGTTGGCATTAAATTGTTTTCTAACAGCTTTCAAGTTATAATTAATTAAGAGCAAGGAGGTATCATGATGGATGTAAAAGATAAGGTTTATATATCGCTTCAAGAATGCTTAAATGAGTCTGAAAAGATTCCTACATCTCAGATTGCAGACAATCTACATTTAAGCAGACAGATTGTGACACATTATTTAAATCAGCTTTTTGATGAGGGAAAAGTGAAGAAAACAGATACAAGACCGACTTACTGGTATATTGAAAAAGAAGAACAGAGTGCATCTGTTGAAGAAGAGTTAGATTCAGAAGTATTTGATTCTATGATTGGTGCAACAGGAAGTCATAAGAAAATAGTAGAAATGTGTAAAGCATCTGTTTCTTATCCACCTCATGGTCTTCCGATTCTTATTATTGGTGAAAGTGGTGTAGGTAAAAGCTATATCGCAAAGCTTATCTATAATCATGCATTACAGACAGGGAACATTGATAAAAAAGCACCTTTTGTTGTATTGAACTGTGCAGATTATGCAAATAACCCTGAACTTCTTTCAGCTACATTACTTGGTTATAAGAAAGGAAGCTTCACAGGGGCAGATTCTGATAAGACAGGATTACTTCAGGAAGCAGATGGTGGTTATCTTTTCTTAGATGAAGTACATCGTTTATCATTTGAAAACCAGGAAAAATTATTTGTATTTATGGATACAGGTAAATATCGACCTCTTGGTGATTCTAAATGGAGACATTCAAATGTGAGATTCATATTTGCGACAACAGAAAACCCACAGGAAGTCTTACTAGAAACATTTAGAAGAAGAATCACACTACAGATTACGATCCCTAATATTACAGAACGTCCTTTACAGGAACGCCTAGAACTCATTGAAACATTCTATAAAGAAGAATCATCTAAAATAAAGAAAAACCTCACTATTTCTAGTGGAGCTGTTAAAATGCTGTGTTTTTCTAAATTCCCTGGTAATATTGGTAGACTAAGAAACTTGATTCAGGTCAGTTGTGCAGAAGCCTATTTCAAGTATGGTAAAGAAGATAATCTTCTTATTTCTGAATCAGAACTCATTCATGCAGGTGGAGATATACCTGTCAATACAGATGGCTTACAGTCACACCGTAATATGGAAATATCCATTGTATGGGATCAGCCTAAAGATTATATCAAACAGGAATGCTATGATGAACATCATTTAGAAATCATGGATCTTTATCATAAAATAGAGAATGCATCATGGAGTCAGATAGACCAGTTCTATTTAAACTTCCGTGCTATTTTAAGAAAAATCAATCCTGCTCATAATAATTTAACAGAACAGCGTTTCTTTATGCAGATCTGTAAGGATATTTTGATTCGCTATGGTGTAAAGATGAATGACTCATGTGGTAAGGAATTATATTTACTCTATACAACATTCAATCAAATGCTCCTTGAAAAGGAACAGGAATGGAAAATTAAAGCTTATTTTGAACAGGCATGTCCAAGAGCTTTCTATGTTGCCAATCGTATCATTGTGGAATTAAAGAAGTATGAATTACAGCTAGAAGACAATCTTTCATTCTTATTTGCTTTAGCTATTCATGAATATATCAGTGAATCTTTAGAATTAAATGGTCTTATTGCAGCGCATGGTGATACAACAGCATCTAGTATTGCGAAGGTTGTTAATCAGGCATGTGGTACTTTTATTATGGAAGGTATTGATATGCCTATGGATACAACACTTGATCAGACTGTAGAAAAGGTACAGGATTATCTTCTTCACTCTGCCAAGGGTAAAGGGCTTATCCTACTTGTAGATACAGGATCATTGAGTAGTATGTATACAAAGATCAAGAATAACTTATCCGGTGACTTATTGATTATTAATAACGTGTCTACTGCAATCGCCTTAGATGTTGGTTTAAAGATGTTAGGACATGGTTCTTTTGAACAGATTGCGGAAAGTACAAATAGAATCAATAGCTTTGATGTCCAGTTCTTTGAAGGTTTATCTAAAGATAAAAATATTATTATTTCATGTATGTCCGGTGTAGGTATTGCGGAAAAGATACAGGAAATCATGAAGAAGACATTAGGAGACTGTGGTCTTGATTTTGTGACTATGGAATATAAGAAACTCCTTGATCTACTTAATGAAAATGAATCTAAGAATTTTGATCAGACTCTTATGATTCTTACAACATCACCTCTTCATGATGGTATTTCAACACCATGGCTGAGTGTCTATGATATATTGGATGGTCGTGGTGAAGAAACTCTATGGAATGCTTTAAGCAGTATTGTGACTCCAGAACAGTTTGAATCACTTAAGAAAGAATTTGTACGTTTCTTTACCATTGAAGGTATTGTCAGCCGACTTCAGTTCCTTAACCCTGCAGTCGTTATTCAGGATGTAGAAATGATTCTTCATCGTTATGAAGATTATTATAAGTTGGAAATGTCTGGTCATATAAGATTAAATCTCTATATGCATATCGCATTTATGTTTGAACGCTTAATGACTGCAGATGATACAGATGATGAAGAAGAACCTACTAATCCTAATCAGAAAGAATTCTATCGTATATCAAAAATTGTTTTCCAGGATGTAGAAAAGAAATACCGTATTCATATAGATAATTATGAATTATCTATATTGTATGAATTATTGAATAAGGTTATTAAGGAACCAAAAGATTTAAATGAAGCTTGAACTTAAACATAGTCAAACACATAAAATATATCAGAAACAGATAGAAAAGAATCAGATCTTACAGATGGACGTCCAACAGCTTCTTGCCCACATAGAGAAGATTTCTTTTGAGAATCCATTAATAGATACTGATGACATGATAGAAAGTACTTCTGATATAGGAAAAGAATTTGATATCGATAGTCTTTCAAGAAAATCAGAACAGAGTTTAAAGGAAAACATTCACTGGCAATTAATAAACAAGGATATAGACAATAAAGACTTAGTAGAAGCACTTGTAGAATTATTGGATGATAATGGATATCTACGTCTCTCAATAAATGATATCTGTACTTATCTCAAGTGTGATGAAAAAGAGTATCTTGATGCAAAGAATGCATTATCCAAGCTAGATCCTCCTGGACTTGGTGCAGCAACTCTTAAGGAATGTCTTCTTCTTCAATTAGAGCGCCTCGAAGAAACAGAAGATATTCGTAAGACAAAACAGCTTATTGAAGAATGTTTAGAAGATCTTTCAAAAAGTCATTATCATGCTGTTTCTAAGAAACTAGGCATATCACAAAACAAAGTAAGAGAACTACTACAGATCATTCTTACATTAAATCCTCGACCAGCCAGTGATTTTAGTTCTTCTGTTGAAGTCAATTATCCCATCCCAGACATTTTGATCAAAGATGGGACTGTACAATTAAACCCTGCAATCTATAAAGATTTAAACATCAATACAAACTATTTATCTCTTGATGATAATAAAGAGACTAAGCAATATATAGAATCTAAACTCAGACAAGTCTCATGGCTCCAACAATGTCTTACCCAAAGAAAAAATCTATTATATGATATTGCGGTCTTCTTACTAGATTATCAGCAGGACTTCTTTATGAATGGAGGAACTTGTCATCCACTCATGCAAAAGGACTTAGCTATGTTACTTGGAGTACATGAATCTACAATCAGTAGGGCCATTAAAGATAAGTATATATATTGTGATAAAGGTTTTATTCTTCTAAGTGATCTCATTCCAAGAGGAACAGAAGATACTTCAGTTGATTCAATCAAAGAAACAATTAAAGAAGTTATACTTAATGAAGATAAGAATAAGCCTTTAAGTGATCAGAAAATCACTAACCTATTAAAAGAAAAGGGTATTGAAATATCTAGAAGAACAGTTGCAAAATATCGATCAGAATTAAATATTCCAGATGCATCTGGTAGAAAGCATGTAAAAAAGTAGAACCACGCGTTCTACTTTTTTTCTACCTAGTCTTTAGTTTGTGATGTATATAAATGATTGCCTCTATTATTGCAATTATTTCAGCATTTCCTACTTCTATATATTTCTTTGTACCACTAAAATAATTCTCATTCGCTCTAGAATAATAAGCTATTAGTTTGTATATCATAATTCTATTGGAAATAACAGTCAGTAGCTATTCTTGGGCAATGCAATAATATATTTAGTTAAAATTAAATTGACTAGCCAAGGTTTTGAATTGTATAATAATGATACGAAATACAGAAAAACGTATCATTTAGAGGAGAGCGATATTATTGGAAATAACACGAATAGAAGTTGAAGAGTATTTGGATAGAGTGAAAGTAGCTGTTGAAAATGATAACTATCGTATAGAGATGAATAAAAATAGAAGTGATAATAGAAATTTATTTGTAGATTATGTTTTAAGTGAAGCAAGTATTAAAGAAATACTTTTGAATTTAACGGTTGATGATTTTTCTGAAAGGAGAAAGAATAATCATAAAGGTTTTGAAAATGAAATATTATATATTTTTGGAAAAGAAATAAATGTTTTGGAGAGATTTAGCGTAGATTACAAGGCAGTCAAGTTATATATAAAACTGAATTTGATTGCAGATGATTTTGTATTTGTTATATCCTTTCATGAACAAAAATATCCGCTTCACTATTATTTTAAATAAGGAGAAAAATGTTATGAATGAAATAAGAAGAGATTATTGTATTAATTGCAGAAAAGAAACAACCTACACATTGAAGAAACAGGAAATCAGAAAAGTTATTAAAGATAAGGAATATACTTTCTTGATTACTGTTGCAGTATGTAATGAATGTGGTGAAGAAATATCTCTACCTGGTTTACTAGATTTAAATATTAAAGAAATAGATTCACAGTATAGAGAAAAGGAAAATCTAATTACTATCGAAAATATCAACAGATTATTAAAGATATACGATATTGGGAAAGGACCTCTCGCTTTAGTTCTTGGTTTTGGTGAAGTGACTATCAAAAGATATATAGATGGACAGGTGCCTTCTCTTGAGTATTCCAATATTATGAAAAAAGCTTTACTTTATCCTGATTATTTCTATAAGAAATTAGAGGAAAATAAAAATAAGATTACTCCAGCTTCTTATAAGAAATCACAAGAAGCAGTGAGTAATCTACAAGAATTATTTGTATTATCAGATAAGATGAGACAGGTCATTGCTTATTTGTTTAAAGGATTAAATGAAGTTACACCATTGATGCTGCAAAAACTTCTTTATTTAATTCAGGGAACCTCTTATGCCTTATATGATCACCCTATATTTATAGACGTTTCACAGGCATGGGTTCATGGACCTGTATATCCTGATGTTTATCATTTATTCAAGCAGTTCAGTTTTAATCCTATTGATGATGATCGATTTGTACTCTTTGAAGGATTAGAAAATACATTAAGTGAAGAAGAATGTTATGTGATTGATTTAGTGATTCATACATATGGGCTCTATAGTGCTAAAGTATTAGAAACAATCACTCATACACAGGATCCTTGGATATCAGCTAGAAAAGGCTATGAAGGAACTATTCCTTCTCATGAACCTATTATAGAAGAGAATATAAGAAACTATTTCCAGACATTACATAAACAATATGACTTCTCCAAAAGAGAAGGAATCAATCACTATATTCATAATATAATCATGTAATGACTATGTATCACTTATTCTATTTTTTATTATGTGAATAACTAAAAATCAATCATACAAATCTTAATAGAGACACGCCACTGAGCATAATCAGCTTCATAACATGAATACACTCTTGCATGAAGTATCTTACCTGCATCCATTAATCGAGTAAATATACTATTATCCTTCTTTGGAATATAACCAAGTTTTTCACCATTTGTTGTAAGTACTTTGATTGCATTACTATCATATTCATTATCTGCTTCTCTTTCTAATAGAAGAGGGTCATTCTTTTCTAGTCTTTTAAATACATCCTGATTATCTACATAACGTGTTCCTGCAATATCAGTAAAAGATAAAAATATTTCATTCATCAAAGGCATAACCACATTCTCTATACCATTCATTTCTACTGCTTCTAAAATCATATCTTTCATTTGATCCATAATGCTTCCTCCTAACATGCATGCATAACTTTTTCAAAAAAGGAATATTGTTTATCTAAGTTATATTTATACAATCTGTATGTCATGATTTTCTTTTCTAGATACTCTTTTGTTATTTTAGGATTTCTATTTTCAATAGACTCTATTTCTTTCTTGAGTCTTTCTATTTGTGCTGAGAGGTAGGTATTATCTAAGTTTTTTCTAATGGATTGTTTATCATAATCCACCAACATTTCTATATCTATTAAATCATTTAAATTATTATATCTATATGATTCAAGAGTACGTTCCCATAAAGGATTGTCTGGATCAATTCTTTTGATGAGTCTCTTGAATATCTTCTTTACTTGCTTCATATCTTCATCACTGAGATGCTGTTTCACTCTCTTCTTATGTGTTCTTAGGTCCTCTAACTCATGCATATAATCTTCCTTCACAGCATCCATATAATCTTCTAGCTCTTCCTTATAGATCTTAATATGATGATTTTTACATCTCTGACAATAAGCTATTCTTTTCCTGAGGAAGATACACTCAACCATTAAGCCATAATATTCTTTATACAACTCTTTATACATTTGATAATAATTCTTTTTGTTCTCTTCAGTTTGATTCTTTAATTCATCACGTTTGATGATTAAACTTCTATAGAGATTGATGAAGTAGTTTGTTGTAGTAGACATAACGCTCTCCTCCTTAACTACATCATACAACTTTTATCAAAAAAATGTTTTGAGTAAGGCTCTCATAAAGTCTATTTAAAGGCGTTCAAATATTTTTTTGCGTAATGACTATGTATCACATATTAACTATCTTACTATGTGCACAAAAAAAGACAGAGATTAACTCTCTGCCTATATTGCCTTATAGATTGCTTCACTGACACTACTTACCACATCATCGACTTCTTCCTTTAAACTATCAGGAGAACTATGGAAAGTAAAACTATAATCACTTGCCTTGAACAAAGGTAAATCATTATAGGAATCACCAATACCAAGCATCTTATCCGCATTAAAATGTTTCTTAATAGCCTTTACTCCTGTACCTTTAGAAATACCCTTTGATACAATATCAATTACATTTTTATTCTGATAACCAGATACCATAGGATATCTATCATGAACATCTGATACAAATGTTGCTGCTTCTTCATTGGTATCAAACACTAAAGAAATACTATAGAACTTTGAGTCCTTGATTTCTTCAAAATCCTTAATCATAGTAAAAGTAGGAAAATCAATAAAATCAGTAAAATAGAAATGAGATTCACTTTCTGTCTGTACAATAATGTTAGAGTAGTCTCTATAATGATTATATATATCCCTCACAAGTTCTTTATCTAAAAGGTGTTCCTCAATCACATGTCTATCCTTATCTAATAATAGTGCACCTGTACACATAATATAGAAATCAAAAGGAATACCCTCTACATCATATAAACAGCTCAGTGGTCTTCCTGTACAGACACCAAATAGATTCTCTTTTTGAAAAGCTGCAATAGCCTCTCTATCTGTTTCTGTTACTTTTTTATTATGAACTAAAGTACCATCTAAATCAGTCGCAAATACCTTCATTCTTATATCCTCCTAGTACATCTATAATTAATTGATGATCCTCATCATGGGCAAGTCCTGATATAATCACACACCCACGTAACTCACCCTTAATAATTAATGGAAAACCTCCTCCACATATCGCAATAGTAGAATCATTCTGATCATATATATGTCTTTCCTGTTGATCTAAATGTACATAATAAGAACTATGTTGATATCGTTCCACTGTATTTTGCTTTCGATCTAACCACTCTACACCTCTTTTGCCAGGCATTAAGTATTGGAATACAATATCTCCATCTAACACAATTCTAATACGTACCGGTTGAGTTGTTTTCTTTACTATTTCATTCCCGATACAATACGCATCTTCTGCATCAAAATGATCAAAACTTAATTCTTCCTCTAACTTTAATACATCTTCTTTATTCACGTTCGTCACCTTATTCATTTCTATCACAGATCATCTGACTATAAAACAGTTTTCATATGTATAGAAACAAATGTTCTTTTATTCTTACTTATTGATAGAAATGATTGAACTAAAAGTTCAATCATTTACCTGATGATAAATAATCGCATAAAGATTACTTAACACATACTGAAAAGCTAATTGTGAATAGAATGTACTAATTCTATTCTCTTTCTCACAATCAGGAATCATAATCAAATCATCACAATAAGCCATTAATGAATTCTTCTTATTCGCAGTAATAAGTCCAATTCTCACATGATTCTTAGTTAATGTCTGTACACACTCTAGAAGTCTTTCTTGCCCTCTATAACTAATAATAAGTGCATAATCATCCTTGTTCATGCGTTTAGAAATATGTCTCTCTTCTCCAAACTGTGTTGCAAGAGTAGGAAATATATTTACTTTTACAAGCTTATTCGTAAAATTAATCACTGTAGTCTGTGTATCTCCATAACTAAACAAAAAGATACGTTTCTTATGAATAATCTCATCTGCCATAGATTTGAGCACATCTATGTCTAGACTAGAATATACCTGTTTAATACTCTCCTGATACAAAGAAAACATATTCTTCATAATCTCTTCAGTTGTTTCATTAAACTGAAAAGGTGTCGTATAATCCACATTCTCTACAATATACTTATTTGCTTCTCTTTCTTTAATTAAATCTACCTTTAAAGCTTTATATCCACTATAACCTGCTTTACGGCACAATCTAATAATAGTCGCATTAGAAGTATAAGTCTTTTTCGCTAAATCACTAATAGACAACTCATCTAATAAATCTAAGTGATTCATTAAATAATCAATCACTTCTTTTTCAGTCTCTGTATATTTATTTTCTTGTGATATATCTAGTATCATGGGCTTCAACTCTCTTTCTATTTTAATTGAATTCTCTTTGATTAAAAGAGTAAACGATAACATATCTTTTATTCTTTTTATATGATATCATGTATTAATCTTTTAGGGGGGAATAACATGAATCAGACACAAGATTTCACTAAGGGAGTTATCTGGAAACAGTTGCTTTTTTTCTTTTTTCCTATTCTTATAGGAAGTTTCTTTCAACAGTTATATAACACTGTTGATACAATCATTGTTGGACAAACAGTAGGCACAAGCGCACTTGCTGCAGTTGGTTCAACAGGAAACTTAACGAATTTAATCATTAACTTCTATGTAGGCTTATCTACAGGTGCTTCCGTAGTCATCGCCCAATACTATGGTGCACAAAATAATAAGAAAATTCATCAGGCAGTGCATACTTCTTATAGTCTTGCAATTGTCAGTGGCATACTCATGATGCTTTTTGGCTTATTCTTCTCATACCAGTGTTTAGATGCTATTGGTACACCACATGATATATTGAATGATGCCACTCTCTATATGCAGCTTTACTTCTTATGTATGATTCCAGGCGCAATCTACAACATCGGTGCAGGAATCTTAAGAGCAGTAGGGGACAGTAAAAGACCACTCTATTACTTAATTGTATGTAGTATTGTGAATGTCGTATTCGACTTTATCTTTGTAGTCATTTTCCATCAAGGTATTGCTGGGGCAGCTATCGCAACAGTCATTGCACAATCAGTCTGTGCCATACTTGTTACTATTCAATTAATGCGTACAAATGAAGTCTACAAGCTTACATTATCAAAGATGAAATTTCATCTACCTGTACTCAAGAAGATTATTATGATTGGTGCTCCTGCTGGTATCCAATCTACAATGTATAGTATCTCAAACATTGTCTTACAGAGTCATATCAATGCTTTTGGTACACAAACAATCGCTTCATGGTCAGTTTATGTAAAAATAGATGCCTTGTTCTGGATGATGATTGCGGCTATTGGTGCAGCAATCACAACATTTAGCGGACAGAACTATGGTGCTCATCTTCATGATCGTATTAAAAAGGGTACAAGAACAGCTCTTGCTATGGCTTTTGTTATGACTATTTCAATCAGTACAATACTCTGCTTAACAGGCAGTTATATCACAAGATTATTCTCATCAGATCCACATATTATTGAAGAATGCTATAGCTTGATGCTGTTCTTAATGCCATTCTATTTCTTATATTGCTGTGTTGAAATATTCTCAGGTACTATGAGAGGATGTGGGGAATCAATTAAACCAATGATATTAGTATGTTTAGGAATATGTGTACTACGTATTGCCTGGCTCACATTCATTTCACCACACTATCCAACTATTAAAGGTGTTGTTGTCTCTTATCCAGTCACTTGGTTTACGACCTCACTACTCTTTATTATTTACTATAAACACTTCAAAAAGCATCACTTTGATGCCTAACTTGGAAACAAAGTCCCACTTTGTTTCTTTTTTTATACCATTTTAAAAATATATTTTTATAGTAATAACATATATTTGGAATAGGTGTAATTTACAAACATAAAAGAAAAGGGGGATTCATATGAAAGGATTTTTTGAAAGTTTAGTTTTTTTTGCCAGTCGATTCAATCAGGCTATAGTGATTACAATTGAATTATCAATTATATCATTAGTAGCTGCGACAATTATTGGAATCATTGTTGGATTAGTCAATACTTCAAAAAGTAAGTCAGTGATTATGAAGATATTAAAGGCAATTGCCAACCTTTATATTTATATCATTCGTGGTACACCAATGCTTTTACAAATACTAATCATATATTTTGGCTTGGGACAGATGTTAAGACCAACACGATTTAGCTGGTTAAAAATAGGCGGTACTTTTACTGCTGGTACTGTTGCTTTATCACTTAATGCCGGCACTTATATGGCAGAAATCGTCAGAGGTGATATTGAAGCAGTCAGATCCCTTGGCTTAACTTATGGTAAAAGTGTGAAGAAGATTGTCTTACCACAGGCTTTAAGAACAATGTAACCTTCAATCATCAAACAGTTTATTATTTCTATTAAGGATACTTCATTATTATCTTTTATTGGTCTGGCAGAATTGACTAACGTTGGTAAAACAATTGCCGCAACGCAGTCAGCTCATATGAAGCTCATTTATTGTTTTATGGCTTGTTATTATTTATTTATTTATCTGTACAGTAATTGCACAGGTATCAAAAGTTGTAGAAAAGAGGTCATCTTATGGCAAATAAAAAAGTCTTTGTCAAAAACCTAAAGAAGAACGCTGAATACGATAAGATTGTCGCTAAGTACGAATAAGACTTGTTAAAGAGTGATAAGATATATCTCTTATCATTCTTTTTTTATGATATACTTTACCTATGAAAAAAATGAACTCTATACCACTTATTTGTGGTTTATTATCTATCGTAGCATTTTTAATCTATTTTTATAGTGTCAATCACGCTCCTTATTCTTATACAGATATCATTCTGCTTGGCCCCGTATTTTCTTTTGTAGGACTTATCTTTTCCATTATTACTAGAAAAGAAAGAACACTTATTTGGTGGCTAGGCTTATTACTATGTATCTTAGGCTTTTTGGTATGTATCATGGTATTCATGATATTAGTAATGTTTCTAATCTCTTAGGAGGATTTATGAAGAAATTAATTAGATGTTTATTTATTGTATTAATATTATGTTTTTCTGTTTCTCCTGTCTATGCAAGAGCTGGCGGCGGCGGGGGAGGAGGATCAAGTGGAGGTGGAGGAGGCAGTGGTTCTCCATCCCATCATTCTTCTTCTCCTGTAAGATATGTTGATACACCCGAAAGACGTATTGCTAGTTTAATAACTTTTTCTTTTATATCATATGGTTTTTCATATATGAAAAAATATCGTCGTAGATATAAAGCTATCTCCATGCATAAGGATATGAAAAGAGGACTAGCAGAAAAGAATAACTCATCCTTTGATGAAAAGAAGATGAACGAAGTAGTCGCTGATTACTATTACACTATTCAGAATGCATGGAATGATAGAGATATGGATATTCTTAAACAATGCCTTTCTCAGTCTTTATATGACCAATGGGAAACAAAACTTAACTGGTGGGAGTATGAAGGTATACGTAATGAACTTTCTGATATCAGACTTCTTAAAACAATGGTTGTAGAAGTAGGTGATGACTACTTCTGGTCTTATATAGAAGGTAAGATGAGAGATAAAATGATCAAAGGTAATGAAGTCACTCAGGATAATAAAGGGATGTTTGTTGAATACTGGCGCTTTATAGTAGAAGAAGACAGGATTTATTTAGATGAGATCAGGCAGGAAGATGAAGTCTAAGAGATCAGGCAGGAAGATGAAGTCTAAGATTGACCTTGTGAAATAATTGTGTTACAATACAACCAACAAAGGAATATTTTATAGCATGTCATTCACAAAGCATTAGCTATACGTATAAAAAGAAATTCTTTTTTGCGTACGCTAATGCTTTTTTTATTTATTTTTGGAGGTAAAAATAATGGAATATATTAAGAAATACCAGTCTCCTATTGGAAACATTACCATGGCAAGTGATGGTGAATCACTTATTGGTTTATGGTTTGAAGATGATAAATACTATGCAGATATCTTAAAGGAACCAGTAGAACAGGATTTACCAGTCTTTGATCAGACAATTGCCTGGTTAAATCTATACTTTGATGGAATCGTTCCTAACTTCTGTCCACCAATTAAGATGCAGGGAACACCATTCCAGAGAATGATCTGGACTATTATCCAGCACATTCCTTATGGTGAAACAATCACTTATGGTGATATTGCGAAAGCTATCGCAAAATATGGTAACAAGAAAGAAATGTCAGCACAGGCAGTTGGTGGTGCTATTGGTCATAATCATATTGCGTTAATCATCCCTTCACACCGTGTAATCGGTTCTAAGGGTAACTTAAAAGGCTATGCTTCTGGTGTAGAAAAGAAAAAGAAGCTTCTCCTCTTCGAAAAAGCCTCAGTTATTAACAGCAGTATGAGAATAGATACAAGACTTGCATAATGCAGGTCTTTTTTTACGCGATGAAGTCAAGAAAAAGAGGTCTTATGCATGAAAAATCAATAAATTAGAGTACGTCTTACTAAAGAAGAGTTTGATGCGGAAATTGAAGAAAGAACGCATGAAATAGTCTTTTATTTTCTTCTTTAAGAATCCCATATTATTCCCATGCTTTTTAAAGATAATACGACTAGGGGGTAATTTGTTCTAGTCAAAAAGCAGCTAGATTAACCTCTAGCTGTTTTTCTTATGATCAGTTGTGCGATTATTACTACTACAACAGATATTCCACATATCATCAATCCTGGTGTTCTAAGTATTGATGGATCAAAGATGACTGTACGATTCAAATAAGAACTAGCCCCTTCACTAATTGCGAGTGGCATAATATAGCTTACATTTAGTCCAGATAAAACACCTGTTACACCTAGTGCAGTGAGGCCATATAACTTATCTACAATCAATTGAATCAAGCACAGTACAATAAGTATAACACCCATAATCATTCGATTAGAATCAAGTGTTAACTGATAGAAAATCTGTATCATCTTCAATCTTTTAGGAGATTGTTTACTAATATAATCATCTACATACTGATCAATACCTTGAGATACTAAACCAGAAGAAATTAATTTAGTAAGTGATGTCTTTAATATATTAGGTAATGTAATATCTGTATCCTTCTCAACAATATCAAAACATTCCTGTGCCAGATTATTGATATAAGGTGTCATATCTTCTTTATTATCTTCACTTGTAGCCATCTGTTTAATAATAGCCTGACTATATTTACTTGTTAGTGCGGTCATAGATTCAGATTGACTAATATCTGCTTGTATCTTTTTTATAGTTATGTCAGGAAGACGGTATGTGTATTGGTTAATAACTGTCATAACCTTATTTGTCATTTCCTGGGTAATTTCATCATTCTGTATAGCACTATTTATAATACTTGGACAAAGCATTGAGAAACATAATACATTCACAAGAATGAAAATAAGAATATCTAATACAATTGTACGTAACATACGCATAAATATCACGCTCCTTTACCCTCATTATAGAAAAACCACAGCACATGTCAATATGTTATAATGGGGGAAAGAAAGGGTGATTATATGGATTTTTTAGATTTTTTAAAACAAAGAAGAAGCTATAGACAATATACTGGAGAACCTGTAGAAAAAGAATTATTGGATAGAATTGTAGAAGCAGGATTACTTGCACCAAGTGGACGTAATATCAAACCAGAAGAACTCATTGTAGTCACTGATCCAAAGCTATTGACACAATTATCTCAATGTAGAAAAGCAGGAAGTCAGATGCTAGAAGGGGCAGGTGCCTGTATTATTGTATTAGGTGATGAAGATAAGACGGATGTCTGGGTAGAAGACTGCAGTAATGTCATCTTGACTATGCATTATATGGCTTCATCACTAGGTCTTGGCAGCTGCTGGATTCAGGGAAGAAATAGAGTATCATCTATAGAAGATTCAACTGAGGACTATATTAGAAATATCTTTCATTTTCCAAAGAATCTACGTTTAGAAGCACTATTATCGGTTGGACATATTGATCAAACATTACCTGCCAAAGAAGTAACAGAAGAGTTATTAAACAAAGTACATAGACCAGAATAAAAGATACCCACGCAGGTATCTTTTTACATATCTTTATTCTGTTTGAAAGGTTTGTATTTATAGAAAACGATGTTTTCACTATTTTATATGATGTCATAATATAAGACTGCTTTGGTAGTTGGCATAACATACTTATATTTGTTTGAACCTTTTTGCCAATATGTGGATTGGCCTCAACTATTTCTTTTACTTTTTGCAATTCTCTAATTAGAAAGACTCCTACAGAGAAATTTTTGAATGTTGTATAGCTATAATAATGAATGTTGTAAATTTTTTCTATAGTGTGTGAATCAATTTTAACATCAAAATTTAACCCCATACTTTTCTTCACTTTGTCTTAAGAATTCATCAAAACTAATGGTTTTAAAATCTTTACTCTTTTTTCTTTCTTCATAAGCAGCTACTGTCTGCAAATCTTCGTATTCTTCGTCAGTTAAACAAGTATAAGATACACCATTAATAATTACTGTTCTGTTTTCCATGTCCTATCACCTCTTTTCGATTATTATATTATAGTTCTGTTTCTATTCCTACCTAATAGTATGAATTGACTATTTGAGGAATGAGTTTCTCTTATCTTTCTATGTAAAAGTATTCTAAACAAGAAATAAGTAGCTTATAGTTTCCTCCTCACATACATATATATACTCATTCATAGTGGTTAATTACTTCATATTTTTGAATTATTTTCACTATTTGTATTCACCTCTAAAATAGTGTAGAATACAAAAAAACGGAGGATATAAAGATGTTATCATTTGAAAGTGATTATACAGAAGGGGCACATCCTGCCATTCTAGAAAAATTTATTGAAACAAATATGGATCAGCAGTCAGGATATGGAGTAGATGTATATTCTGAATCTGCAAGAAAAAAGATTGCGAAAGCATGTGGTAAAGAAGATGCTGATATTTACTTTATTACAGGTGGTACACAGACTAACCAGTTAGTCATTGATACAATGTTGAAGCCTTATGAAGGTGTTGTCGCTGCAGTGACTGGACATGTGGCTGCACATGAAGCAGGGGCTATTGAATATACAGGACATAAAGTACTCACTGTCCCACAGTATTTAGGTAAGTTAAAAGCATCAGATGTCAAAGAATTAGTAGATACATTCTATAACGATGCGAACCATGAACATATGGTATTCCCAGGTATGGTTTATATTTCTCATCCTACAGAATATGGCACACTTTATACAAAAGAGGAATTAAAAGAAATCTCAGATGTATGTCATGCTTATAATTTGCCTTTATTCTTAGATGGTGCAAGACTTGGTTATGGTCTCATGTCTTATGATACTGATGTAACACTAGAAGATATCGCAGAACTTACTGATGTATTCTATATTGGTGGTACTAAAGTAGGGGCATTATGTGGTGAAGCTGTTGTTTTTACTAAGAATAATACACCAGCACACTTTATAAACCTTATTAAGAAGCATGGTGCTTTACTTGCAAAAGGACGTTTAAACGGTGTTCAGTTTGATGTTCTCTTTACAGATGACCTTTATTTCAAGATTTCAAGACATGCTATTGATATGGCTGAAAAGCTTAAAACAATCTTTAAAGAAAAGGGTTATGAATTCTATATTGATTCTCCTACAAACCAGCAGTTCTTTATTGTCGACAATAAGAAACTAGAAGAACTAGAAAAGCATGTACGCTATGGTTTCTGGGAAAAGTATGATGATACGCATACTGTAGTACGTTTTGCAACTAGCTGGGCTACTACAGAAGAATTTATTGAAAAACTTAAAGAATTACTGTGAACTACCTCGACTTAATACTCTGTATTTGAAGTCAAGGCTTCTAGGATGCTTACGCATCCGTTTAAGAAGATTGATATTTAAGTCTCCACCTATTGCTAGGCAATCCTTATTCTTATAGGCGTGTCCACTTCGCCTCTACTGTATAGGATGTTTACATCCACAACGCTACTTTTACGCATGATATTTAATGCACCATTCACATCTGCATTCAGAACTTGTCCACTCGCTGTTCTATACTGTCCACGATGTATTCTCTTTCCGCTGAAAGGGTGTTCTTCAGTATCATCACTCTTATAGACCGGTATTACATCCTTATCCCAGAAGCTTGCCTTTGAGGTGTAGGACTCTTCCTGCATTACAAGTGTGATGCCATTCAGTTCACAGAGATATTCAAGCTTGTCTCTCAGCTTTCCATAAGGAATATTGACGAAAGTCTGATTGTTTCTTCTGCCAATGTTGGAATCCTTCTGAAATGTTTCATTATAGCCCACAACAAGAGTTCCAATATCATGATCGATACAGTAATCAATCACCCTGCGTGCAGTCTTGTTCATGTAGTCATTTATTCTATTGTTACGC